>Ga0224722_1000168_pt1 | contig 37797 bp, 38 predicted proteins | sample Balambano_FR1_Me_FD_161646 | JGI IMG/M metagenome (GOLD analysis project Ga0224722, IMG submission 161646) | Freshwater sediment microbial communities from Lake Towuti, South Sulawesi, Indonesia - Balambano_FR1_MetaG | ecosystem: Environmental > Aquatic > Freshwater > Lake > Sediment | place...
CCCCTGCTCCCGCGAAGCGGCTCCAAAGCTCCGCAACCGCTGCGCCCAGCGAAGTCTTGCCCAGCCCGCTGCCGCCGACGATGCTGACTACGCCCCCGCCGCTCAACGCCGCCTGGCAATCGCGCAGCACGTCATCCCTGCCGATCAATGGTTTGCGCGCTGGCGCTTCCAGCCGCAACGACGGCCGCATTTCGGCGAGGAGTGTTTGTTCGAGCGCCTCGACTGCGGTATTCAGATGGCGATAGAACGTGGACTGGCCCATCGCCAACTGCTTGATCAAGTCGCTCTGTTTGGGGCGCGGGTCCTGGAAGTAGGTCAGGGTCAGCAAGGCGGCATAGTTGACGTCTTTATCCGGTGCGACCTTGTTCACGGCTGACCATAGCAACGCCTGCAGCCCAGACTTGGGGCGCGACTCCCAATCCTTCCGGATGGAGGCGAGGCGCTCATCGAGCCATTTAAGGCCGGTCGCTGGTGTTCCGGCCGCGGTTGGGATGTCAGCAGAGGTGTTTGCCAGTTCGACGGACGGCTTGAGCGGGGCGTGTTTGTCCAGCCATTCTTCGTCGCCGACGTGTTCCAGGGCTTGTCGCAGGTTTGCCATGAAGCGATCCTCGTGCTCAGGTTGATCGGGTTTAGGCTTCACTCTGCTCATATCACGTATTCGCACCGGCCGGCAACGTGTTGGGAGAAACTATCACCAAGATGGGAGTTTTCGCGTCGCGGTCTGCCGCGCCAGCGTTTACTATCGCCGCGAAGAAAGTGTAATCGCAAAACCACACGAATCTTCCGGGAGGATGCTATGAAACAACACACGTTAACTCGACGAACGCCGGCGCGTGCTCACATCGCCGGTTTGGCAGGCCTTGCGCTGGTCTTTGCGCTTGGCGGAAGCGATGCCTGGGCGGCTGGAAAGGCGCAAAGCGGCCCTGGCCCATGCAGGATCAACGGCGTGCTGGTGGATCCGCCATTGCCTCCGGGCGTGCCGACCCGCTGGACGTTCATCGCCAACTTCGACCACCCTAATTCGGCGACGAGTGTGGTCACCTGCCTGGTGATTAAGGATGCCACGGGCACGACCTATGATGTTGGCACGCATCATTGCACGGTAGTCGCCACGAACAACCCGAACCGGCGGCGCTTCGGCGGCGGTACGGCGCGGTTCGATGGCAACGCCCATCTGGAATGCGTCATCAACCCTACGCCACTGCCGCTCGACCCGCCGAGAGTGTGGGTGACCGCGCGCGTGAACGTGCCAACAACCATGCAGCAGGCGACGGTCACGCTGGTTGACAGCGAGGACATTGCCTTCAACGTGCAGAACGACCCAACCTGCGCCTGGACGTTGAACAGCCGCTACGACGACTTCGACTTCGCCCATGCCACGGTCAGCACATGCGCGTCGTTTGTGTCCATCGAATCGGAGCTGATGAATGGGGATGGCAAAAACATCCCAATGCGCGGCCGGCACAGACTGACCGTTCCGAGCGGAACAACCTTCTACGGGCCGGCGGAAGAAGCGGGCCGGTTTAGCTTCGAACCCGCCTTCGCCTTCAAGATCGCCCTGCCGGGAGAAATCTACACGCTCGACTGGCTGCTCATTGACCCGGACAGCGTCAAGTGTTGCGGGCAGATCTAATGGCCGCATAGCGCCCCGCTGCGAATCCCATTCCGCGACCCCGGCTTCGTTTGTAGTCGAAGCCGGGGTCGCGTTTTCTTCTTCACGTTGGGTTGGGAGTTTTGCGCGCGAACGCGGCAGAAAAGCCCTTGAGCCGCGCATGGCCTCTTCCTAGACTGACGCGCAGGAGTCAAGCCCAAGCCATGAGCACAACAAACATCATCCGCGCGGTCACACCGGCTGCGCCGCAGGCATCAACCGTTTCAATCAAATTGCGCATCTCGGCCACCCGACGCGCATTCACCCGCAGACTGTGCAAGCTGTTCGCCGGCGACGTGGTGGGCAACCCCCTGCACGAAGCATGGACGGCCGACGGCGAGCCGCTTGAGCGCATGACACCTGCCGATAGCGTGAAGTCATGCACGTCACGGCATTTGATCGTCCCGCACAGCCGGGGTCGCTGATGACGGAGGCTCTGGATGAAGCTGAATGAAGAAGATCATGGGAGTCGCTTGGCTACCATTGACCTTCAAAGCGCTCTTCCGGCCACACGCGGGCGATGTTGTGATAGCCCGCCTGTTCCCAGAAACCGGGCCGGTCGGACTGCGTGAACTCGAGCGCGCGCAGCCATTTGCCGCCCTTCCAGAAGTAGCGCGTGTCGGGGTCTTTGGCGTTCTCCTTCACCGCGCCCACCACCACGCGTAGTGGGTAACCGTGATCGGCGTCAAGCGGCTTGCCATCAAATTCGGTCGCCAGCAGCGTGGTCGGCTTCATGAAGTGCGCGATATCGAGATTCGTGGTGAAGCCATACTCGCAGTGCTCAATCACGAACTTGGCCGCCGGCTTGAGTTTGATGATGCCCTGCTCGATCAGGTCGGGCAGCCACACGCCCTTCCACTTGGTGTCGAACTTGCTCCAGCGCGTCACGCAGTGGATGTCCATCGTGATCTCGCGCATGGGCAGCTTATTGAATTCTTCCCATGTGAATTCTTTTGGTGCTTCCACCTCGCCATAGATGCGCAAGCTCCATTTGGCCAGGTCGTAGCGCGGCACACTGCCATAGTGCAGCACCGGGAACTTCTCAGTCAGCGCCTGACCGGGCGGGATGCGGCCCATGGCCTTGATCTCATTCTCACGGTCTTTGCGCGGGTTAAACAGATTCATCTTGTGGTCTCCTCAACAAACATTCACACACGCTCGTGATCAGTCTCGGTCACGGCTCAGACGTTACACATCGCGATGCTAATTTGAGCCTTTTAGCGAAGGTGATTTCGGTTCATCACGTTTTAAGTCTACCGGCGCTGGCGGCGACTTTTCAGCGGCTGGTTGTGTCACCTGTTCGACGGCAGGATCAACTGCAATCGCGCCTTCGGCTCTGCGCCGCCGGGGTAGATAAAAGTCGAACACCAGCGCATATGCAGCGCCGACAAGCGGCACGCCAAAGATCAAGCCCCAGAAGCCGACCAGTTGCACGCCAACACTGATCGCCAGAAGCGCAATCAAGCTGGGCACGCCGACCATGTGACGCATCAGCCGCGGAGACACAACGTAGGCCACCAATTGGTCAAACGCAAACAACAGCAGCGCCACCGGCAACCATGCCTCCGGTCGCACGAGCAGCGTCACCAGCGCAGCGATGGCAATGCCAATCGGCCCGCCGATCAACGGGATGAATGACAGCAATGCGAAGGCGATGGCCACCACCACGCCGAAGTTGACGCCGAAGGCGCTGAAGACGATGAACGTGAACGCGCCGCGCAGCACAGCGCCCACGACCTGGGCACGCAGGTAGCCGCTAAACGCTTGATCCACTGCCGACAGCATGGCGCGGGCAGGTTGGTGGGCGCGCTTGGGCAGCACCATGAAGAATTGCTTGATGATGAGCCGGTCTTCCAAAACGATGAACAAGCTGAGCACGATCACCAGAAAGAAGTTGCCGACGATGCCGGCCGTCACCGCCGCCACGTTGAACAGTTGCCCGGCGGCCATGCCGGCGATCTGCGTCGCCTGCACCCGAATCTCACCCAGCGAGATGGATTGCATCAATGCGCTCGGGTCGAAGCCGAAGCGGCGCGCCAGATCGGGCCAGGAATCATTCACCAGTTGCGGCAATTGCTCGGCGAACGCCGGGAAGCGCCGGATCAAATCTGCCGCCTGGGGGATGATGCTGACGGTGGCGATGGTGGCCAGCCCAACGACGATGAACAGGACCACGGCATACACCATGATGACCGCGACAACCGTGGGCAAGCGGATAAGCCTGAGCCGGCGCGCTGCCATATCGCCCCACCGCCCGCGCGCGCGTTCAATTGCCGGGGCTGGCACGATGCCGTTGCGCAGATAGTTGACGTAGGGCTTGACCAAAAAGGCCAGAAACCAGGCTGCCGCCAGCGTGGACACTGCGCCGCTGATGGTTTGCCCAAACGACCACAACCGCTCGATGATGACGATGAGCAATGCGACGATCGCCAACGTCAGCGCGATTCGGATCAGGCGCGAGTTATTCATCATGGATATGCGTCCGCGCCCCGCAACAGCGCTAGCTCCGAGCTGAAGCCCGGCCCCAGCGCTCCCATCAACACCAGTTCACCCGGCCGCACATTCTGGACGTGCCCGCCGTGCAGGACGCGCTCCAATACAAATAACACCGTGGGCGAGCTCATGTTGCCGCAATCGCGCAGCACAGCCACAGCGTGTTTGAGTTCGCCGTTTTGCAGCCCGAATGCTTCCTGATACGCCTCCAGCACGCGCGCCCCGCCGGGGTGCAGCACATAGTGATCGAGTTCAAGCGGCGTCACGCCGTGCTCGCCGAGAAAGCCGGCCACGACCGGCTGCATGTCGCGGGCGATGCGGGCGGGGATCTCCGGCGCAAAGATCACGCTCAGGCCCGTGTCCACCACATCCCAACCCATCACATGCTCGCTATTGGGGAAGAGCATCGAGTGCGAGCCGAGGAAGGCCAAGTGGGCCGTTGGCAGTGAGCCGTTAGCCGTGGGGGATCGGCCCACTGCCCACTGCTCACCGCTCATGACGGCGGCGGCGGCACCATCGGCAAACAGCGAGGTGGCGACGAAGTTCTTCTTGCTGAAATCGCCGAACTGAAAGGTGATGCTGCACGTTTCGACCGCAACCAACAGCGCGATCTTGTCCGGGAAGGCGCGCACGAACTCGGCTGCCCGCGCCAGCCCGGCCACGCCGCCGGCGCAACCCAGGCCCCACACAGGTGTGCGCTTAGTCGTCGGCCGCATGCCCAGCTTGGCGATCAGCCGGGCGTCAATGCTCGGCGTGGCCATGCCGGTGGTCGAGACGAACACGACGAAGTCCACCTGCTCCGGCGACACATTGGCCCGTTCAAGCGCGATGCGCGCGGCCTCGATGCTCAGCGCCTCGGCGCTGGCGATGTAGATGTCGTTGCGCTCCTTTAAGCTGTGTTGCTCCACCGCAAACCACGGTAGCGGCCGCACGAAGTGGCGCTTCTCGATGCGCGTGTTGGGGAAGATGCTCATCAGTTGGCTGTGCCTGGCCAGCCGCCCGTTGAAGTGGCGCAGCGAAAACTCGGCCGCTTCGGCCTGCGACACTTCGTGCTCGGGCAATGCCGTGCCAACTGAGAGTATGTAACTCATGACCAGATGCCAGACATCAGAGCCCAGATGCCAGACACAAAACTCCTGTTCTGGTGTCTGAACTCTGGCATCTGTCGTCTCTTACTGATTCAGCTTCACCACTGTCACGCCGTCGCCCCCTTCGCCTTCGAGACCGGTCTCGAATGATTTGACGACGCGATTGTTCTTGATGGCATCGCGGATTGCGCGGCGCAACGCGCCCGTGCCCTTGCCGTGAATGATGCGCACAAACGGCATGCCGGCCCGTGACGCCCGGTCGAGATAGTCGCTCACGCGCGCCACGCCCTCCTCGCTGGTCAGGCCGCGCAGGTCAAGCTCCATGCCTGGCGCAGGGCCGCGGTCGGCATATGTCACATGCGTCGCCTCCGGCTCGGGTTCTGGCTTGGGCGCGCGCACGCGCTCCAGGTCGCCAAGCTTGACGCGCATGCGCATGCGGCCCATCTGCACGTCGGCCTCATCGCCCGTTACCGCACCCACCTCGGCCGTGGTGTTCAGCGATTTCACCCGCACCGTATCGCCCGCTTGAATGGCGCGCTTTCGCATCGGCTCGGGCGTAGGCGTGATGGGTTTGGCGCGTTGGGCTTGCGCCTGCTCTGCCGCGCGCTCGGCCTCCTGCTCAAGCTGCTTCACTTCGTCCAACGAGCCGCCGGCAGCGACGACGCGGTTGCGCAAGCGACGCACCTCCGCCCGCAATTGCTCGGTCTCGCGCGCCGCATCTTCCTTCGCCTGATCAAGCAAGGCCTTGCGCTCGTCTTCAATCGCGTTCAGCCGCAGCCGGATGCGGTCGGCGTTGGTCTCGGCCTCACGCTGCGATACGCGCGCGCGCTCGACTGCGATCTCGCTCTGCTGTTGCAGGCGCGCGATCTCGGCCAGCATGTCCTCGGCCCGCGCCACGTTGGCATCCAGATAGCCTTTGGCCGTGTCCAGAATCTGCTCCGGCATGCCCAGGCGCTGGGCGATGGCGAACGCGTTCGAGCGGCCCGGTAGGCCGATGCTGAGCTTGTAGAGCGGGCGCAGCGTCTCGTAATCAAAGGCCATGTTGGCGTTGGCCGCGCCGTCGGTCAGCGATGCCCACGCCTTCAATTCCGGGTAGTGCGTGGCCACCACGCACAAGGCGCGCGAGGCCAACAGGAATTCGAGCATGGCCCGCGCCAGCGCTGCACCCTCGGTCGGGTCGGTGCCCGCACCCAACTCGTCCAGCAGCACCAGCGAATCCGCATCCACCAAGTCGAGGAACGAGCGCAGGTTGGTCAGGTGTGAACTGAAGGTGGACAAGCTCTGCTCGATGGATTGCTCGTCGCCGATGTCGGCGTAGATGGCATCGAACACCGGCAGTGCTGCACTATCAGCCGGCACGTGCAGGCCACACTGCGTCATGGCCGCGAACAGGCCGATGGTCTTCAGCGCCACAGTCTTGCCGCCAGTGTTTGGCCCGGTGATGACCAGCACGCGCGTGGCCGCGTTCGGTTCCACATCAATCGGCACCACCGTATCGGGGTTCAGCAGCGGGTGGCGGGCCGAGCGGAGGTGCAGAGGGGCGGAGGTGCGGAGGTGTGATTCGGCATCGCCCTTGCTCCCCTGCCCCCCTGCTCCCCTGCTCAACTGCGCCGGCACTGCGCGAATCGCGTCGGCATATTTGGCCTTGGCCAGCGCCAAGTCAAATTTGGCAATCGCCTCGACCGTGCGGATGATGGCTTCGGCCTCTGCGCCAACTGCCGTGCTGAGCGCGATGAGGATGCGCCGCACCTCGCGCTCCTCAGCCAACTGCAACTCGCGCCACTCGTTGTTCAACTCCAGCGTGGCCAGCGGCTCGATGAACAGCGTCATGCCGCTGGCGCTCTGGTCGTGCACCAGGCCAGGGATGCGGCCCTTGAAATCCGACTTCACCGGAATGACGTATCGCCCGCCGCGCTGCGTCACCAACGCCTCCTGCAAATAGGTCGCGTTGTTGCCGTCGCTGACCATACGCTGTAGCTTGGCCAGCAGTCGGTCGTGCACGATGCGCACCTCGCGCCGGATGGACGACAGCGCCGGCGAGGCCGAATCGCGCACTTCGCTGCTGTCGTCTATGCAGCGGTTGATCTCCTGCATCAGCGCGCCGCTCGGCTCGATGGTGTTGGTGATGGCGGTGAGCTGCGGGTAGATGGCCCCGAAGCGGGAGAGCGCGCGCTGGATGACCCGGCCGCTGTTGAGCGTGTCGCGGATTTCCAGGAAGGTCTGCGGCTCCAATACTCCGCCACGCGCGGCCAGATGGGCGGCCTCGCGCACATCATGCGCGCCGCCGATGGTGAGTTGGTCGTTTTTTGCCAACGCCTCGCGCGCCTGCGTGGTCTCGGCCAGGCGCCGCTGGACTTCGCCAAATTCAAGCGCCGGTTCAAGCGCCTTGGCCAGGTCAATGCTGGCGGAAAACGCGCAATAGGCCGTCAGTCGGTCGAGAATCTTCGGCAGTTCGAGCGTGTTGAGGTGCTTGGCTGCAATCACGCGGCCATTCTAGCGCAGCACCCTCACCCAACCCCCTCCCGCCTGGCGGGAGAGGGCTATACATTTCGTGCCGCCAATCGCGCCGCGGCCAGGTCCCACAGCGCATGGCCGACGCTCTTGAAGACAGTTGGCGTTGAGACCTCCGGGGTCTCGAAGACCCCGGAGGTCTGAGCGACATCCTCAATAGCCGTCACGATTTTCCAATCCACGCCGGCCTGAATCAAATCGCCGGCCTCGTGGCGCGCGCCGTCCAGCGTGTCCACAACCACGCGGCTGCGGTGAACCAGCTCGGGTGGCAGCTCAGCCATGCTGGCCTGATACGCACCGACGGCCGCAACGAACGCGCCGTCGCGCAGGCGATCAGGGATGACCGGCGTCGCGCTGGTCGTGGCGGTGACGACCATGCCACAGACCGGCAACACCTCATCGGCGCTGCTGACGGCCTGTGCGTTCATGCCCGACGCTGGGCCAAGCTGCGCCAACGCGCGCGCGTCGTCGAATGTGCGCGAGGCGATGAAGACATCCAGCGCCGGAAAGACAGCGGCGAACGCTTCCAGGTGCGCCCGGCCCTGTGCGCCCGCGCCGACGATCAGCAGCGGCCCGCGCTTCGCGTCCTCACTCGCCAGCGCCTGGGCCGCCAGCAACGACAGCGCCGCCGTGCGGCGCATCGTCACGGCCTTGCCGTCGAGCTGCATCAGGCGTTCGCCGGTCCGGGCGTTCATGACGATCACTTCGCCTTGAATACTGGGCAGGCCGAGCGCGCCATTGCGCGGGTGCACGGTCACCAGCTTGGTGATGGCGAGGTTCGGGTCGGCCGCGGGCATGGTCAGCAGCAACCCATCTTCGGCCAGCGGCAGCACGATGCGCGGCGGCGCGACAGCAAGGCCGGCCTTCTTGTCGCGCAGCATGGCGCGCAGTTCATCAGCCAATTCGCGATAGGGCAAGGCCGCATGCATGGCGTCGAAGTCGAGGGTTACCAAATCACCTTCACCTTGTATCGAGCCAATGTCGTGTCGGATGAGATCAGTGGCAGGCGCTCAACCATGGCCTGGGCAATGAGCATCCGGTCGAATGGATCTTTGTGTATTCGCGGGAGTTCATACACCTTGACTGCGTGCGCCATGACGACAGGCAATACCTCGATTTGCGCGATGCGGGTGTGCTTTGCGATAAAGCGGGCGGGTGGCTCGTCGAGATTGAGCTTTCGTTGCGCGGCTTTGATCGCAATTTCCCAGCCGCTCGCCACGCTCAACATCAGCCGGTTGCCTGCATCACTAACGAATGCCCGAGCAGTGTCGGACAGCCGCTCGGGTGAATTGACGGCGTAGAGAAATGCGTTCGTATCGAGCAGAGCGATCATTGGTCCGGCGAAACTGTTTTTGAAGGCGGCAGAGGGTTGTCCGGGAAGATTGGGCCGTTGTAGAACGCATCCAGCCAGTCGTCGGGCATCGGCGCGTCGAAGTCAGGTGATATCCATACCTTGCCCTTCGCGCTGCCCAACGTGCGCTTCCTGCCTCGCACCGGCTTGATGGGAGATAGTGTAGCCACAGGCTTGCCGGCCTTGGCGATGATCACCTCTTCGCCGGCCAGCGCCCGCTCAAGCAACTTGGAGAGTTCGGTTTTCGCCTGATGAATATTCACGATCACGGCCATCGCTCACCTCGCCGGCATCCTAGACTAAGCGGTTAGCTAAGTCAAGGCAAACTTTATCCCACATGCCGTGTGGGATATCGGGTGGGATAAGCGAATCGCTATTCCGCAAGCCGACCCACTTTGGCAATGAGCTTGCGCAGCCTGTCCTCAATGTCAGGCGACTCTTTCAGTTCAATCAGCGGCAACAACTCCTGCCAAATCTGTTTGAATTTGAGTTTGCCGTGCTGCTTGATCAGCACAGTCTCAATATCACCCCAATCTTTGGGACGATCGGCAAATGCCTTGTGGACGATCAAATCTTCGGCGGAGCAGGTGATGAGTGATCTGTTGTCTTCGACGCGCCACGGGCTGGCGCGCTTGATCGTTTGTTGCTCGAAACCTGTCGAGCCGAACGCCACATCCATCGGCACGTCATTGTCGGCCAGCAAGAGAAGAACTCGCGCGGTCATTGCAAGCTCACCTGCCCTCTGGCTTCGAGGGCGAAAGCGGGCCAGCAGGGCAGACAAATAACGATCTTCGTCTCCAAAGTCACATTTGAGTGTCAGGTCGCAATCGTTGGTGAAGCGTGGCTCACCCCAACGTTGCACGGCAATGCCGCCGATGAAGCAGAAGCGCCATCTGTTCTGCTGGCAAAACGCTTGCAAACCAAGCGCAGCTTCAATGACTGGATTTAGCATGTCTCAGCTTGCGGAAGTAGCGCTGCTGCTCGATTAGGCCGCTGTCAGTTGACGACTTCCAGATTGGCAACCAATAGTCCAATTCCGGCGTCCACCACATGATGTCGTTAGCGATACGGGCCGATTCTTCCTCCGTCATCGCCTGCAACTCGCGCATCTTCTGCTTTTGCAGTTCCACCTCGGCTGTGCGCCATTGCCGAACCCATTGCTCAAGCGGCATTTCGCGGCTCATGCGACGAGTATATCGGCTGCCCTCACGGCCCCACATCGAACTGCGTGTAGCCGACGAGCGGGCCGCTGGCCGTGTTCACCGTCACGCGCAGGGTGTAGCGGCCCGAAGGCAGGCCCTCGATGCCCCAAGTGGTGAGTTGGTCGTTCACCACTGGCGAGAGGTGCGGCCCGCTCACCCACTTCCACTCGGCGGGGTTCTCGCCGTCGCCATACTCAACCACGTATTGCTGGAAGCCCGGCGGGTTGACCGTGCCGCGGATGCTGAGCTGGCCGCGCGGCGTAAGGCCGTTGAGCGATGGCTCGGTGATGAGGATGTCGGGCGACTGGGGATCGGAGACTGGGGATTGCGGCGCTGCGGCGAAATTGGGATCGCCCGCAGCGACGGCCTTCTCCAAGTTCTCATCGGCCGGCAGCGGCAACTGATCCGCCTTGAAGTACTCGATTCGCTTGGCCAGGCAGTTGGGTGAGGGCGCGTGGCCACCCAATTCGCAAATCTCGGCCGCGACCACGCCCTGCGGCGGCGCAAACTCCTTGACCGGCAAGTTGGCCGAGGCCTGTTCCATGATCTGGGCCCAGATAGGCGCCGCGCCGGTCACGCCGCTCACGCCCTCCATTTCGCTGTTGTCGCTGTTGCCCACCCACACGCCGGTCACCAGGTCGGGCGTGTAGCCCACCGTCAAGTTGTCGCGGAAGTCGTTGGTCGTGCCGGTCTTCACCGCCGCCGGGCGCGAGAGCTTGAGCACGCTATTGGGGCCGAACGACTTGGCGCGCGCAGCGTTGTCGCTCAGGATGCTGCTGATCAGCCAAGCGTGCTCGGGCCGGATCACCTGCTGACCTGCGCCTTGCGTCTGGGCGTAGTCGCGCAGCAACGCCCCATCGGCCCGCTCCACGCGGGTGATGGCCGTGGGCGGCAGGCGCACGCCGCCGTTGGCCAGCGTGGCGTAGGCGTCGGTCAGGTCGAGCAGGCGCGCCTCGGCCCCGCCCAGGGTGATGGCCAGGCCATATTGCGGGTTGGGCGGGAAGTTCAGGCCGACGCGCTGCGCCAGTTCCAGAAACGCCGGCACACCGACGAAGTTCAGCGTCTCGACCGCAGTCGTGTTCATGCTGCGGCCGAGCGCCTCGCGCATCAGCATCGGCCCATGAAACTTGCCGTCGTAGTTGCGCGGTGCATACACCTGGCCATATTCATTGGTAAACGTGATCGGCTTGTCCCAGAATAGCGTGGCCGGCGTCCAGCCACGTTCCATCGCTGCCAAATAAGTAAACGGCTTGACGCTCGACCCCGGCTGGCGATAGGCCAGCGCGACGTTGACTTGGCCATCAATCGCCTCGTTGTTGAAGTCGGCGCTGCCCGCCATGGCCTTGATCTGGCCGGTCCTGGGGTCCATCACCACCGCCGCGCCGTTGGTCACGTTTTTGTCGGCCAGCTTGGCGATCTGCTCGCTGATAGCCGCCTCGGCGATCTTCTGCACGTCCTGATCAAGCGTGGTGTAGACGCGCAGGCCATCGCGATATAGCCCGTTCGCGCCGTATTCAGCGTCGAGCTGCTGCTGCACATATTGCATGAAGTGCGGCGCGATGGTGCTGTAGTTGGCCGGCGGCGCGACGAACGTCTTGTCTTTGATCTCCTGCTGGGCCGCAAAAATCTGATCGGCAGTGATGTGGCCCTGCTCCTGCATCAGCCCCAGCACCGTGCGCTGGCGGCGCAGGGTGTTGTCCTTGTTCGCCACCGGGTCCCACAACACTGGCGATTGCGGGATGCCAGCCAGCATGCTGGCTTCGGCCAGGTTCAAATCCTTGGCTGGCTTGTTGAAGTAGGTCTGCGCCGCTGCCTCGATGCCGTAGGCCAGGTTGGCGTAGTTGATCTCGTTGAGATATATCTCGAGGATTTTGTCGCGCGGGTAACGGCGCGTCAGCTCGTTGGCCAGGATGATCTCGCGCAGCTTGCGCACGGGGCTGCGGCTGGTGCGCTCCTCTGGCGAGAGCAGTAAATTGCGCGCCACCTGCTGGGTGATCGTGCTGCCGCCGCTGACCACGTCGCGCTCGGTCACGGCGTAATACACCGCCCGAATAATCGCGATGGGGTCGAAGCCGACCGAGTAGCGATAGAAGTTCGGATCTTCGGTCGCCAGCGTGGCCTTGATCAACCACGGGCTGATCTGGCTGAGCGGCACGTAGGTGCGCCGCCCGGCTACCGGATTGGTAGGATCGGTCAGCTCGACGATCAGGTTGCCCTTGCTGTCGTAGACTTTGGTGCTGGCAAAGGTGCTCTGGCGCGCCTCGAGTTGATTCGGGTCGGGGATGTCGGCTGAGAGCGCGATGTAAGTCGCCGTCCCACCGATCACCCCGACGAAGAACAGCACGAACACAGCGATGGCGAAGCCGAAGAAGGCGCGGGCGATGAGTGAGCCGCCGGCCCGCGATTTGCGCTTCTTGGGTATTGGTTGTTGGGTATTGGTTGATGGTTGTTGAGGCTCGATCGTACGTCGTGCGTCGTGCGTTTCTGGCTTGGCGGCACTAGCCGAATTCGCCGCGATGCGCTCGGCAATTGACGGCTCAGGAGACGACACAGGCGCAGGCTCTGCCTTCTGCCCACTACCCACTGCACCCGATCCGCTGGCCGGCACATAACCCGCCCGCTCGCTCGGCGGCGTGGCGCGTTTGGGCTGGGGGCGCGGCTTCCACTGCTCGTGGCCGGGATCGTTTTGCGCTTCGCTCATGTCAACTCAACGGAGAAAACGCCCGACGTATCCTGGGCGTTCCTCGCGGCGTCAGTATAGCGAGTTGGGCGTCGAGTAGTCGTGCGTTATGCGTGCGATTGGGCCATCCGCAGGCGATGGCAGGCGTCGAGGCGCTTAATGCGACCAAAATCTTGCCGCCGCTATTCGGCTGTGCTATCGTCCACCCATGCAAGCGTTCTCCTACGTTCCTGCACGAACCATTTCCGAAGTCGCCGACATCCTGGCCAAAGAGGGCGACCAGGCCAAGCTGCTCAGCGGCGGCACCGACATCATCGTCATGCTGCGCGAGGGCCGGCGCAGCGCCAAGGTCGTGGTGGATGTCAAAGGCATCCCCGAACTCAACCAACTCAGCTACGACCCGGCCAAGGGGCTGGTGATCGGCGCCGCCGTGCCGGTGCACCGCATCTACAACAACGCCGAGATCGCGGCGGCCTATCCCGGTGTGATGGACGCCTGCACGCTCATCGGCGGCACGGGCATCCAGGGCCGCGCCACTTTGGGCGGCAACGTGTGCACCGCCTCGCCTGCTGGCGACTCGATCCCCGCGCTGATCGCGCACGAGGCCGTCGCGGTCGTCGCCTCGCGCAGCGTGACCAAGGAGATCCCGCTGGAGAAGTTCTTCGCCGGCCCTGGCCGCACGGTGTTGCAGCCCGGCGAGCTGCTGGTGTGCTTCAAGCTGCCCGCGCCTAAGCCAAATTCGGGCGGCGCGTATCTGCGCTTCATCCCGCGCAACGAGATGGACATCGCCGTGGTCAGCGCCGGCGTGAGCGTGGTGTTGGACGAGGCAAAGGAGGCGTTCGTTAGCGCGCGCATCGCTCTGGGCGCGGTGGCGCCCATACCGCTGTTCGTGCCGGAGGCGGGTGGCCTGCTGGCCGGCCGGCTGGTGGACGAGCTGAACATCGAGGCGGCGGCCAAGATCGCGCAAGCGGCGGCCAAGCCAATCAGCGATATGCGTGGCACGGCCGAGCAGCGCAAGCACCTGGCGTTCGTCATGACTAAGCGCGCGTTAGAGAAGGCGATCGAGCGGGCCCGGAAGGGTAATTAGTAACTAGTGATTGGAGATTAGCTACCAGTTACCAACTACTAGTTACCAATCTCCAATACCCCAACATCCGATGTCTACAAAAGTTCCCGTCACAGCGACGATCAACGGCGAAGAGACGACGTTTATTTGTGAGCCGCGCCAGAGCCTGCTCGAGGTGCTGCGCGATGTGCTCAACCTGACCGGCGCAAAAGAGGGCTGCAATAACGGCAACTGCGGCGCGTGCGCCGTCATCATGAATGGCGTCATGGTCAACAGTTGCCTGGTGCTCGGCGTCGAGACGAGCGGCGCGAACATCACAACGGTCGAGGGCATTGCGCCGTCCGAGGGCTTGCACCCGATTCAACAGGCATTCTTGGAGGGCGCGGCCTTGCAGTGCGGCATCTGCACACCCGGCTTCATCGTGGCCACCAAGGCCCTGCTCGACAAGAACCCGCACCCGACCGAGCACGAGATTCGCTACTGGCTGGCCGGCAACCTGTGCCGCTGCACCGGCTACGACAAGATCGTGCGCGCGGTGATGACGGCGGCCGAGATGCAGGACAAGCAGACGGCGTCAGTGTAAACACGTTGTCGAACAATCACTGAAGATGTATTGGCGCGAGGCCGTGTTAGCGGCTCTAAATCGCTACTCTCAAAGACATGGAACCTATAGCGTCTCGCGCCAAGACCTTATTGAGGAAGAACTAGAGCAGATTGTCAAAGACACAAACTCTACAGGTGCCACACCTTGGCAAACACTTAGTCGTATTCTTCAGGAATTGCGGGAGGAAAGGTTGATTTTCTTCACTAGCCAAGGGAAGTATCTACTCGCAAGTGACAAAATTGAGATAACTAAAGAAGATCTACCAGATGATGCTATCGACTTCGCAATAACGACGAACAAGTTGACAATCGCCAACTTCCCAACGGGCGAAGTTGCTTTGGTTGCTCGACAAAGGCGTGGACAAAGTAGAGTTAGATATATTGCTCTCGAAAATTATGCTAGGCGCTGCGCATTCTGTGATATTGATCAGCCAGATTTATTGATCGCTAGCCACATAGCACGCTGGGCCGATATGCCTGAAGGACGAGGTGATCTGCACAACGTCATTTGCATGTGTAGTTTTCATGATGCTTTGTTTGAACACGGATACTTTTCCCTTACTGATGACTATCGAATTCGCAGAAAGTTGATCAGAGCTGGACGGATGCTCGCTGCTGTATTGGATTTAACGCAGAGTTTTCGCGCACCGAAAGCCTTTAGTCCAACCAGTCATTATTTACAAGCGCACCGTGTTCGCACGGGACTAGTCGCTTGACGTTCAATAGCGCAGATGAAAGTCAGATGAGCATTACTTCTCTATTACCGATTATTGAGGTAGCCGATGTAAGGGAGCCACTGCTTCCACAGCGTGCCAGCGTGCATAAAAATGAATTGAGCAAAGAAAATGCCTTAGCTACACAAAGTGAAATAGAGATTCTTTGCGAAGAAGCACAGTCAGAAAGGGCAAGTAACGCACATGTGCGGCTAATTAATCTAGTTGCGTGTCGATTGAAAGCAGCAAACTGTACTCCGCGTTGCAATCAGTTGATTGATCTGGCGACACGCTATAAGGGAGAGCCATTCATATTTGAGGCAAAAGTTATTACGGATGCCAACGCACAATCTCAGATGCGCACTGGCATAAATCAGTTGTTTGAATATAGTTACTTGCAAGGTTTGCCTCGTGCTAACCTTGTGCTCGTTACACAACTAAAGCCACCACAATCGTTAGCATGGATGATGGATTATCTGGAGACGGACAGACAAATCCATGTTGTCTGGGATGGAAACAATGAATTGTTTGCAAGACCAGACACAAGACAACAACTTGCCTTTCTCTGGCCTCGATAACAAAGTTTGAGGGGAGTTGTCAAATGAAAATCGTCGCTACTCACTCCCACTTCAATGGCTTGGAGTATTTGCTCGTTCACGAGCCCGAGTTGTGGCGCGGGCTGACTCAGGCGATTGAGAGGGTTGACGTTGATGAGAGTCATCTTGCACGAATTGGTGAGGCACTGGCGGGCTTGATCACTGCTGACAGCCGCGTCGCCCTTGACGTTCAGAGTGAAGACGAGTCTGAGGGATTTGAGGCTCTCGCCAGACTTTACTTGCAATATGTCCGCGACGAAATTGACGTCGGCATTGAGATTCTGCCGATGAAGTCATTGCAAAGCCAGATGTCATCGGGGCCGGGTTACTACGAAGGGGAGCTGTACAACGTGATCCGCAACGGCCGAGGTGTGCCGGCGGTGCCACTGGTGATGATTGGCGTTGCGCCATGACTAGAAACGAGAATCGGAGGTGAACGTTGAGCATGAACACACCGCTAACTGGCACGATTGAAATCACGATTGAGACGACGATCAACGTGGATGCCAACACGGCAAAGCGCAAGGTCACAGGCTGGGTTGTCAGCGAGGTCGCAAATCTGATGGGTGGCACGCAGCCCAAGCTCGTCATCGGCAAGCGCACGTTCTGGCGCGTGCCGGTCGTCCTTACATCGAGCAAAACGGGCATCGTGGGTGAAGTAGGCGCAGTAGACGTGGACACGGAGACAGGCGAATTGCTGGTCAACGACGCACTCAAGGAGCGACTACTCACCAATGCAGCATCTCTTGTCGGTTCCGCACCGGTTGCAGCTTGACGACGGGTATTGCTTGCCGGCCTGTGTCCAGATGGTCTTGGCGTATCACGGAACAAATCTTGACCAGCAAGTCATCGCCCGCCAGCTGCAGACTAGAGTCAGGCTTGGCACTCCGATTTCACGGGTAAGCCGATTGGCGTCCGAGAAACTTGATGTGAACTTTGGGATGGGGCAATTGGTAGACATTCAGACGGCGATTACACAGGGCCTGCCTGTGATTGCCCCCGTTCGAACCGATCAGTTGAGTTACTGGGAAGAGACGGTGTTTCACGCGGTTGTCGTGACAGGCTTTGACGGAGACGAAATCGTGCTGAATGACCCGGCGGTCGAAACGCCGAACCTTCGCGTTTCGACCGGCGAGTTAATGCTTGCATGGGATGAAATGGACAATCGCCTTGCACTTTTGAGACGCAAGTAAGAATGTTGCGTTATAAGAGAGCGAATGCGCGTTGGAGGAAATGAAGACATGACAACGACAGAAGTTGAGAAAACCGAAACGACAACCACAGCTAACGGCAGCGCCAACGGCCACGCGGCCAGCAACGGCTTTAAGGTCGTCGGCAAGCGCACGGTGCGGCCCGACGGCGTGGACAAAGTCACCGGCCGCGCGCAATACGGCGCGGACGTGAAGATGCAGGGCCTGCTCTACGGCAAAGTCCTGCGCAGCCCGCACGCCCACGCCCGCATTGTCAGCATTGATACTAGCGCCGCTGAGAAACATCCTGGCGTCAAAGCGATTGTCACCGGCAAGGACTTCACGCCCGCCGCCGACAAGGTCGAGCGCACGGGCGAGGGCAGCGTGAACCTGAGCTACCTCAGCATGAACTTGATGGCGCACGACAAGGTGCTGTATCAAGGCCATGTCGTCGCAGCAGTTGCAGCCACCAACGTCCACATTGCCGAGGAAGCTCTGGCGCTGATCAAGGTTGAGTATGAGGTGTTGCCGCCGGTGCTAGATGTGCTGGAGGCGATGAAGGACGACGCGACGATTCTTTTGCCCAAGCTGCGCACCGATGAGTCGGGCGAGAAAGGCGAGGTGCCCACCAACGTTGCCTGGCACGAGCAGCATGCCCGCGGCGACCTGGCGAAGGGCTTCGCTGAGGCCGACGTGATCGTCGAGCGTGAGTTCGTCACCGGCACGGTGCACCAGGGCTACATCGAGCCGCACAACGGCACGGCCATCTGGAACGCCGACAACCAGATCACGGTGTGGACCAGCACGCAATCGGCCTGGGACGAGCGCCGCGAGATCAGCGAGGTGTTGCATGTGCCCCTCAGCAGCGTGCGCGTCATCCCGATGGAGATCGGCGGCGGGTTTGGCGGCAAGCTGACGGCGTATTTGGAAGTGCTGGCCTCCGCGCTCAGCAAGAAGGCCGGCCACCGGCCGGTGAAGCTGACCATGAGCCGCGACGAAGTGCTCAAAGCCACCGGCCCGACCAGCGCGTCGTTCATGCGCATCAAGATGGGCGCGAAGAAGGACGGCACGATCACGGCGGCGCAGGCATGGCTGGCCTACGAGGCCGGCGCGTTCCCCGGCTCGCCCATCGGCGCGGCCATGGAAGTCGTCTTCGCGCCCTACAAACTGGAGAACGTGCAGATTGACGGCTATGACGTGGTGGTGAACAAGCCGGCGGCCAAGGCCTATCGCGCGCCGGGCGGCACCAACGCCGCCTTCGCCAGCGAAACGGTCGTGGACGAGTTGGCCGAGAAGCTGGGCATGGACCCGGTCGAGTTCCGACGGGTGAACGCTGCCCATGAAGGTTCACGCCGGCCTAATGGGCCGATCTTTGGCAAGATTGGTTTCATCGAGACGCTGGATGCGGCCGAGCAACACCCGCACTACGACGCGGCGCTGCCCGATCCATCCGCCTCGCACATGAAGGTGGGACGCGGCGTGGCGACCGGCTTCTGGATGAACTGGGATGGCAAGTCGTCGGCCTCGGCCAACGTCAATCCCGATGGCACCGTCGGCTATCTGGAAGGCAGCACCGACATCGGCGGCTTGCGCGCCTCATTGGCGATGATGCTGGCTGAGACGCTGGGCCTGGAATATGCCGATGTGAAGCCGATGATGGGCGACACGCAATCGCTGGCCTACAACGACGCCACCGGCGGCAGCCGCAGCACCTACGGCAGCGGCATGGTGGCGCACGCGTTGGGCAAGAAGATTCAGGCCGAGATGGCCGCCCGCGCCGCCAACCTGTGGGAGGTCAAGCCGGAGGACGTGACCGTTGAAGGCAACATCTACCGCAGCGGCGACAAGACCATCACCTTCAAGGAGTTGGCCGCCCAGTTGGACGACACCGGCGGCCCCATGAGCGTGAGCGTGAGCATGGACACCAAGGGCGCCATCCCCACCTTTGGCACGCACATCGTGGATGTGGAGGTGGACACTGACACTGGCAAGGTGCAAATCCTGCGTTACACCGCCACGCAGGACGTGGGGCGGGCCATTCACCCCAGCTACGTCGAAGGGCAGATTCAGGGCGGCGTGGCGCAGGGCGTGGGCTGGGCCTTGAACGAGGAATACTTCTACGACAAGGACGGCCACCTACTCAACGCCAGCCTGCTCGACTATCGCATGCCGACCGCGCTCGATCTGCCGATGATCGAGACGGTCATCGTTGAGGTGCCCAACCCCAACCACCCATATGGGGTGAAGGGCGTGGGCGAGGTGCCGATCGTGCCACCGGCCGCCGCGGTGGCCAACGCCATCTACAACGCCATTGGCGTGCGCATGGACGTGCTGCCGATGAAGCCGGGCAACGTGTTGAAGGCGCTTGGCAAGATTTAGCGAAGTGTCGTTGGTGTCGAAGGTGTCGGACGGTGTCACTGACACGTTCTGACACTTCCGACACCAACCGACACCTTGATACGCTTTCCTTCGATTCTCGTCATTTGCGCCGCGCTTTTGTTTGCCGGCCACTTCCTCCCCTGGGCGGCGCACCCCACCAGCGCCTTGACGCGCAGCGCGCACGAGTTGGCCGTCATGACCAACTTCACTCCGGGTGCGGGCATCTTTTGGAATGAGTGGTTTTTGTTGCCGCTGTGGTCGGCGGCGTTGCTGCTGGCGCTAGCCTGCTCCTCTGCGCCCTGGCTCCTCCGCGCCCTTGTTGGCGTGCTCGCGCTGGTCATCGCCTCGCTCGGCTTCCCGACTTATCCACAGGTGCTGACCGCCTACGCCAACCCCGATTACCGCTTGCAGTTCTTTCTCACCCTGGCGGTGATGATTCTCATTGTCGCAGTCACAGTTGCTGGTCGTCGCACGATGGGCTTTCGACCATACATGGCGTTGGCTTGCGCGGTCGTGTCGGCTGTGCCCCTGGCTGGCTATCTCGGCATCAAGCCTTTTATCGAGGACTTGTATCGAGGCGGCGTCGGCATTGGGTTGGGGTGGTGGATAACGCTTGTTGCAGTTGTAACAGTCTTCGTTACATCAGGTGCTAAAATACTTACGTCATTGGGCTTGAAGCGCCCTCGCGCCTGATAGTGTCCAATCCATAAGTGAATCTTGGCGCTGGGTGTGGCTTGCTGATCTGGGGCGGAAGTGGCCCGCAACGGCCAGTTTCTCCCCCACCTGTAGCTATGATCAAACAGACCCCTGTTCGTTTTCACGCTGGAATCATTGCCCTGGTAGTGATGTCGCTCGTGCTGGCCGCCTGCGGCGGGGCCGCAACGCCAGCATCGGCAAGCATCACCACGCCCACGCAAAATGCGTCATTCCAGGCTGGGGAAGAGGTGAAGATTGAGGGTTTGGTGACCGGCAGCGCGGTTACACAAGTGGATATTTTCGTCAACGGGGCGAAGTTCGCCACGATTGACAAGACGGCCCGGCCAAACGAGTTCGACGTCAGCGTGGCGTGGACTGCGCCAGCCGACACCGCCGGCTCAAACGTCATCCAACTCAAGGGGCTCGACAGCAGCGGCAAGTCAATCGTGTCGTCGGATGCAGTGTTCATCACCATTGAGGCGCAACCGACGCCCACGCCCGAACCGACCCTGGAGCCAACGCCCATCCCTACCGTGGCCGCGCTCACGCCCGCACCCCAGGCAGCGCAGCCCACGGCAGCGCCGGTGTTGATCGCGCCCAAGCCTGAAAATGACTTCGTAAACGTGCGCGCCGGCCCCGACATCAACGCCCAACGGCTGGGCCAGCTCAACAAGGGCCAGAGTGCACCCGTGCGGGGCAAGAGCACCGATGGCAAGTGGTTTCAGATCACCTTCCCCGGCGCGCCCGACGGCGCAGCCTGGGTGTTGGGTGATGTGGCCCAAGTGACGGGCGATGTCAACGTCTTGCCGGTCGTGCAGGCAAGCACGGCCGTCACCGGCACCGTCTCCACGACGGCCACAGTCCCAACGACAAACACGGTGCCGACTGCGCCGATCACGACGACTGCACCGGGCACGGCTACCTTGCCGGCGGGGTTACAGCCTCCCTTCGTCCGGCTGATCGCAGGGCAAGACTTCGCCAACGTGCGCACCGGGCCCGACGTTGCCTACGAGCCGCCGGTGGGCCGGCTGAACGCGGCGACTTCGGCAGCGGCGGTGAAAGGCAAGAGCGCGAACGGCCTGTGGTGGCAAATCTTGTTCCCCAGCGCGCCGGGCGGCGTGGCCTGGGTTTTTGGCCAGTTGGTGACGCTGACTGGCGATGCCAACGCCATACCGGTGGTGCAAGCGCCGCCGCTGCCGACGCCGGCCGTTGCGCCGACTGCGGCCGCGGCTGCACCGGCAGCCCCCACAGCGACCAGCATCCCGGCCGTGCCAGCCACACCAACGGTAGCGCCAGCGGCCCTGTTGCCCTACAGCCAGAACATGCGATTTGCCCCGCGCGATGACATCGGCGATGTGCCGCTTGGCCATCAGGGTGAGTCGAAGTCGTCCACCTTGCAATGGCAGATCAATGGTGCCACACGGGCCGAGCTCGAAATCGTTGCCAAGGCAGGCCAAGGCATCTGGGGTCAGTGTGCCGCTGGCAACTTGGGCACGGTCAGCCCGAACGACGCTGCCGGCAAGCGGCTCCCGCTGCAACTACCCAGCGGCGAATACAACTTCTCGATCACCGGCCAGGGATATTACGAATTCACGATCTACGTGACAAAGGCGGACGGAAGCACAACCACTATCCCCCGCGCGGTCATCGTAGACTGTTACAAGACCCAGTAGAACAGTAGATTTGAAACGGCTGGTCGTCCTGGTCTCCGGCTTTGGCACGAACCTGCAAGCCATCCTCGACGCGTGTTCGCGGGGTGAATTGCCGGCGCAGGTCGTGGCCGTGATCAGCAACCGAGCCGACGCGTTTGGCTTGCAGCGCGCGATTGACGCGCACATGCCGGCCATCGCCTTGCCCTTCTACAGAGATCTGCACATCAACCGGGCAGGCTATGACGAGGTGCTGGCCGAGGTGATTGACCAGCACGCGCCCGACTTGATCGTGTGCGCCGGGTGGATGCGCATCTTCAGTCCCGGCTTTGTGCGCCGCTTCGCCGGTAAGATCATCAACATTCACCCCGCCTTGCCAGGCACGTTCCCTGGCGCGCACGGCATCGAGGATGCGTTCAACGCTTTTCGACGTGGAGAGATCGCCAAGGCCGGCGTGATGGTGCATTTTGTGGACGAGGGCGTGGACACCGGCCCGGTGATCGCGATGACCGAGGTGCCGATCCACCCCGGTGATTCGCTCAAAGACCTGGAGGCGCGCGTGCATGCGGCCGAACACGCACTCCTCGTCAGCGCCATCCGGCAGGTGATCGGTTGAGGAAAAAACACGGGTGTTATCATGCGCGCACGATGAAAGCGCTCTTGTCCGTGTCCGACAAAAACAACCTCATTGATTTAGCGCGCGGCTTGCACCAGCATCACATCGAATTGATCGCCAGCGGCGGCACGGCGCGCGCGTTGCAGCATGCCGGTCTGCCCGTAACCACCGTCGAGCAGTTCACCGGCTCGCCCGAAATCCTCGAAGGGCGCGTCAAGACGTTGCACCCCGCCATTCATGGCGGCATCCTGGCCCGCGACACGGACGACGACCACAACGATTTGAGCAAGATCAACGGCCACATGATTGACTTGGTCGTGGTCAACCTATATCCGTTTCAGAAGACAGTGGCCCAGAAATACGTCACCCTGCACGACGCCATCGAGAACATTGATATCGGCGGCGTGGCACTTATTCGCGCGGCTGCCAAGAACTACGAGCGCGTGGCCGTGGTGTGCGACCCGTGCGATTACGACCTCGTGCTCGGCGACCTGCACAAGCACGGCGGGGTATCGCTCGAAACGCGGGCCATGCTGGCGCTCAAAGCCTTCGCTCACACCGCCGCCTACGACGCAGCCATCCGCGACTATTTGATCGGCCTGCAATCCAGCGAGTCGCCCGTCACCACGCTGACGCTGCACAAGGTGCAGGACATGCGCTATGGCGAGAACCCGCACCAGACAGCGGCGCTGTATAGCCTCAACAACCCGTGCGAGGGGCCGCTGGGCGGCAAGTTGCTGCAAGGCAAAGAGCTGTCGTATAACAACCTGCTCGACCTCGATGCGGCCTGGCGCGCGGTTGTGCAGTTCAACCAGCCGTCTGTCGTCATCGTCAAGCACCTCAGCCCGTGCGGCATCGCTTCGGCCGATGAGCTGCACAAGGCCTACACCGCCGCGTTTCACTCGGACGAGACGTCGGCCTTTGGCGGCGTGATCGCCTCGAACTGGGAGGTGGATGGGGCGACGGTCGAGGCGATGGGTGATCTGTTTATCGAGTGCATTGTCGCGCCCGGCTTCACCGACGAGGCAAAGGCGCTGCTGGAGAAGCGCAAGAACTGCCGCCTGGTTGAGATCGAGGATCCTGCTGCGACGCGCGCGCCCGCCTATGAGTGGCGCAGCGTGACCGGCGGCATCCTGCGCCAGAGCGTGGATAAGGGCGACCCGGCAGCGGCCCAGTGGCGTGTGGTCACGCAGACCCAACCGAGCGGCGAACAGATGCGCGCGTTGGAGTTCGCCTGGAAGGCCTGTCAGCATGTGCGCAGCAACGCTATCGTCATCGCCAAAGAGAGCAAAGGCGTGTTGGCGACCATCGGCATCGGCGGCGGGCAACCCAATCGCGTGGACTGCGTGAAAATCGCCGCCAAGCGCGCCGGCCGCAAAGCCAAGGGCGCAGTGCTGGCTAGCGACGCTTTCTTCCCCTTCCCCGATGGCGTGCACGAAGCGGCCAAGGCTGGCGTCACCGCCATCGCCCAGCCGGGCGGCGCAATGCGTGACGCCGAGGTGGTCGAGGCGTCCGACGCGGCCGGCATCGCCATGATCTTCACCGGCGTGAGGCATTTCAAGCATTAGCCTGGCGCCCGATCCCTGGGTTGGCATGAATCGTCTGAATCTCCGTTACCTCATCATCTCGTTCGTCGCCACAGCGGTCGTCGGCATCGGCGTCGAACTATTCATCCTCACCCTCTTGGACGATGGCCGCCAGCTATTGGCTGGCGCGGCGCTCTCTGCCGGCTGGTGGGCCAATCTGGCGACTGCGGCCGTGGTGGCCATCATGGCCGGGCGCAAGGCAGCGGCCACATTGATTGATCCCCGGTTGGGCAAAGTCGTCGGCACGGCCATGGGTGTGTGGGTCGGCGTCGGCGCGATTGCCGGCATGGTTGTGGCCGCGTTGGTGCTGCTCGGCCAGGTGCCCAATTCGGACATTCGCCCTGGCCTGATTCTGGTGTTCGGCCTGGTGAGCTTTGGCGTGTGCGTGGTGGCCGGCGCGATTGCCGGACGCGAGACGGCTCACCCGCCTGAAGCCGAGGAAGAGGGCTAACCTGTGGCAACGCGCAGCCAGATCGGCGCGTGGGGCGAAGCTATCGCCGCCAAACATCTCACCGATCACGGCTATGCGTTGCGCGAGCGCAACTGGCGGCACGGCCACGGTGAGCTTGATCTGATCGCCGAGCGCGGCGGCGATATCGTGTTCGTCGAAGTGCGCACCCGCCGCACCCACGCCTTCGGCGCGCCGGAAGAGACGCTGACCCCGCACAAACGCGCAACGCTGATTGCCACAGCCCAGGCCTATCTCGAAGCGCACGCGCTTGAGGAGGCGCAATGGCAAATAGACGTGATCGCGATTGACCTGGACGCGCGCAACGTGGTGACGCGGCTCGACCATATCGAGTGCGCGGTGGAGATGACTCAAGACTCGTGAGTCATCATCTGCCCGCGCGATGACATTCCCCCGCTCCACGTCACCCGAGCTGCTCGACGCACCCGACCGGCGCGACCCGACTGAACTGGCGCACAACCTGCGCGATATGAGCCGCTATGACCGCTGGCTGGGCGTATATGACCTGACGCTCAAGCTGGCCGTCGAAGCACTTGCGCCAAACACGATGTGGATCGGGCTCGACATCGGCGTCGGCTCGGCCGGCTTTATTCACCTTGCGGCGCAGCGCGCATCAATGCGCTGGGTTGGCCTCGACCTCGCCGCCGATGTGTTGCACATCGCGCGAGGGAGTGCGGCCGATGCGGCGTGGCTGTGCGCGAACGCAACGCGGCTGCCGCTGGCCGATCAGTCGGTGGATGTCGTCGTGTGCGTGCACACCCTGCATCATTTGGATGAGCCGCTCGCTGTGGCGCTGCTCGGCGAATGCGCCCGTGTGGCCCGGCGGCGCGTCGTCGCGCTCGATCTGGCTCGTGGCTATCTGGCGCTGACCGGTGCCTGGCTGCTGACCCGCATCACCAGCCGCAACCGCATGACCCTGGCCGACGGCGTGCAATCCGCCCGGCGCGCCTACACCCCCGATGAGGCATCTGCACTTGCAGCACGCGCCGGCTTGAGCGCGGCGCGCATTGCGCGGCATGGGCCAGCCCACTTTTCGATCGTTTGGACGCGCCAATAACCCATACGGGTAACGGATGTCACTCACTTTGCAGAATATTTCTCGCAAAGAGCGCCAAGTGCGCCAAATTTCTTTGCGGATTTTGCGGCGGTTCGCGTAACGTAAACGGGTAAGATACCGCGCGAAGGCGTGCCGGGCTTCCTCACCCAGCCAGCGGCCGCGCCGAATCATGCGCATTGGCCAGTTCACCGACAGCTATCCACCCATCATCAATGGCGTAAGCGCATTTCTGGCCGAGCATCATGCCCAACTGCTCTCGCAAGAGCACGACGCACACATCTTCACCTTCGGCTACACCGGCACGCGCGACGACCAGCGCAACGTGTGGCGCACGGCCGGCGTGCCCATCTTCACCTCTGGCTTCCGCATGAACCTGTGGCTGAACGCCCGCGCCGGCGAGGCCGCGCAGGGGTTGGATGTGTATCACGCCCACGAGACGTTTGGGGCCAGCCGCCTGGCCATGCACTATGCGCTGAGCAGTCAACGGCCCTTGCTCTTCACCAATCACACGCGTCACGACTTGTATATCCACAATTACCCGCGCCTGATGCAGCCGTTTATGCGGCGCGGCACGTTCGGTCTAATCGCCAAGTTCATGCGCCGCAGCGTGGCAGCCACCGCGCCGTCCGAGGAAACAGCCGACTTGATGCGTCAGATCGCGCCCGATGTGGCTGAGCGGGTGCGGGTGATTCGCAACGGCGTCCGACTCGATCAATTTGATAGCGCAAAGCCGCGTGAATCGCGCGGGGCGCTGGGCATCGCACGTGATGCAACTGTGTTCATCTATGTTGGCCGGCTGACGCCAGAGAAAAACTTGCCGATGTTTGCGGAAGCGATGCGGCTGGCCGTGGGCAAGGGCGCGAATGCCCACTGGCTGGTCATTGGCGATGGGCCATGCCGCGACGACCTGGCGCAACAACTCTTCCCCATCGCGGCGCGGGCGCACTTTTTAGGCGCGGTGCCACGGGCCGATGTGCCGGCGTGGCTGGCGATGGCCGATGTGTTCGCCACGCCATCGCTCAGCGAAGTCAACCCTGTTTCGGTGATCGAGGCGTTGGCCAGCGGCAAACCGTATGTCGGCCTGCATGCCGGCTGGTGGAACGAATTCGAGCCGCCCCGCAACGGCCACGTGCCTCCGGGCTTTCTGGCCGACGACGCGCGCGATCTGGCTCATGTCATCGTCAAGCTCAGCGCCGACGCGCCTGCGCGCGCCGGCATGGGCGCATCGGCCAAGTCGCTCAGCCGCCGCTTCGACATCCGCGACATCACCGGGCAGTGGATCGAGATGTATCAAGCGGCGATAATGGGCTAATCATGCGAAACAAGATCACCATCATCGGCGCCGGTTTCGTTGGCGCGACCACTGCCCATTGGCTGGCCGAGCGCGAACTTGGCGACATCGTGCTCCTCGACATCCCCGCAACAGAGACCATGCCCAAGGGCAAGGCGCTCGATTTGATGGAAGCCGGCCCAGTGTTGGGCTACGACACTAATGTGACCGGCACGACTGACTACGCCGACATCAAGGACAGCGACGTGGTCGTGGTGACGGCGGGCGTGGCGCGCAAGCCGGGCATGACGCGCGAAGATCTGGTGGGCATCAACCAGAAGATCATCACCGACGTGGCCAACAACATAGCGGCCAGCGCGCCCAATGCCATCGTCATCATCGTCACCAACCCGCTCGACACGATGACCTTCCTGGCCTACAAAGTGCTGAGCGCAAAAGGCTTCCCCAAGAACCGCGTGATGGGCCAGGCCGGCGTGCTGGATAGCGCGCGGATGCGCACGTTCATGGCGATGGAGATGGGTGTAAGTGTGGAGAACACGCACGCCTTCGTGCTGGGCGGCCACGGCGACGAGATGGTGCCGCTGACGCGTTACAGCACCATTGCCGGCATCCCCATGACCGAGCTGATGCCGAAGGAGCGCGTGGACGCGATCGTGCAGCGCACCCGTCAGGGCGGCGCGGAGATCGTGAACTTGCTCAAGACCGGCAGCGCCTACTATGCGCCCGGCGCGAGCGTGGCCGAGATGGTCGAGGCCATTTTGAAGGACAAGAAACTCATCCGCCCGTGCGCCGCCTACCTCGATGGCGAATACGGCCTGACGGACATGTACTTCGGCGTGCCGGTGGTGCTGGGCCGCAACGGCGTCGAGAAGATCATCGAAGTCACGCTCACCGACGACGAGGCAGCGATGATGAACAAGAGCGCCGAGTTGGTGAAGGGCACGATGTCGGCACTGAAGTTTTGAATTGGGAATGCGGAATGGGGAATCTGGAGCACAAAATCGTAGTGCCAGATTCCCCATTCTGCATTCATCATTCCCCATTCGTTCGTGAGAACGCTCCGCGCCTGCCTGCTGGATGAGCCATTGCCACGCTTGATGGCAATGGCCGATTTGTGGGATGCGCCCCTCGAAGCGATCTCGCAAAAAGACGTGGCCGAGGCGTTGGCGGCGCACATGCTGGTCGAGCCAACGCTCTTGCGCGAACGCGATAGCCTGCCCGAAGATGCGCGTGCCTCGCTGGATGTGCTGGTGAACGCGGGCGGCAAGATGCCGCTGGCCTCGTTTGAGCGCCGCGCCGGCGCGATCCGCCCGATGGGGCCGGGCAAGCTCGAACGCGAGCGGCCGTGGCTGACGCCTGCGAACGCCGCCGAGGCGCTGTGGTATCGCGGCTTGATCTCGCGGGCGTTTGACAAAGCGCCCGGGACGCCGACCGAGATGATCTTCGTGCCCAGCGACCTGCTGGCGGTGCTGAGTGCGGCATCGGCAACGCCGAGTGACGATGCATTACATGTGCAGTCACCCGCTCAGCGTTCGGCGTCGAACACGCAAGACGCGCCACTCCTGGATGATGTCGTCACGATCCTGTGCCATATCCAGAACGGTGAGGTGAAGTTGAAGGCCAACGGGGAGTGGGACGCGGCCTCGCGGCGCGCGCTCGCGCCCATGCTGCGCGACGCCGATGGCGTGATGGATGCGCACCCCAACCCCAACGGCCGGTTCGCCTTCTTATTGCACCTGATTGCCCGCCTGGGCTGGACGCGCGCCGCCGATGCGCGGCTGCGCCTGATCCCGCAACCGGTGACGCAATGGCTGCAACAGCCGCCCGAGGCGCAACGCGATGCGCTGTATCAGGCCTGGCTGAACGATGAGTCGTGGAATGACCTGGCCCACGTGCCGGGTCTGTCGCTGCAGATGACCCACACATGGGCGAATGATCCATTGCGCGCGCGCACACAAATAATGAGGATGTGGGATGACTGGCATGCGCGCAAATTGAAAATTGAAAATGAAGAATTGAAAACGGAACCTCCTTTTCAAATTTCAAATTTCAATTTTCAAGCTAGTCAATTCATCGAGCATGTCAAACAAACAAACCCCGACTTCGCGCGGCCGGACGGGCGCTACGACACCTGGCATGTGCGCGACGATGAGACCGGCGCGTTTCTGCCCGGCTTTGAGCATTGGGACGAGGTGGAAGGCGCGCTGATCCGGCATGTGCTTGAGCGACCGGTGACATGGCTGAATCTCGCGGTTGGGCGGGTGAGCGGAGGGGCTGAGGAGCAATCCCGCACCTCGGCTCCTCTGCACCCCTGCTCTGTTACGACCGGCGGTGGCATCAACATCGCCGCTTGGCTGCGCTTCGAGCGCTTTCAACTGGCGCGGGTGGCCGATTGGGCCGAGACGTGCGATGCGCAGTATGCCTATCGCCTCACGCCCCGTGCATTGGCGCGTGCCCGTGAACAGGGCATCCGCGTGCCGCGCGTGGTTGAATTCCTCGAACGGATCAGCGGGCAAACCTTGCCCGGCAGCCTGCACACAGCGTTGACGCGCTGGGCCGAACGCGGCGTGGAAGCCCGGTTGGAGCCGATGCTGATCTTGAAGACCCAGGACGCTGCAACGATGGATGCGCTGCTGCGCGTGCAGGAGATTCGCCGCGCGGTGGTGGATCGGTTTGCGCCGAACTGCATCTCCATCCGCCAGCGCGATGGAGACACGGTGCGGGCTGCCATCATGGCGAGTGGGCTGCTGGTTGACTGGGGATAGAGCGGCCCCGCTATTTCGATTACACTTCCGGCCCACAACCCATGTCTGAGGCGACACCCATCACAGGTTCCTCCTCTGCCACGACGCTTCTGGACACCTACGACCCCGGCTCGTTTTTCGACGAGATGTTCGTTGCGCCCGGTGAGCCGCGGCCGCACTACACCATCCTGCGCGATCAGCTTGCCAGCCTGACGCCCACTTTGCTGGACGAACGGCGCAAAGCGGCCGATGCGATGTTCCTGTATCAGGGCATCACGTTCACGGTCTATAGCCAGCAGGAGGGCGTGGAGCGCATCTTTCCGTTCGACCTTATCCCACGCGTTATCCCACATGCCGAGTGGGATAAGGTGAGCCGGGGTCTGGAGCAGCGCGTGACTGCGCTCAATCTCTTCCTGCGCGATGTGTATCACGAGCAGCGCATCATCCGCGACAAGCGCATCCCGGCCGAGCTGGTGTTCGGGGCCAAACACTTCCGCCGCGAGATGCTGGGCATCCGCGTGCCGCGCGATATCTACATCCACATCGTCGGCACCGACATCGTGCGCGACGGCGACGGCGCGTATTACGTGCTGGAGGACAACGGCCGCACCCCCAGCGGGGTGAGCTACATGCTCGAAAACCGGCAGGCCATGAAGCGCGCCTTTGCCCGGCTGTTCGAGCGCTACGGCGTGATGTCCATCGAGCACTACCCGCAGGAGTTGCTAAACACGCTGCGCTCGGTCGCGCCACATGCCGAGCATATGGATCACGAGCCGACAGTGGTGCTGCTCACGCCGGGCGTCTACAACTCGGCCTACTATGAGCATTCGTTCCTGGCGCGGCAGATGGGCATCGAGATCGTCGAGGGACGCGACCTGGTGGTGCACGAGAACAAGGTCTACACCCGCACCACCACTGGGCTGAAGCCGGTGGATGTGATCTACCGCCGGATTGACGATGACTACCTCGACCCGCTGGCCTTCCGGCCCGACAGCATGCTGGGCGTGCCGGGGCTGATGAACGCGTATCGCGCTGGCAACGTCACGCTGGCCAATGCCATCGGCACGGGCGTGGCGGATGACAAAGCTACCTATGCCTTCGTGCCGGACATGATTCGCTATTACCTTGATCAAGACCCGATCCTGCCCAACGTGCCGACGTATCTGGGCATGCGCGACGCGGATCGCAGTTACATCCTGGCCAACTTGGACAAGCTGGTGGTGAAGTGCGTGAACGAGAGCGGGGGCTACGGCATGCTGGTCGGGCCGCACGCCTCGCAGGCCGAACGCGAGGCGTTCCGCAAGAAGATCGAGGCCGATCCGCGCAACTTCATCGCCCAGCCCACGTTATCGCTCAGCCGCCACCCAACCTACATGGACAAAGAGTTAGTCGGATGTCACATTGACTTGCGCCCGTATGTGCTGTGCGGCGAGAAGATCACCATCGTGCCGGGCGGGTTGACTCGCGTCGCGCTTAAGCGCGGCTCGTTGGTGGTGAATTCGTCGCAAGGCGGCGGCTCGAAGGATACGTGGGTTCTCTACGATTGACGATTTTTGATTGCGAATTTTGGATTTTAGATTGCTGATCACTCACAATCTGAAATCCAAAATCTGAAATCCAAAATGCTTTCTCGCGTTGCAGATTCACTCTACTGGATGTCGCGCTATATGGAGCGCGCCGAGGACATCACTCGTTTTCTGACGGTCAACTTTCACACCCTGCTCGACTTGCCCGGCCAGGACGTCGGGCAGTCGTGGCAACCGATCGTGGCCGTGACCGGCGACGAAGACCTGTATCTGCAGACGTTCCCGGAATACACCACGCGTCACGTCATCGAATTTCTGCTGTGGCACCCCAACAACCCGAATGCGGTGATGACGTGCATCAATCGCGCGCGCGAGAACGCCCGCACGGTGCGAGAACAGATCAGCAGCGAGATGTGGGAACAGATCAACCGGCTGTACTTCCTGATCAAGGACGTGAACCGGCCGGCGGTATTGCGCGGGCCGCACGAGTTCTTCGGCCAGGTGCGCGATGGCTCACACGCCTTTCAGGGTGTGACGCACGCCACCATGCCGCACAGCGATGGCTACCAGTTCATCCAACTCGGCAAGCATCTGGAGCGGGCCGACAAGACCGTGCGTATCCTCGATGTGAAATACGCCACGCTTGGCTCGTTAGATGAGAGTTCGCCTGCCGCGCAGATGCAACTGCTGGCCATGCTGCGCTCATGCAGCGCGTTGGAGGCGTATCGCAAGTATGCCCAGCAACTGCAAACGTGGCGCGTAGTGGATTTCCTCTTGCTCAACGAACAGTTCCCACGCTCGGTGCGATTCTGCTCACGCAGTTGTCTCGACTCAGTTAACGCTATTGCCAACATGGACGAGGCTCCGCGCAATGGCCATTTGAGCGGGCCGGCGCGAGCGTTTGGCCGTCTGTGCGCGGAATTGGATTACCTGGATATCCGCGATGTGTTGGGGCAGGGCGTGCACTCCTATCTCGACCAATTGGAGCAGCGCTTGAATCAGGCCGGTGACGAAATCACGACCTATTACTTCAGCATGCAAGTCATTCTGCCGGGGACAAAACGATCCGTGCAACAGGTGCAGCAACAGCAACAGCAATGAGATTACGCATCGAACACCGCACCACCTTTATCTACGACGAGCCGATCACCGAGGCCTATACCGAGATGCGCCTGCGCCCCAGCGACGCATGCGGGCAGATGTGCCTGTCGTTCTCCCTCACGACCGAGCCGCGCGGCGCAGTGATGAAGTACACCGACCGCTACGGCAACGATGTGCGTCACTTCGACGTGCTGCCGCAGCACAAGCGCCTGAGCGTGACCGCCGTGAGCGACGTGTTGACGCCGAGCGAGTTGCGCGATGACGAGATCGAATTGCAGCCCCTGGATGAGTATGACTACCTCGCGCCGACGCACTACGCGCCGCACGACGATGCGATCTACCGCTTCGCCCAGCCGCACGTCGTGGCGGGCAACCCGTTTGCCTCGGCGATGGCGCTGATGAATGCCATCTACGCCCACATGGACTACAAGCCCGGCGCTACCGACGTGCAGACCTCGGCTGTCGAGGCGCTCGACCTGCAAGCCGGCGTGTGCCAGGACTTCTCGCACTTGATGCTGTCGGTATGCCGGTGCAGCGGCATCCCCACGCGCTACGTCAGCGGCTATCTGTATGGGCCAAGCTCGACGGCCGACGATGCCGCCAGCCATGCCTGGGTGGACGTGTTCATCGCCGGCAGCGGCTGGGTATCGCTCGACCCCACGCACAATGCGCCGCAGTCTGAGAAGTACGTGCGGCTGGGCGTGGGCCGCGACTATGGCGATGTGCCGCCGACCCGCGGCACCTACAGGGGCAATGCCGAGGAAACGCTGGAAGTGAAGGTCAGTGTGGAAGAGATGTAGCGCCGAACGGCTAATGCACCCAGCCCGAAAGCGCGCGCATGCCCGGCAAGTCGTCCATAGCGCGCTCGAGCTCGATCAGCAGGTTTGGCCCGTAGCGATCCTCGCTCATGACTGCTTTTGTCAGGTCGCTCATCTCGATGGACAGATACACGGTCATCTTGTCGGCCCCGGGTGAGGGGTAACTGTTCTCCAGCTCGAGGTAGCCTGACTCGAGGAACTTCATCAGCATGTCCTGAACCACGACCCGATCCACTTTGTAGCGGTGCGCACCGGCAACCAGCGCATTGTCATGGCCTTCATACGTCAACATTCCGTCGCTGGTCAACACGATCACATAATTGGGGCACGTCCAGCACATGCGGCGCAGCTTCATGGTGATGGGCTTCGGCGGTGTGGGTGGGGTGAGGTCGGCGCGCGACGCAGCGTGATACGTGCCTGCGCCGAGCAGCGCGGCTAACATGCCCATGAGCAAGACAACGGCGCGCCGCGTGCGGATCATGGCCGGAGATTATCACTCGCCTGCGCGAGTGGGTCACGCCCACCCCACGTGCCTTCCCAGCGCAACGGCGCGAAGCGCACGAACATCTCCTCGGCATACCAGTCGTCGCCGTGGGTGCGCAGCACTGCCTCGGCGTGCGCAGGCGCATGATAGGCGAACGAGCGGATGGCATGCTCATCGCGCCAGATGCTGAACGTAGCCTGCCGCGCCAGCGGCATCTCGCCGATACCGGTGGAAAGCAGCAAGCCTGGCCGATCCTCCAGCGCGGCGCTCGTGCCAGGCACGGCTGACCAGAACGCGGCCAACTTGCCCGGCCGGATGGTCGCCCGGGTGAGCACAGCTATCGGCCCGCCGGCAGGATGGAAGGATGGCTCGAAGGGCTTGCGCCCATTCCACGAACCCTGCGCGCTGGCCGGCAGCAAAAAGGCCGACCACACTTCGCTGGCGCGATTGCGCGCGGCGCGCATCCAACGCGCTTGATGCAGAAACGCCTCGCCATGCACACCGTGATCCCAGACCGCCAGCACAGCATACACGCCAAAGTTCGGGCGCAGGCTGAACCCAAGTCCGTGACCTGTGCCGAGCAGCTTCCAGAACCGGACGCCGTGTGCTGAGCGCATGGCCGCGCGCGCCAGACCCATCTGCGCCAGCATCCACAGGCGCTGCGCGCCATCGAAGCGCATCAGCGTAAACGTGGTGACGGGGCGAGTTGGGTACAATCTGGCGCGAGTGTTAGCGTCCACGGAGAGGTAGCATAGTCTGGTCTAATGCGCGCGCCTGGAAAGCGCGTAGGTCTAAACAGCCTCGCAGGTTCAAATCCTGTCCTCTCCGCCTCTTCTGAAGTAATTGGCAACTGGTAATTGGAGATTGATCAATCTCCAGTTACCAATTACCGATTACCGATGACTTCTTTCATCGTCTGTGGCGAATCGCCGATGATACCCGTCACACCAGCCTGCGCCATTCGGGCGATGTCCGCCTTGTCGTTCACTGTCCACGTGTTCACGCGCTTGCCGTGCTTGTTTAACTCGTGCACATACTCAGGGGTGATGTAGCTGTAGTCGGGATGGCGAAATTCGTGCGGCACCAGCGGCCCAAGCCACACCTGCCGCAGGTAGATCGGCATGTCATGGTGATACAGAATGCCGCGCGGCACGTCCGGCGCGAGTGACGCCAGCACCCTGACGCTGAGCGGATTGAACGAGGAGAACAGCACCCGCTCGCCGCAGGCGTGGCGCTTCACCACGTCCGCGACGAGTTGCTCCAACCCGTCCCCTCTTGTCGTGTAGTTGGTGACCTCGATGTTGAGCAGGAACGGGCGCGGGGAAGCGACTGTTAGTTCGATCACCTCATCCAGCAGCGGCACGCGTTCGCCGTTGCCTGCGTCAAGCTGTCGCAACTGGTCGAGCGTCAGCTCATGCACGCCACCGTTGCCGTCGGTCGTGCGATCCACGGTGGCATCGTGCATCAGCACCACCTCGCCGGTTTTGCAACGCTTCACGTCGAACTCGACGCCGTCCGCGTCCTGTTCCATCGCCAGCTTGATTGCGGCCAACGTGTTCTCAGGCGAGTGCGCGCTGGCGCCGCGGTGGCCGATGATGAGGGGGCGATCGTACGATTCCAGCCAAAGATTCATCGCAAGGATTCTATCTCTCGCCAAGGTGCAAAGGCGCAAAGCAATTTAGATCTCTTTGCGACTTGGCATCTTGGCGAGAGATTCCGCTAACATTGATTGCGATGGCTGAACTTGTAATCCCTGAAGATGGCATGGTGATCGAACGCGACACCACGCTGCAACCTGGCATTTATTACCTGCCCAACGGCTTGTATATCGCCGAGGACAACGTCACGCTCGATGGCAACGGCGCGCTGTTCATCGGCAAGGACTTCAACGGGCGGGGCGTGCGGGTGAACCAGCGCCTGGGTGTGACGATCAAGAACTTGCGCGTCGAGCGCTTCTATCACGGCATCTGGGTCAACGCCAGCGCGAATGTGCGGGTCGAGCGCTGCCACATCACGCGCACGCACGAGTTGCCCTCGCCCGACATCTTTCTGGATGTGTGGCTGCCGCGCGACGAGGCGTATGGCGGCGGCATCTTCTTCAGCGGCGTCAAGGACAGCTTCATCTTGGATAACGATGTGCAGCATCAGCAGAGCGGCATCATGTTGTATGGCTGCAACCGCATCGAGGTGGCGCGCAACAACGCCAGCTTCAACAGCGGCTACGGTCTGATGCTGTATGAGTCATCAGAGAATTTGGTCGAGGACAACATCGCCGATTTCTGCTCTCGCATCTACTCGTCCGACCCGGCGGGTGAGCGATATCACAACGGCGCCGACGCGGCCGCGCTGGTGATGATGTGCAGCTCATCCAAAAACATCGTGCGCCGGAACAAATTGCGCAGCAGCGGCGACGGCGTCTTTTTGGGCGGCTTTCACAAAGACCAGATCAAGGTGCCGTGCGACGACAATCTATTTGAGCTAAACGACGGCAGCTACAGCCCCAACATCGCATTCGAAGCGACGTTCTCGCAGCGCAACGTATTTCGTAACAACAAGGCCGACAACTGCGGCTACGGGTTCTGGCTGGGTTGGTCGAGCGAGACGACGGTCGAGGGCAACTCGATCAAGGGCAACCGCATCGCCGGCGTGGCCATCGAGCATGGCCACCACAACGCCATTACTAGCAATGCCTTTGAGCGCAACGGCACCGGCGTGCAACTGTGGGTGAATGGCGATGGCAATCGCGGCGCGGGCGTGTTCCGTCAGTTCTTCCCCAACAGCGCCGAGAGCCATGAGACCGAGATCAGCGGCAACACCTTTGTCCACAATGACTTTGCCGTGCGCGGCTGGACCGAGAGAGACGAAGGCTATGCTGGCCCGCGTTGTCACCATTTCCGCGTGACCGGCAACACGTTAAGCGACAACCGGGTGGGCATACAGTTCGAGCGCGTGCGCGACAGTTCGATCTACCAAAACAACATTACGGGCAACCTGGAGGCGGGCATTAAGCTGATCGGATGCGTGGATGTGAGCACGGCGGGGAATGAGATGTGACGATGCGCTCACTTCTCTTCGTGCTTGTGCCCAATACTGCGATGTGTGAGGTAAGTGAACACGCCGACGGCGATGATGACTGCAGCCACGGGCAAGCCAATACTCATCAGATCACGTTCGCCGTCCCACGTCGCCACCTCGGCTACGAATGACACCACCAGCACTGCCGCTGAAACGCCCAGCAGCCGGTCCTTCAAATCCTCCAACCTCTCGATGACCAACCACGGCGGCAACTCGGCCTTGCCGATAAACAACTCATACAGCCCGGCGGCGATGATATACATCGCCGCAGCGATGAGAATGTGGTCAACAAGCTGAATTGCGCTTACGGCAGCCTCTTTCAAGATTCCTGCGTGACCCAGCGAAGTCGCCAGTTCAAACACGATCTGAATCGCCTCAATCAGGCCGGCGATGAAGATGACTGCGGACAGAATCAAACTGCTGATCACACCGAAAATGACGAGGAACCGGGTGAAGCCAAAGACTTTATTCATGTTGATGAATGTTCGTTGACTAGGCAAATCTCACTTCGCTCAAGCCGCGCAACCGCTCTGCGGCCTGCTCGGCCGTCAAGTCGCGCTGCGGCTGGGCCAGCATCTCATAGCCGACCATGAATTTCTTCACCGTCGCGCTGCGCAACAGCGGCGGGTAGAAGTGCAGGTGCATCTGCCACTCGTCGTGCGGCTCGCCGTCGTAGGGGGCCTGATGCACGCCCATGGTGTAGGGGAAGCTGACCTCGAACAGGTTGTCGTAGCGCACGGTGATGCGTTTCAGCGCATCGGCCAACGATGCGTGTTCCACGCCAGTCAACTCGACGATGCGCCGCATGTGCCGCTTGGGCAGAATCATCGTCTCGAACGGCCACGTCGCCCAGAACGGCACCAGGCAGACGAAATGTGTGTTCTCGAAGATGACCCGCGAGCCGTCTTGCCGTTCGATGTCGAGATAGTCCAAGAGAAGTGGGGCGTGGGCAGTGGGCTGTGAGGTGTTCGGCTCACTGCCCACTGCCCACGCCCCACTCAGATAGCGCAACTGGCCGCGCGTCTCCTTCGCGATCTCGGTCGGCACGTGGCGGGTGGCCCACAGTTGACCATGCGGATGTGGGTTGCTGCAGCCCATGATCTCGCCCTTGTTCTCGAACAGTTGCACGTAGGCGATGTCGTCGCGCGCGCCCAATGCGAAG
>Ga0224722_1000169_pt1 | contig 37688 bp, 31 predicted proteins | sample Balambano_FR1_Me_FD_161646 | JGI IMG/M metagenome (GOLD analysis project Ga0224722, IMG submission 161646) | Freshwater sediment microbial communities from Lake Towuti, South Sulawesi, Indonesia - Balambano_FR1_MetaG | ecosystem: Environmental > Aquatic > Freshwater > Lake > Sediment | place...
GACATCGGCAGTGGCGCGCGCCGCCGCCGAGGAAAAGGCGCGCCGCGAAGCCGCCGCCGCTGCCGAGGCCGAGGCAGCCGAACGCGCCGCCGCCGAGTCTGAAGTCGCCGCCGCCGCCGAAGCCGCCGCTGCCGAGCAGGCGCGGCTCGAAGCCGAAGTGACCGCGCGCGCCACTGCCGATGTCGGCGCAAGCCTGCGCCGCCTGATCCGCGAAACCGGCCCGATCAGCCTTGCCCAATACATGGGCGAGAGCAATGCCCGCTACTACGCCAGCCGCGACCCGCTCGGCGAGCAAGGCGACTTTATCACCGCCCCTGAAATCAGCCAGATGTTCGGTGAGCTTATCGGGCTGTGGCTCGCCGATCTGTGGGTGCGCATGGGCAGCCGCAAGCACATCCATTATGTCGAGCTCGGTCCGGGGCGCGGCACGCTCGCCAAGGACGCGCTGACCACCGCAGCCCGTTACGAATTCGCCCCGCAGATCCATTTCGTCGAGACCTCGACGACCTTGCGCGGCCTCCAGCGCGAGGCGTTTCCCGGCTGTCATCATCACCACGATCTTTCGACCCTGCCCGAAGATGCGCCGCTTCTGATCGTTGCCAACGAATTTTTCGATGCGCTGCCGGTGCATCAGCTGGTGCGGTCGGCCGATGGCTGGTTTGAACGCATGGTCGGACTTGAAGGCGATGCCTTCACCTTCACCGCCGGCAAGGAACGCATGGACGCGCTCGTCCCGGCGAGCTGGGTCAAGGCGGCGCAGGGGGCGATGATCGAAACCAGCGCAGCCGCGACGGCAATGATGGCCGAAATCGCGCAGCGGCTCACCAATCAGGGCGGGGCGGCGCTGATCATCGATTATGGTCACATGGAACTGCGGGCCGGATCGACGATCCAGGCGCTCAAGGCGCACACCAAGGTCGACGTGTTCGCGCACCCGGGCGAGGCCGACATCACCGCTCATGTCGATTTCGAGCTGCTCCAGCACGTCGCGCGCGACAATGGCGCGGATGTCATGGGGCTTCAGTATCAGGGTGAATGGCTGCGCCAGATGGGGATCGAGACCCGCTTCGAAGCGCTCCAGCGGCGCAATCCGGGCGAGGCCAAGGTGCTGAAACGCCAGTTCGATCGGCTGGTCGAGGATAACGAGATGGGCACCTTGTTCAAGGTGCTGGGTCTGTGCGGACGGCGCTGGCCGTTCGGTGTGGGGTTTGGATGATTGTAACGTCACGCTGCCAAGCCGCGAACGGATGGCATCGCCGGTTGGAGATTGTGCCGATGGCCCTGCGCCTCACCGTGGTTGCGTTCGCGCTGATCCTCGCCTTTACCGCCGCGCTTGGCGAGGTGCGAGCGGCCGAACCGGTGACCGGGCGCTGGGTGACTGCGGAGCGCGATGCGGTCATCCTGATTGCGCCCTGCGGCAAGGCGCTGTGCGGCACGATCGACCGGTTTCTGGTCGCCCCGCCGCAGGGTGCCGACCAACGCGATGTCAACAACCCCGATGCCAGGCTGCGCACCCGCAGATTGCTCGGCCTGCCGATCCTGTCGGGCTTCGCCGAGGAAAAGGACCTGTGGCGCGGGCGCATCTACGATCCCAAGAGCGGCAAGTCCTATCGCTCGGTGATCCGCCGCAAGGGCCCAAGCGTGCTCGAGGTCAAGGGCTGCATCGGGCCGCTGTGCCAGACCCAGGTGTGGCGCCGGGCGGCTTGATCCGCCCGCAGGTCTCGGCGCCAAGCGGCAACGGTTACAGCCCGGCCTCGCCCGCCAGCCAGGTCGCCGCCTGTTTGGGGGTGCGCTTGTCTGCATCCTCGCGGTCGACGGCAAGGTTGGCCTCGCGCATCGCCTCGACGCTGATCGCGCCGATCAGCGGGTGGAGCGCCTTTGCCACCCCGGCATCGCCCGCGATCCGGGGGGAGAGCAGGATCATCGCATCGTAGCTCGGCAGCGCGCCCTTGGGATCGGCGAATATCACCAGCCGGTCCGCAGCGATTCGGCCATCCGAGGTATAGGCGCTGATCACGTCGGCCTCGCCCGATAGGAGCGCACTGTACATAAAGGTGGGTGCGAAATTGCGGGATTTGCCGAAGCGGATGCCATAGGCGTCGCGCACCGCAAGCCATTCGGGGCGTTCGAAGAATTCAGGGTCGCCGCCCATCGTTAGGCGCGGCGCGAGGGGCACCAGATCGGCGAGCGAGGCGACCCCGAGCTCCTCGGCACGCTCGGCGCGCATGGCGAAGGCATAGGCGTTTTCGAACCCCAGCCTTCCCAGCACCGCAACCCCGTTGGTCCGCCGCTCCCACGCCGCAATCGTCTCGTACATCGCCTCGCGCCCAGGATTGTCATCGCGCTTCAGATAGTTGGTCCAGATCGTGCCCGTGTAGTCGACCGAGATGTCGACGCTCGATGCCGCCAGCGCGGAATGGACCACTGCGCTCCCCAGCCCATCGCGATATTCGACCTCGTAGCCTGCCGCCTCGAGCCGCGATCCGATCAGCTGGGCAAGGATGTATTGCTCGGAGAACTGCTTGGAGGCGATGACGATGCGGCGGTCTTGGCTGGATGGCACCTGCGCCCACAGCGCTGCGGTAATCCCGGCCAGCACCAGCCCGATCCCTGCCCCGTATTGCCAGCGCGAGCGCCGCGCAAAGCCGACCTCGATCACCCAAAGGAGGTTGTCGGCGGCAAGCGCCAGCCCCGCGCTCGCAAGGCACCCGGCCAGCACCAGCGCCCAGTTCTGGGTTTGGAGCCCAGCAAAGATCGGATCGCCAAGGCTCGGCTGGCCGATGGTGGTGGCGAGCGTCGCCGCGCCGATAGTCCACACCGATGCCGTGCGGATGCCCGCCATGATGAAAGGCGCTGACAAGGGCGCTTCGACCAGCACCAGCTTCTGCCACTTGGTCATGCCGACGCCGTCGGCGGCCTCGAGCACGCCCTCGTCGAGATTGGCCTGCGCGGTGACGGCGTTCCTGAGGATCGGCAGCAGCGCGTAAAGCGTCAGCGCCATCAGCGCGGGCAGGAAGCCGAGCGTTGGCAGGTTCTCGCCAAACACCGCGCGCAAGGACAGCAGCAGCGGAAAGAACAGCGCCAGCAGGGCGAGCGCGGGGATGGTCTGGACAAGGCTCGCAAGGCTCAGCGCGACGCGGGCGACCACCGGCGAACGGCTGGCCCACACCGCCACCGGCAGCGCGATCAGTATCGCAAGGCCGATCGCGCTCGCCGACAGCAGCACATGCGCGGCAAGCTTGTCGCCAAGGCCGGGGAGCAGCTCCCAGATCGTGTTCATCCGGGCGCGGCTTCCATCGCTGCGAGCCGTTCGGCCTGTTCGCGCGGGACCGCGACCAGCCGCTGCGCCATTGCCCCGCCCGCGCCAGCCAGCAGTTCGCGCGGGCTCTGGTCGGCGACCAGATTCCCTGCATCCATCACCAGCACCCGGTCGGCCAGCAGCAGCGCCTCGGCCATGTCATGCGTCACCATCACCGTGGTGAGCCCGAGCGTATCATGCAGTTCGCGCACCTTGCGGCCCAGCGCGTCGCGAGTGACGGGGTCGAGCGCGCCGAACGGCTCGTCCATGATCAGAAGTTCGGGCTCCCCGGCGAGTGCGCGCGCCACTCCGACGCGCTGGCGCTGCCCGCCCGAAAGCTCATCGGGCATTCGTCCGGCGAGCCCGGGATCGAGCTCGACCAGCGCCAGCAATTGCGCGATCCGTGCGGGCGCGAGCCGCTCACCGGTGAGGCGCGGGCCGATGACGATGTTCTCGGCGACGGTGAAATGCGGGAACAGACCGATGCCCTGAAACACATATCCGACCCGGCGACGCAGCCGTGCGGGGCTGAGCGCGGCGACATCCTCGCCTGCGAACACCACCCTTCCGCCGCTGGGTTCGACCAGCGTGTTGACGGTCTTGAGCAGCGTCGACTTGCCCGATCCCGACGCTCCCACCAGCGCGACGAAGCTGCCCGCGGCGATCGCGCAATCGACACCGCGGACCGCAGTGACCTCGCCGAAGCGGCAGATCACGCCGTCGAAGCGGAGCAGGGGCGGCGCGGTGTCCATCTTTGGCGAGGATTAGCCATGTTAAGGCCGCTACGCCAGCGTCGCCGATTGGCCTTTGCCCGGCGGCTTGCTATGCGCGAACGGACAGAACAAACATTACACCGGCAGGACATAAAATGCGCGCCACCCCCGATTTCGACTTCCAACTGGGCGAGGCGGCTCAGATGATCCGCGACACAACCGCGCGCTTCGCCGACGAGCAGATCGCGCCGCTTGCGACACGCACCGACCGCGAGGATCGCTTCCCGCGCGAGCTGTGGGAGCCGATGGGCGCACTCGGTCTGCACGGCATCACGGTCGAGGAAGAGTGGGGCGGGCTGGGCCTCGGTTATCTGGAGCATGTGATCGCGGTGGAGGAGGTGTCGCGGGCGTCGGCTAGCGTGGGCTTGTCCTATGGCGCGCATTCGAACCTGTGTTTGAACCAGATCCGCCGCTGGGGGGACGATGACCAGAAGGCTAAATATCTCCCCAAGCTCATCAGCGGCGAGCATGTCGGCTCGCTGGCGATGTCCGAAGCGGGGGCGGGCAGCGATGTCGTGTCGATGACACTGAGGGCCGAGGCTGGTGCCAAAAACGGGGAATCCGGCTATGTGCTCAACGGCACCAAGTTCTGGATCACCAACGCACCCGAAGCCGACACGCTGGTGGTCTATGCAAAGACCGACGGACACGCAGGCAGCCGCGGCATCACCGCCTTCCTGATCGAGAAAGGCGACGAGGGCTTTGCCATCGGCCAGAAGATCAGCAAGGTCGGCATGAAAGGCTCGCCGACTGCCGAGCTGGTGTTCTCCGACTGTTTCATCCCCGCGGATCGCATCATGGGGCCATTGAACGGCGGCGTCGGCGTGCTGATGAGCGGGCTTGATTATGAGCGCGTGGTGCTCGCCGGCTTGCAACTGGGGATCATGCAGGCGTGCCTCGACACGGTGATCCCCTATCTGCGCGAGCGCAAGCAGTTCGGAAAGCCCATCGGGAGCTTCCAACTGATGCAGGCCAAGGTCGCCGACATGTATGTCGCCCTGCAATCGGCCCGCGCCTACACCTACGCGGTCGCCAAGGCCTGCGACGCGGGGCAAACGACGCGCTTCGATGCGGCGGGGGTGATTTTGCTGGCGTCGGAAAACGCCTTCAAGGTGGCGGCCGAGAGCGTGCAGGCTCTGGGCGGCGCGGGCTACACCACTGACTGGCCGGTGGAGCGATATATGCGCGACGCCAAGCTGCTCGACATCGGCGCGGGGACCAACGAGATCAGGCGGATGCTGATCGGGCGCGAGCTGATCGGGGCGGCGGGGTGAGCAAGACTTTTCGCCTCAAGGCAGAGCAGATTTCGCCGATTGCGACAGGCTTTGGCGCCTGCATGGCCAGCGACCGCATAACCGTCGATGGCCTTCCGGTCCGCTTTTGCTATCGGACAGAACCTCACAACGAGATCGACAGCGGCTGGAAGTTCCTATCCGGCACCGAAGACGAGGCGTATATGAACAATGCCTCGAACCATGCGATCTACGACGTCAACACGATCGCCAATTATGATCCATCGATCATTCCTCTTTTGAACGAACCGGTCGGATCGGTCTTCGAGAAGGTGCCGGACGCCCAGTTTTTCGTCCCGGTCACTGATTGGGTCTCAGAAGATTAATGAAAACTGCCCTCACCTTCGACCACGGTGGAGACATCATGCAATGACCCCCGACGAAGACTACGTCTATGACGAGGCGAGCGGCGAGTGGCTGCCTGCCTCGCAGCTCGCCGCCAAACGCGCGGCGGAGGACGCTGTCGAGGTGCGCGATGCGGTCGGCAACCTGCTCGCCGATGGCGATGCGGTAACGCTGATCAAGGATCTCGAGGTCAAGGGCGCGGGCCAGACGCTGAAGCAGGGCACGCTGATCAAGTCGATCCGCCTCACCGGCGATCCTCAGGAGATCGACTGCAAATATCCCGGCATCAAGGGCTTGGTGCTCAGGGCCGAATTCGTCAGAAAGCGTTGAGATGACCGCCCCCACCCTTTCGACCAAACTCGACCGCGAGGCGCCTGAGGCCAAGGCCCGTTTCGCGCATAACCAAGCCCTCGCACAGGAACTGCGCGCCCGCGTGGCCGAAGCCGCGCTCGGCGGGCCGGAGAAGCACCGCGAGCGGCATGTCAGCCGCGGCAAGCTGCTCCCGCGCGAGCGGGTGGAGCGGCTGCTCGATCCGGGCTCGCCCTTTCTGGAGGTGGGCCAGCTCGCGGCGAACGGGATGTACGAGGGCGATGTGAATGGCGCCTCGATCATCACCGGCGTGGGCCGCGTCTCGGGGCGGCAGTGCATGATCGTGTGCAACGACGCGACCGTGAAGGGCGGCACCTACTACCCGATGACGGTCAAGAAGCACCTGCGCGCGCAGGAGATTGCGCAGGAGAACCGCCTGCCGTGCATCTATCTGGTCGATAGCGGCGGCGCGAACCTGCCGCATCAGGCCGAGGTCTTCCCCGACCGCGACCACTTCGGCCGCATCTTCTTCAATCAGGCGAACATGTCAGCCCTCGGCATCCCCCAGATCGCCTGCGTGATGGGAAGCTGCACCGCCGGGGGCGCATACGTGCCCGCCATGTCCGACGAGACCGTGATCGTTCGCAATCAGGGCACCATCTTCCTCGCTGGCCCCCCGCTGGTGAAGGCGGCGACCGGCGAGGAGATCACCGCCGAAGACCTCGGCGGCGGCGATCTGCACGCAAAAAAGAGCGGCGTGGTCGATCACCTCGCGGAGAACGACGAGCACGCGCTCACCATCGTGCGCGACATCGTTTCGCACCTCGGCGGGAACACCGAGGCGGCGAAGGACGTCACCCTGAAAGACCCGCGCCCGCCGAAGTTCGACGCGGAAGACCTCTACGCCCTGATCCCCGAGGACGTGCGCGCGCCCTATGACGTCAAGGAAGTGATCGCGCGGCTGGTCGACGGCAGCGAGTTCCACGAGTTCAAACAGCACTACGGCAGCACCCTCGTCTGCGGCTTCGCGCATATCTGGGGGATGCCCGTCGCGATCCTCGCCAACAACGGCGTGCTGTTTTCGGAAAGCGCGCAGAAGGGCGCGCATTTCATCGAGCTCGCCTGCCAGCGCCGCATTCCGCTGCTGTTCCTCCAGAACATCAGCGGCTTCATGGTCGGCGGGAAATACGAGGCTGAAGGCATCGCCAAGCACGGGGCGAAGCTCGTCACCGCCGTCGCCACCGCCTCCGTGCCCAAGGTGACCGTGGTGATCGGCGGCAGCTTTGGGGCGGGGAACTACGGGATGTGCGGCCGCGCCTACTCGCCCCGCTTCCTGTTCACCTGGCCGGGTGCGCGCATCTCGGTGATGGGCGGCGAGCAGGCCGCATCCGTCCTCGCCACCGTCCACCGCGACGCCGACAGCTGGACGCCGGAGCAGGCCGAGGCCTTCAAGGCCCCGATCCGCCAGAAATACGAGGACGAAGGCAACCCCTACTACGCCACCGCCCGCCTGTGGGACGACGGCGTGGTCGATCCGGTGCAGACGCGTGATGTGCTGGGGCTGGCGCTGGCGGCGTGTCTTGAGGCTCCGATTGCGGAGCAGCCGGCGTTTGGGGTGTTCCGGATGTGAACGCGCTCGATTGGCAAGCCATGTCCCGCGCTGAGCAAGACGCCTATGTGGACCACTGGTACCGCGAGATGAGACCTCGCCTGGTTGAGCAGGCTCTCGCAGCGGGGATGTGGCCACAACTGGTCGAATATCTTGAGAAGGGAGGTGCCATGCATTTCTCTTTCCACGAGGTTGGATCGGACGGGATATCAACTCCGCAGGACGCAATCGAGCGGCATTTCGCGACCCTTCCGCTATTCGACTTTGGCCCCCTTTTCAGGGTTACGTTTGATCGCGCGGCGCTTGAAAAAATTGAGCCGACGGTGCTCTCAAAAGCGACCTTTCTCGGCAGAAACTACGATGCGGTGAGCGGACGAATTTCCGAAGGCATGCCGCATCACCGGCCGGGCGCTCCCGTTGGGGAGTTTGTCGCGGCGTTCGTTTCGCCGCCGCATCGCGTGAGCATGCCGATCGCGGAGCTTCAGGCGCTTTTCGACCAGCTTGTAGAATGCCTCTCGCTGGACGATCCTTTGACGGTGATCCTCGATTGGGCATCGCAGCAACTTGCGCAGATCTCCGATTACTACGACGCAGGCTTCGAATGGTGGGGAGCATTTCTTTGGACTGTCGAAGCGTCTGACAAATCCCGCATTGCAGTTATCAGCGCATCCGCCACCGACTGAAACCCTCCCCCGCCCCCTTGCGCAGCTAACCCAAGTTAGGCCACAAAGCTCGCAAGCCTTTTGGGAGAGGGCAGGGACATTGCCGCATATGCCGACCACGCCCGCGCACAGCCGCGCGCCCACCATCCTTTCGCGCATCGTGCGCCGGATCATCCTCGCGATCTGGTACATCCGCGGCTGGAAGATCGACTCCCCGCTCCCCAAGCATCTGAAGAAATTCGTCATCGCCGGGGCGCCCCACACCACCAACTGGGACTTCGTGTTCTTCACCGGCGCCACCCATGAAGAGGGCATCCGGCCCAACTTTATGGGCAAGCACACGCTGTTTCAGGGGATCATGAAGAACTTCATGTTCGACATGGGCGGCATCCCGGTCGACCGCCGCAGCCGTCTCAATGCCACCGAGCAGGTTGCCGCCGAATTTGCCCGCCGCGACGAACTCGCGCTGGTGATTGCGGTCGAGGGGACGCGCAAGTCGGACGGCAAGTGGAAGTCGGGCTTCTACCACATCGCCCGCGCGGCCAATGTCCCGATCGTCCCCGCCTTTGCCGATAACGCGCGGCGGATCATCAGCTTTGGCGATCCGCTGGTGCCGACCGGCAATTACGGCGAGGACCTCCTGAAAATTGCCGAATGGTTCCGCTCCAAGCTGCCCGATTACGAGCGGTTCAAGGTACTGGAACAGCAGGCGCGCGACATCATTGCGGGCAAGAACGATGTTTGAATTGCTGGCGGTCAATGCCGCGATCCTGCTGGTGCTGGTGCTGATCCAGTGGGCGATCAGCGTGAAGATCAACGATGTGTCATTCATCGACGCCTTCTGGGGCGCGGGGATGGGCATTCTTGCGGTGGCAAGCTGGCTGCATGTGCGCGGTGGGCCCGGCCAACTGGCGACGCTGATTATGATCATGACTGCCGCCTGGGGCTTCCGGCTCGGGATCTATCTGTTCCTGCGCTGGCGCCGCGAGGGCGAGGACAAGCGCTACAAGATGATCCTTAAGAAGGACCGCGAGGCCGGGCGGTTCGCGCAGGCTGCGCTTACCAAGGTTTGGCTGATGCAGGCGGTGCTGCTGTTCACGGTATCGAGCCCGGCGCAGGTCGGCATCCTCGCCAGCCCCGAACCCGCGCCGATCACCCCGCTGGCATGGGCCGGGTTCGCGCTGTGGTGCGTCGGCGTGTTCTTCGAATGGGTCGGCGACTGGCAGCTCGCGCGGTTCAAGGCGAACCCCGACAATCACGGGAGGGTGCTCGACACCGGGCTGTGGCGCTACACCCGCCACCCCAACTACTTCGGCGATTTCTGCGCATGGTGGGGCGTCTGGCTGGCCTGCGCCGGGGCGGGGTGGGGATATGCGGCGGCGACCATCATAGGCCCGCTGTTCCTCAGCTTCACGCTGACGCGCTGGTCGGGCGTCACTCTCCTCGAAAAGGGCCTCGACCGCACCCGGGGGGACGCCTATGCCGATTACAAGCGCCGCACGTCGGCGTTTTTTCCGTGGCCGCCGCGCCGCTAATCGACCAACGGCACCGCTGCGCTGCACAAAATGCACAGCCCGGCCCTTTAAGCGGGCCTCGGCTTGCTCTATCATGATGGCGATCTAGGAGACGCACGCACCCATGGCTCTCACCCCGACCTTACGCGAACAGGAACGCGAACGGATCGCGCGCCACGTGCTCGATCTGGTCCGGCAGCGCGGTGCGGAAATCCCGTGGTCGGTGGCGGCCGCCGAAAGCGGGCTGACGCGGGCGCGGTTCGAGGCTCTGTTCGCCGACGAGGACGATCTGTTCGATGCGGTGGCCCAGACCTGGCTTGCCCCGCATATGGCGGTGATGGAGGAGGTGCTCGCAACCAGTCTGCCGCCGCAGCGCAAGATGTACGAATTCTTCCGGCGCCGCTTCGTGATCTCGCGCGAGAGGTTGCGCAGTGATCCGGAACATTTCACCATCATCTGCGAGATGGGCGCGGCCAATTTCGAACGGGTCCGCTCCTATGTCGATCTCGCCGATCACTACCTGTGCGAACTGATCGCCGAAGCCCAGGCCGAAGGGTTCTTCGCCGGGCTCGAGATCGACGAGGCGCTTTCGCTGATCAACCAGATGATCTCGAACTATACGCTTCCCGATGCGCTGATCTATCTCGGCGACAAGTTGACCGAGGACAAGCTGGCGCGGATCGTCGATACCATGTTCGCCGGGCTTTCGGGCGAGGCAGGGGCAGATGCCTCGGGGGTGAACACGCTCAAGGTCGCCTCCTGAGCGATCAGCCTTCGTCCCACCACCCGGTTGAGGGATCATCGGGCGTGCGCGCCCCGAGCCGCTGCAGCCCGTCGAACAGCCCGCCGCTGGTCTGCATGGTTGCTTTCCGGGTGCGGTTCCAGTCCATGATGTAGAGCCGCTCGGCAATCCGCCACACCCCGCCATCCTTGACCAGCGTGTCGAGATAGCGGCCGCCGACCTCCACCTCGACCTCGCCTTCGGGGGCCGGGATGAGGTGCAGCGCGACGCAATTGGTCTCTGCGCGGGCGCGGGGGCCTGAAAGACGCAGGATGGTGTTGGAGATATTGTGCTGGGTCAGCCGCATCGCGCCGAGCGCGGCGATCAGGCCGGTGATGGTCTCGGCCGGGGAGCGCGCGCCGCTGCCATAGTCGATGCGCGCGTCGGGGGTGAACACCGCGGCAAGCTGGTCGGCATCGCAGCGGTCGATCCCGCGGCAATAGCATGCGAGGACGTCGGCAATCGCGATCCGGTCGGCAATCTCGCTAGTATTCATGGCCGCAGGTTAGCCCGATCGCGCCCGGCGATGGACTGCCAATTGCATCAGCGCCGGGTGCGCTTGAATTGCAGCACATTGGCGGGCAGCTTGCGCGGCGGCGGGCCGAGGCGGCTTTCGTCGAGCGCATATCTGAGCGCCCCCCCGATCATCACCGCCGAAATCAGCAGGATCACCCCGGCCCAGACCCAGTGGGGCAGGCCGAGCACAGCGGAAATCTGTCCGGTGTCGGACAGAATCTGCTGGCCGCCGATCACCGCGCTGCGGGTAAACAGGTAGTCGAGATCGCGCAGGCAGCTGAGCGCGCCGAGCACGCCCAAGAACTGCAAGGTGAAGCGCGCAAGCCCGGGCGGGGCGCGCCATGCCACCAGCGCGAGGCCCGCGGCCACCAGCGGCAGCACGAAATATCCGACCGGCGAGCGCACCCAGATGATCACGCTGGCAAAGATCGCGCCCGCGGCCAGCCACAAGGTTGCGCGCCACAACCGGGCGTGTGCGCTGGCGAGGATCAGCAGCGCGCCCACAGCGCTGGGACCGAGCGGCCCGCCTGCCGCAATCGCCGCCAGTACCGCCGGCGGGGCATCGGCGGCCACCCGGCTTTGCGCCACCCCCGACCCGTTGGCGTAGATCAGCAGGCGCTCGAACTCCTGCCCGAGCGCAAGCGCGGCGAGGCCGTGCCCCATTTCGTGGAACCATGTGGTGAGGATCGCGAAGGGATAGATGAGATAGGTGCCGAAAGGCAGCGCGGGCAGCATCACCACCACCAGCCCGGCCAGCACCAGCCGTCCGACGGCCTCGCCCTGACTCCCCGGAGTGACGAGCGAGCGCATGGCCTGTTCAGCCTGCCTCGGGGGGCCGCGGGGCGCGGCCCCAGGCATCGACCCGAATCTGATCGTCATCGCCCTCCCCGGGCTGATCGGGCGCGGCGATCACGGCGGCGCGTTCGCGCCGTTCCTCCTCCTCGTCGCGCTGTTCGCGCAGGATCGACCAGCTGGCGAGGAACAGCCCGGCCACCAGCGGGCCGAGCACGATCCCCGAAAAGCCCACGAGGCTTAGCCCGCCCAGCGTGGTCACCAGAATGATCCAGTCGGGAATCCCGGTGTCGCGCCCGACGAGGATCGGACGCAGCACATTGTCTGCCGACGAGATAATGAAGAACCCGGTCAGCAGCACGAAGGCCCCCTGCCAGTATTCGCCGGTCAGCAATAGATAGAGCCCCGCCGGCACCCACACCGCGCCCGATCCGATTACCGGCACCAGCGCAAAGATCGCGGTGATTACCCCGAACAACAGCGCCGAGGGCACCCCCGCGATCATCAGCGTGATGGTGCTGAGCGCGCCCTGCACCAGCGCCACCACACCGGTGCCCTTGATTGTCGCCCGCACGATGCCGAGGAAGCGTTCGGCCAGCCGTTCGGTGATCGCGCGTTCGACCGGGATCGTGCGCAACAGCGTGCGTCCGATGCGCTCGCCGTCGCGAAGGAGGAAAGACATCACGTAAAGCGCCACCCCGAAAGCGAGGAAGAAACTGAGCGCGCCGCTGCCGATCGAGACCGCCTGCGTGGCGATCATCCCGGCGCTTTCACTGAGCAGGCTTTCCAGCCGCGCCTGCGCCATTTCCATGTCGGCCCAGCCGCTGCGGTCGATCGCATCGCGCAGCACGTCGGGCAGCGCCCCGTAGACCTGATCGAACAGCGCCGCCAAGTCGATCGGCTGGCGCTGCACCTCGGCGACCAGCACCACCGCCTGCTGCACGACCAGCGCCCCGATCCACAACGCCGGCACCATTACGGCGAAGAAGATCACCAGCAGCGACACTCCGGCCGCCGGGTTACGGCGCCCGCGCATCTTGCGCAGGCACCAACGATAAAGCGGCTGGAACATGATCGCCGCCAGCGCCGCCCACAGCAGCGGCTGGGCGAAGGGCCACACGATTACCGCCATCAGCAGGCTGACGGCCGCCAGAATGAGCAGGAAGCTGCCCTGTTGCAGATCGTCGGTGCTGTGCGGCCCATGTGTCATCGGTCGGGGTGCTCCTGCGCTCAGCGGCTAGACATCGAGGTTCGCCACGTTGAGTGCATTGTCCTGAATGAACTCGCGGCGCGGTTCCACCACGTCGCCCATCAGGCGGGTGAAAATCTCGTCGGTGACGTCGGCATCCTCGACCTTGACCTGAAGAAGTTGGCGGTTTTCCGGGTCGAGCGTGGTTTCCCACAATTGCTCGGCATTCATTTCGCCCAGCCCCTTATAGCGCTGGATCGCAAGGCCCTTGCGCCCGGCGGCGAATATTGCGTCGAGCAGCTGGCTCGGGCGGCTGATCGCGCCATCCTGGGCGATGGCCGGGGGCGGAGCGGTGTCCTCGGCCTCACCGGCGAGCGGGTCGCCGGGCTGCGGTTCGCCTGCAGGCTCGAGCTCCTCGGCATCCGGCGTGCCGGCGCGCACCAGCCGGACCGGGGCGGCATAGGTGTCGGCCTGCGCCGCGGCGAGGCCGTGGAGCTTGAGCGCCTCGGTGCTGGCAAGGAAGCGGGCGTCGATCTCGTGGATATCGGTGACCCCGCGCCACAGCCGCTCGAACACCACCGTGCCATCGCCGCGCTGCGCCGCGCTCCAGCGCGCCTCGCGGTCGCCTGCGCCCAGCCGCGCGGCGGCCCCGTCCAGCGCCGCGCCAAGCGCCGCGCCCGAGAGCCCGGGTTCGAGTGCCCCGGCCAGCGCCATCTGTTCGACAATCGCCGGATCGTAGCGGCGCGGGACGAAGGCAATGAGGTTCTTGAGGCGCAGCGCCGCATCGACCAGCGCGCGCAGATCCTCGCCCCCGCGCGCACCGCCACGCGCCTCCAACACCCGCCCGGTCAGCCCGGCATCGATCAGATAGCGATCAAGCGCGGCCTGATCCTTCAAGTAAACCTCGCTGCGGCCCTTGGCGACCTTGAACAGCGGCGGCTGGGCGATGAAGAGGTGCCCGGCCTTGATGATCTCGGGCATCTGGCGGTGGAAAAAGGTGAGCAGCAGGGTGCGGATATGCGCGCCGTCGACGTCGGCGTCGGTCATGATCACGATCTTGTGGTAGCGCAGCTTGTCGAGGGCGAATTCATCGCGGATGCCGGTCCCCATCGCCTGGATCAGCGTGCCGACTTCCTTGGAGGAAATTATCCGGTCGAACCGCGCCCGCTCGACATTGAGGATCTTGCCCTTCAACGGCAGGATCGCCTGCGTCTTGCGGTCACGCCCTTGCTTGGCCGATCCGCCTGCGGAATCGCCTTCGACCAAGAATAGCTCGGACTTGGCCGGATCGCGTTCCTGACAATCGGCAAGCTTGCCGGGCAGGCTGGCGATGCTCATCGCACCTTTCCGGCTCATTTCGCGCGCGCGCCGGGCGGCTTCGCGCGCGGCGGCAGCGTCGATCACCTTCTGGATGATCGCGCGCGCATCAGCGGGGTTTTCTTCGAGCCACTCGCCCATCTTCTCGCTCATCAGCGCTTCCAGCGGCTGACGCACTTCGGAGGAGACGAGCTTGTCCTTGGTCTGGCTGGAGAACTTGGGATCGGGCAGCTTGACGCTGACGATTGCGGTCAGACCTTCGCGCATATCCTCGCCCGAGAGGCTGACTTTTTCCTTCTTGAGCATCCCCGAACGCTCGGCATAGGCGTTGAGCGTGCGGGTCAGCGCGGCGCGGAAGGCCGCAAGGTGCGTGCCGCCGTCGCGCTGGGGGATGTTGTTGGTGAAGGCGAGGACGTTCTCGTAATAGGAATCGTTCCATTCGAGCGCGACGTCGATGCCGATCCTGTCCTTCTCGGCGCTGACCGCGATCGGCGCGGCGATCAGCGGCTGCTTGTTGCGGTCGAGATATTTGACGAAGGCGGCAATCCCGCCTTCATAATAGAGATCGTGCGCAAGCACCTCCTCGTGACGCAGATCGCGCAGGCGGATGCGCACGCCCGAATTGAGGAAGGCAAGCTCGCGGTAGCGATGTTCGAGCTTCTCGAAATCGAACTCGGTAACGTTCTTAAAGGTCTCGTGGCTGGCCTTGAAGGTGACGCGGGTGCCCTTCTTGCCGGGAGGCGCATCGCCCCTGACATCGAGCGCGGCGACGGCATCGCCGTGGGCAAAGCGCATCCAGTGCTCGAGCCCGTCGCGCCAGATCGTGAGTTCGAGCCATTCGCTCAAGGCATTGACCACCGACACGCCGACGCCGTGGAGACCGCCGGAAACCTTGTAGGCATTGTCGTCCGAGGTGTTCTCGAACTTCCCGCCCGCGTGCAACTGGGTCATGATGACTTCGGCGGCGGACACGCCTTCTTCAGGGTGCATGCCGGTGGGGATGCCGCGCCCGTTGTCCTCGACGCTGACGCTGCCATCGGGGTTCAATTCGATCAGCACGAGGTCGCAATGACCCGCCAGCGCCTCGTCGATGGCGTTGTCGGAAACCTCGAACACCATGTGGTGCAATCCGCTGCCGTCGTCGGTGTCGCCGATATACATCCCCGGGCGTTTGCGCACCGCATCGAGGCCTTTGAGGACTTTGATAGAATCGGCGCCATACTCGTTGGTGTTGGGGCGCTTTTCAGGTGTCTCGTTGGTGTTCTCGTCCATGCCGATGATATAGGCGAGCGCACGCTGAATCCCAACTGTGGGCAGACCGCAAGCGGTGCTTTTCCACGAATGTGCAGGGCGCTTCGACCGATGTGTCAAAACGCCGGTCGGAAATGCACCTTGCCGCGCCACATGGTCGTATCGAACAGCCCCATCATCCCGGCGCGGGTGGCTTCATCGAACTGGGTGACGTGGCACTGTGCGGCGGCCTTGGCGGCTTCGAGATCGGTCGGCGTGTAGTCGATTGTTTCGGTAAGCAGAGCCGGATCAGTGGTGGCCCAATCAGCCATTTCGGGCACCGGCGGCAGGCTGCCTTCCGGAATGCCGACGTAAAGCAGTGGCACCCGGCCAACCGCCGGATTGTTCTGCGCAATCTGGGTCACGATTGCGCTGACAAGGCGATGGTCGGCATGACCGTAGCCCCCGTCCGGCCCCCATGTCAGCACCAGTTCAGCGGCGATCACGGGCTTGCCAAACGCCCGTGCCAGCGATCCGTCGCGGACATGATCAGCAAGCCTGCCATCGCCGAAGCCGAAACTGATCCACTCGCGCGCCCCCAGCGCGCGTGCAGCACACTGCGCCTCGCCCCGCCGCGTCGCAGCGAGCGCCGCGCCTTTCGGCATGCCGGAAACGCCCGGCCCGGCATCGCCCGATGTCGCGTAGTGAATCGCCACATCAGCCCCCTGCCGCGCCAGCGCCGCGATGGCGGGGGCCATGAACAATTCGTCGTCGGGGTGAGCCAGCACGACAAGGACGCGCTTAGGATGGGAAGCCTTTTCCTGTGCGCTTGCCGGGGTCAGCGCCAGCACCGCGAGAGCGATCATGGCCGTGGTGCGGATCATCGTGTTCCCCCTCAATTCCGTTGCGCGCGTCGCATGCCCGCTTATGCATGGCCACCATGAACAACGCCATGATGATGTCCCGCCTCGCTGAGCCGTTCGGTTCCTTTCCCGATATCCTGATCGAGTGGTCGCGGATCAAGGGGGACGATCGGGCGCTCGTCGATGACCGGCGCGAGGTTTACTGGGCGGAACTGGTCGGGCTGGTCGAGCGGCTGGCGGCGCGGCTGGTCGACACCGGGCTTCAGCGCGGGCAATCGGTGGCGATCCTCGGCACCTCAAGCGTCGAATATGCGATCACCTTCCTCGCCGCCGTGCGCGCCGGGGGCGTGGCCGCGCCGCTGACCACGAGCGCCTCGCCCGAGCAGCTTGAAGGCATGGCGCGCGATTCGGGCGCGGTCCATCTGTTCATCGACGCGGCCAAGGCGGCGGAACTCGGCCCGGACTTCATGGCCGACCTAATACGCGTGCCGCTGGAGAGCGTCGATACGTGGATGGCTCCCCCCGGCAGTCGGGCGCCCTCGTTTACCCCCGAACCCAAAGACCCGTTCAACATCATCTATTCCAGCGGCACCACCGGCATCCCCAAGGGGATCGTCCATTCGCACCGGATGCGCTGGCGGCAATTCGCGCCGACCGCGCTGTCCTATCTTGGCGCGGGCATCGACATTCGCTCGCTCGCTTCGACCCCGCTCTATTCAAACACCACGATGGTCGCTTTCCTCCCCGTTCTGCTTGCGGGAGGCTGCGTGCGGGTGATGGGCAAGTTCGATTGCGCCAGATGGCTGGCGCACGCCGAGGCCGATCGCACCACCATCACCATGCTGGTGCCGGTGCAGTATCAGCGGTTGATGGATTTCGAGCGGTTCGACGATTTCGACCTGTCGGCGCTCAAACTCAAGTACTGCACCTCCGCGCCGTTCTCGGCTGACCTAAAGGGCGAGGTGCTGCGGCGGATGCCGGGCGGGTTGATCGAGATCTATTCGATGACCGAAGGCGGGGTGGTGTGCCTGCTGGCGTGCCATGAATTCCCCGACAAGCTCCACACCGTCGGCCGCCCCGCGCCGGGGAGCGAATTGAAAGTGCTCGACGATGACGACCGCGAGGTGCCGCCCGGCACCCCCGGCAACCTGGTCGGTCGCAGCCTCGCCATGATGAGCGGCTATCAGAACCAGCCCGAAAAGACCCGCGAGGGCTACTGGATCGATCCGAGCGACGGCGCGGTATGGCAGCGGATGGGCGACATCGGCCGGGTGGACGCGGACGGCTTCGTCGAACTGGTCGGGCGGGCCAAGGACATGATCATTTCGGGCGGGTTCAACATCTACCCCAGCGATCTCGAAGCCGAACTGCTCAAGGAGCCGGGAGTCGCCGAAGCCGCGGTGGTCGGCGTGCCCTCGCGGCAATGGGGCGAAACCCCGGTCGGCTTCGTGGTGCTCAATGCGGGCGCGGCACCATGCGATGACATTCTCGCCGCGGTCAACGCCCGGCTTGGCAAGACCCAGCGCCTCGCCGCGCTCCACCCGATTGCTGAAATGCCGCGCAGCCACATCGGCAAGCTGCTGAAAAGCGAGCTGCGCGAGGCTGCCGCCCGGCGCGGCAGCGCATAGTCACGCCCCGCGGTGACACCCGTTGCCCGTTGATCGGGGGCAAAGCCGTGCTGTCGCCCCTGATGCTAACGCAAAGTGCTTTAGTTGCGAGCCGGATGGCCGTGGCAGACTGGAGACGCGGCCGCCGCTTCAGGGGGGAGGTTGGGGGGCGGCCGCGTCTCGCTCGCTGCCTGCGCGCCGTTGCGGCACGCGCCCGTGCAGAACTTAGCGCGAGCCGGGGGGACGGCTCGGCGTCGTTGCCCGGGACCAGGCAGACGGGCAGACTGGCCGTGTTCGGCACGTGACTGCCATGCAGCAGCTCGCGGTGGAGCAGGCCGGGATGGAGAGGAAACCCGGCTTGGTGCTGCAAGGTGCCCAGTTGGTGTTCGACCCAATCGAATTCAAATGCGAAAATACCAAAGTTTGTTGCGACAAACGCAACTATGGATGGGTTGGCTGCACCCCGGTGCTCGCCAATGCAAACGGCCGCCGGGTTGCCCCGACGGCCGCGTGTGTCCGGTCTGGCTGAGCCGGACTTAGTTGGCGGCGACGGCGCGGCCGCTGCGGGCTTCGGCTGCGGCAACCCGCTCGACCTCGGCCAGCGCCGCGACGCGCGCGTCGGCGATGCACTTCTCGTCGGTCGTGCTGCGGACATGGTTATAGCGCGCAGCGATTTCGCGCGCACAGGCCTTGCGCAGCTTGGCGTTGATGCGGGTTTCGAGCGCGGCGCGCCCTTCGGCGCTGGTTACGTCGAGGTCGCCATAGGCAATCCGCACGGTGACAGTTTCGTCCGCGACCGGCGCGGCCAGCACGGGCGCGGCGATGGCCGCGACTGCGATCAGGGGAAGAACAAGACGCATGGGAGAACTCCGAATAACAAGAGAGGGTGCCTTTGAGCCGATGCCGTTGGCCGACATTCGGTTGTCCTTTGAAACTCTGGTGCATTGCACAAGAGCACTGTGCAAATGCGAGATGGGCAAACCGGTTCCTGCAATTGCGCAGTTTTTTCGGCCAAAAACCGGGAAAGCGATAATTTCGCACGATACCCACAATGCTGCACTGCAAAATGAACATTCCTTGCGCAGCAATGCTGGACAGTGCGGGGGAGCCTGCCGTAATCCGCCGCCATGACCGCGACCGCTCCGATTTTTGCAGCTAACCCCGCCGCCGCCTCCGATTGCGTTCTGATCGTTGATTTCGGCAGTCAGGTCACCCAGCTGATCGCCCGCCGGGTGCGCGAGGCAGGGGTCTATTCCGAAATTGCCCCGTTTACCCAGGCCGAGGCCGCCTTTGAACGGCTGCAGCCCAAGGGCATCATCCTGTCGGGATCGCCGGCCAGCGTGCCCGAGGACGGATCGCCGCGCGCCCCGGATGCGCTGTTGGAAGCGGGCGTCCCGATTCTCGGCATCTGCTACGGCCAGCAGGTGATGACGCACCAATTGGGCGGCGAGGTGCGCCCCGGGCACGAGGCCGGAGAAGGTGGCGAGTTCGGCCGCGCGTTCCTGACCGTTACCGCCGAATGCAGCCTGTTCAACGGCTTGTGGGAGGTTGGCGAGCGGCATCAGGTGTGGATGAGCCATGGCGACAAGGTCACCCGGTTTGCGCCCGGCTTCGAAATCGTCGCCACCAGCGACGGCGCGCCTTTCGCGGTGATCGCAGATGAAGCGCGCCGGTTTTACGGCACCCAGTTTCACCCCGAAGTCGTCCACACCCCCGACGGTGCGCGCCTGATCGCCAATTTCGTGCGTCACGTCTGCGGGCTGGCGGGCGACTGGACGATGGCCGAGTTCCGGCAGACCAAGATCGCCGAAATCCGCGCCCAGGTGGGCGACAAGCGGGTGATCTGCGGCCTCAGCGGCGGGGTCGACTCGGCGGTCGCGGCGGTGCTGATCCACGAGGCGCTGAAGGATTCGGGCGCCGACCAGCTGACCTGCGTGTTCGTCGACCACGGCTTGATGCGGATGAACGAGGCGATTGAGGTCGTTACCCTGTTCCGCGATCATTACAACATTCCGCTGGTGCATGTGGAGGCGGAAGGCCTGTTCCTCGGCGGGCTCGCAGGCCTTACCGACCCCGAGGCCAAGCGCAAGTTCATCGGCAAGACCTTCATCGACGTGTTCGAAGCCGAAGCGCGAAAGGTCGGCGGCGCGGATTTCCTTGCGCAGGGCACGCTGTATCCCGACGTGATCGAAAGCGTCAGCTTCACCGGCGGGCCGTCAGTGACGATCAAGAGCCACCACAATGTCGGCGGTCTGCCCGAACGCATGAACATGGCCTTGGTCGAGCCGCTGCGCGAGCTGTTCAAGGACGAGGTGCGCGATCTGGGGCGTGAGCTCGGCTTGCCCGACGCCTTTGTCGGCCGCCACCCCTTCCCCGGCCCCGGCCTTGCGATCCGCATTCCCGGCGAAGTCACCCGCGAGCGTTGCGACATCCTGAGAAAGGCCGACGCGATCTATCTCGAGGAAATCCGCAACGCCGGGCTCTATGATGCGATCTGGCAGGCGTTTGCGGTGCTGCTGCCGGTCAAGACCGTGGGGGTGATGGGCGACGGGCGCACCTATGACAGCGTCTGCGCACTGCGCGCGGTCACCTCGACCGACGGGATGACCGCAGACGTGTTCCCGTTCGATACCGGTTTTCTCACCCGGGTGGCGACCCGCATCGTCAACGAGGTGAAGGGGATCAACCGGGTGGTCTATGACTTCACGTCCAAACCGCCCGGTACGATCGAGTGGGAGTAGTAGCGCAAGCAGGGGGACACCGCGCCGCAGCGCCGCGCCCCCCATGTTGCGATGTCAGCGGCCGCCGGTTCCAGCTCCGAGGTTGATGCGCACCCCGGCCATGAAGCGCGATCCGAACTGCTCGTATTCGTAGATGCGGCTCGGAATGCCTTCGTAACGGATGCCCGGGAAATCGAGCAGGTTGGTTGCATCGAAGAACATTTCGGCGCGCGGGTTGAGCGCATAGCGCAGCGACAAATCGAGGCGGCTGACATTGTTCCAGAAGCGGTTTCCGATCGGATCGCCGAGCGCCACCGAGTTCAGCCAGTCGCCGCGATACTGATAGCTCACCCGCGCCGAGAGCCCATATTGTTCGTAATAGAGCGAGGCGTTGGCCAGCAGGTCCGAGGTATCGGGCAGCTGGATCTCTACCCCATCGGGCGTGGTTGCTGTCGAATCGTTGAAGGTGATGTTGCCCTGGAAACCGAAGCCCTGGAGCCACTCGGGCGCGCCGATGCTTTCCAGAATATCGCCAAAGGGCTGGGAATAGGCGATCTCGATACCCTTGATCTCACCGTCGCCGCCGTTGAGCGTGGTTGTGAAATCATAGCCTGACCGGTCGATGCCGCTTTCGTTGAGCACGTCGCTGCCGAAAATCGTGGTGGCATTGAACAGGACATCGCGCAGGTCCTTGTAATAGGCCCCGATCGAAAAGAAGCCGCGATTGTTCATGTACCACTCGAGATAGGCATCGATGCCGATCGCCTTTTCGGGTTCTGCAAACGGGTTGCCGCCGCTGATCACCCCGTTGACATCGTCAACTGCAAGGTTGGGACGCAGCACCGCATAATCGGCGCGCGCCGCGCCCGAGTTGACCGAGAAACGCAGCTTGATCTCGTCGGTCGCATCGAAGTTGATGTGCAGGCTCGGGAACAGCAAGGTTTTGGATGAAGAGACGGTCAGCTCCTCGCGCACCCCGCCGATCGTGGCGAGCGCAGTGCCGGTGTTCTCGTAACGCTCAGCGCGCACGCCTGCGACAATATTGCCGCGCCCGAAGAACATCGTGCCCATCAGATACCCGGCCAGCACATCCTCGGTCACGCGGTAGTCGTTGTTTTCCGAGGTGTTGGGCTGGATCCGCACGGCGCCTGCATCGATATAGCTGGTCATCAGCGCCTCGAGCGCGGGGGTATCGAAGTAGAAGAAGCCGTAGTTCTGCGGCAGGCCGGTCTTGATCGGCGAACGGTCGATCGCGTCGGCCTGAAGCGGCAGCGGAATGCCGGCGGCGTTGAGTTCGGTCGGGCGTGCTTCGAGCACGGTGCGCTCGGAGGTCTTGTCGCGGTAGTTGTACTGGAACCCGAACTGGATCTTGGTGTCCTGCCCGAACAGATCGAAGGTGCGGTCGATATCGAGCCTGGCGGTGTAGGCGTCGGTGCGATCGAGCCGGTCGGTACGGGTGATGTTGACCAGCGGCAATTCGGTCGGCGAGATGAAATTGCGCGACCGCCCGAGCGAGCGGGTGCCATCGGCGGCGACCACAGTTTCGAAGAACTGCAGCTTGGGATCGCGCGGATCGGTGAAGTCATAGACGATGCTGGGCCGCAGCGCCGGGTTGGAGGGGCTGTTCCACTGCGATCCGAACGGCGGGTTCTGGGCGTCATCGCCGCGGGTGAAGTTGCCGCGCCAGCTGACCTGCCAATCGCCGAGGAAGTGATTACCGCCGAGCGTGTTGGTGAAGATCGTCTGGGGCGAATTGCTGGTGCCGAACTGCGATTCGATCTCGACCCCGAAAAGCGTACCCTGCAGCGGCGTGTTGCCGGTGCGCACATCGGCATAGCCGCTGCGTGCGCCCAGCGCAGGGGTCGTGGCGGTAGTGCGCACCGCGCCGTCATCGAAGTCGAAGCCATAGACCTGGCGCTGCTCCTCGTCGCGGAACTGGGTCCACACCGAGCTCAGGAAAATCTGGTGGGCATCGCCCGGGCGCCAGTCGATCCGGCCGGTAAAGGCGGTGTTCGAACGGGTCAGCCGGTAGATGCGGTTGTCGAAGAAGTTGGTCCAGATGCGCTCGTCGAAGCCGGGCTCCAGGTCCTCGGGCGCGCGCTCGAAACGCGATTCGAAGTTGTCGGTGATCATATCGACTTCAAAGCGCGAGGCCGACACGAGGATGCCGATCGTGTCGTTGGCGAAGCGGTTCGACAGATAGCTGTTGACGTTGTACTGGCGCCCGCCGCCAAGCTCGGAGAAACCCGCGCCAAGGTCGGCTGCAAAGCGCAGGCCCGGGTAATCGAAGGCCGAACGGGTCTGCACATCGACATTGCCCGCGACCGTTTCGCCGGTGAGATCGGCGGTCACCGCCTTGCGCACGATCACCTTGGAGGCGATTGCGGCGGGCATGGTGTCGAAGCGGGTGGTGCGCCCGGCCGGGCTCACCACGTTGATCCCGTCGAACGACACGGTGGTCCAGCTATTGCGCGCGCCGCGGATGCTGATGAACCGTTCCTGGCCCTGATCGCGTTCGACGCCGACGCCCGAAAGGCGGGCGAGGGCGGCGCCGAGGTTCTGGTCGGGAAAACGCCCGATCGAGTCGGCGGCGAGCACGCTGACGAGCGCGGGCGAGGAGCGTTGCAGCTGGATTGCGGCGGCCTCGGATTCGGCGATTGGCCGCGAGGCCGTGACCACGATCGCGCCGCCTTCTTCGCCCACCGGCGCGCCCACGGTGACGTTGAGGGTGACGGTGGTCCCGGCGCTCACCGCGACTGCCTGCTGGACCGGTGCCGTGCCGAAATAGCGCACCAGAACGCGCGCTTCACCCGCGGGCACGCCGCGCAGCACAAACCGGCCGTCGGTTCCGGTGGTTTCGACCACGTTCGAGCCTTCGAGTTCGACGGTCGCGCCGGCCAGCAGGTTGCCGTTGGCATCGGTGACGACCCCGGTGACCTGCCCGCGCGCGGCCATGTCGGCCTCGGCAGCGGCGCGCTGCGCAACAGCAGTGCCGGTCTGGGCGGCGGCGGCGGGGGCGAGAAGCCCCAGCGAAACCCCGGCCAAAAGCGCGGCGCGGGCAGTACGGATGGTCAGGATCATGGTCACACTCCTATGTTAGGGTTGGGCTCCCCGCGCTCGCGCTCGGGGAGGAGAGGTTGGTATTGGTAAGATGGAGCCGGGCGCTGTGCGCGGCAGCGGTGCGCGGATCAGAAATCCGGAGAGGTGTAAGGCAAGGTGTTGCCAAAACTGCGGGTTGCAGGTTCGTTGTTCTCGCTGGCGACCAGCCGCTTCGTCTGGCCCTGCTTCTCGATCACAACGCGGTCATACTGCGCACCGTCGGCGGTGTAGGCGGTGTAGGTCAGGCGGCCGCCGTCGATGTTGATGACCTGAAAGAACTGCGCGTTCTCGCCCTGCCGTTCGAGCCGCACGCCGGTCGGAGCGTAATCGTCCCAGCCGGTCTTGCGGAACTCGTATTGCTTGGGGCCGGACACACTGTTGACGAACATGGTGGAGAGCGCATCGCCCGCGCGGTATCCGGTGCGGCGCGGGGTCTGCGCGCCGGTCTCTAGAATGCCGCGCGCATAGGTGTGATCGTGGCCCTGGAGCACCAGATCGACCGCATTGGCGGTCAGGACCGGCAAGAGTGCCTCGCGCAGCGACTTGTTGTCGCGCTCGCCGCCGGAACTGAACACCGGGTGGTGCATGGTGACCACCTTCCAGCGCGCCCGCGACGCTTTGAGCTCGGCATCCAGCCACTGCGCCTGCGGGGTCATGTCGGGCTGGTTCGAATCGAGCACGAACACGTCGAGATCGGCTGAGTAGCGCACCGCATATGCGGTTTCGTGGAGCGCGCCCGGAAGCTCCGGTTCGATCGGCAGCCGGAACTGCGGGCGCCACAGGTGGCTCAGCATCCGGCGGCGCGCGGTGTCCTGCGGGTTGGCGAGGTCATATTCGTGGTTGCCGGCCACCGGGATCGCCGGGACCATGGCGTGGAGAAATCCCCCGGCCTTGAACCAGTCCGCCCACTCGACATCGCGGGTGCCGCGGTTCACCAGGTCTCCGGCATGGATCATGAAACGCGCATCCGGCGCCGCCTTGAAAGCCGCGCGGATGGTGCGCGACCACAGCGAGAGGACCCCGTTCTGGGCGTCGCCCATATAGATGAAGCTGATCGGCCCGGAGACGGGGGCGGTGCGGGTCTGGAACCATTCGCTCCAGTGTCCGTCGGCTCCCATCACGCGGTAGGCGTAGAGCGTGTCGGGCGTCAGCCCTTCGAACAGGACGCTATGGTAGGCGACCTTGGGCAGCGCTGCGCTGGACGCGACCGCAATTGTCCCGCCCTCGGCCGCGGCATTGGCGAGATCGACCGCCTGCGTGGTCGCGGCAACGGTGCGTGCGGCAAGGTCGATCCGGGCATCTGGGGTTGCCAGTGTGATTTCGGCGCGGGTGGACGTAACGCTGGCGTCGGTGCGCCACGATACAGCCAGAGCACGCGACGGCTCGCCATCGAAGGTCGCGATGATGCGGTCAGGCCAAATGCTCGCCGCCTGCCACGGCAACGGGCCGTGATCGCCCTCATGCGCAGCCGACGGCGCGGCCAGAAGCAATCCGAGGATTGCCCACCCGTAAAGTTTCATTTGCCCTGTGCCCCTGTTTTGGCGATCGGTTACAGCCGCACCGTGACGTGCGATTTACGGATTTCTTTCGTCGCGATGACGACGGTGTTTTTTCCGATCTTCAGGCCCGGCACCTCGACAACCTGTCGGAAACGATCAGCGGGCACCTCCTGCATCCCCCTCTTTCAGCAGAGCGTAGAATCGCATATCGCACGCGCTGTCGCAGGTTCAAATCATGGTGCCAGAGATGCTCATTTCCCGCCGCTTCGCCCTTGCCGCCGCGCTTGCGCTTGGTCTTACCGCCTGTGTGGAGCCTGAAACGACCGCGTCCGATGAGGACACTGCTGCTGCCGCACCGCTCACGCAAGGGGCCTGGACGCTTGATCCGGCTGGATCGCGGCTCGCCTATGTCAGCATCAAGGCGGGCGAAGTGGCCGAAAACAACCGCTTCGACACGCTGAGCGGAAGCGTCGCGGCCGATGGCACCGCGACGCTCGAGATCGCGCTCGCCTCGGTCAACACCGGGGTCGATATCCGCAACGAACGGATGCGCGAGATCTTTTTCGAGGTTGCCGACAATCCCTCCGCCACGGTGACGGCGAAACTCGATCCTGCGGCCTTTGCCGGGCTTGCGGTCGATCAGTCGATCACCCGCCCGCTCAAGGCAACGGTGGCGCTGAAGGGCGCATCGAGCGAGATCGAGACCGAAGTGCTGGTCACCCGGGTGACCCCCGACCGGGTGATCGTGGTGCCGACCGCGCCGGTGATCGTTTCGACCGACATGTTCGGCCTGACCGATGAGCTCGGCGAACTGCGCGCGCTCGCGCAGCTGCCCTCGATCACCCCGGCGGTCCCGGTCACCTTCACGCTCGCTTTCGTGCGCAGCTAACGTCACGGCGCGCGGGGTCGGCCTGCGGCCCTGCGCAAAAGCGGGCTTGAAAGCCGCGCGCAAACCGGCTTGTCTCGCGGGCAAACATGCCATTGCCACGGGAGGACACAGGCCATGAAGACCGCGATCACCGAAATGTTCGGCATCGAGCACCCGATCATCCAGGGGGGGATGCACTATGTCGGGTTCGCCGAGATGGCCGCGGCGGTCTCAAATGCGGGCGGGCTCGGGATCATCACCGGGCTGACGCAGGGCACCCCCGAAAAACTGGCGAACGAGATCGCGCGCTGCAAGGACATGACCGACAAGCCCTTTGGCGTGAATCTCACCATCCTTCCAACCCTGACACCGCCCGATTATCCCGGCCTCGTCAAGGCGGTGATCGACGGCGGGGTCAAGGTGGTCGAGACCGCTGGGCGCAACCCGGTCGAACTGCTGCCGCCGCTCAAGGATGCGGGGATCAAGGTGATCCACAAGTGCACCAGCGTGCGCCACAGCCTCAAGGCGCAGGCGATCGGCTGCGATGCGGTGAGTGTCGACGGGTTCGAGTGCGGCGGACACCCGGGCGAGGACGATGTGCCCAATTTCATCCTGCTGCCGCGCGCCGCCGACGAGCTGGAAATCCCGTTCGTCTCGAGCGGCGGCATGGCCGATGGGCGCAGCCTCGTCGCCAGCCTTGCGATGGGCGCGGCGGGCATGAACATGGGCACCCGCTTCATCGCTACCAAGGAAGCCCCGGTGCACGACAACGTCAAACAGGCGATCCTCGCCGCCAGCGAACTCGACACCCGGCTCGTTATGCGTCCGCTCAGGAACACCGAGCGCGTGCTCAACAACGCCGCGGTCGAGCGCCTGATGCTCAAGGAAAAGGAACTTGGCGATGCCATCACCATCCAGGACATCCTGCCCGAAGTCGCCGGGGTCTACCCGAAGATCATGATGGACGGCGCGATGGACGAAGGCGCGTGGAGCTGCGGGATGGTGGCGGGCCTCATCGACGATATCCCCACCTGCCGCGAACTGATCGAGCGGATCATGCTGCAGGCGGAGGAGATCATCGCCCGGATGCAGGCAATGGCACGCGCCTGATCCGGCGCTGCGGCGCGGTCGGTCTTACGTAACCTGCCGGATTTGCAAACCGCCGCGGCTGCGGCACCAATCCCTGCGTCGCGCCCGGTCCGGGGGGGCTGTTGCGGCGATTCGCAGTGGGGTTGCAAGAACGGTGGGCGGCCATGACGGCCGGGACGGGAGAATATGATGGAATACTGGGCGAACCCGGCGGTGCTGGGGGGATTGGCCGCGTTTGCCAGCTTGGGAGGCTGGACGTTGGGATTGTTGACGTCGCGCGCGCCGTCCACCGCGACTGGATCGGGCAGCGCCGATGCGCTGGTTGGGTGCGCCTCCGCCGCCGCCCGCCCGGCGCCCACTGCAAGCGCGCTGTGCCAGATCAACGCACATGCGGAACGTCGCCGGGCGCTCGCCGATGTCCGCTCGCTCGGCCTTGTGCACGATGACATCACTGCATTGCGGCATCGCGAGCGGGTGCTTGCCCGCAGCGCCCCTGATCATTTGCCGGGACGTGTGGACCCCGCACCCGGGGCTGCGGCCTGCCGCTTTATCGGGATCATCGGCGAACCGACTTGCGGGACGCCGCGCAGTGCCTGCGCCGCCTGCGTGCACGGCAATCATGCCGCGGCGGCCATGCGCGCGCCGCGCGCCGATCAGTCGCCGTCGGCTTCGCCTTGCGCGCTCCGGGTGTAAGGCACGAAATCCTCGAAGAACACCGCTCCGGTGAACATGCCGTTGACCCGGTCGATGGTGTTGAACACGTCCAGCCGGCACAGCTGGGTCGCGTTGAAGCGGTTGGTCACCAGCGCGTCGGTATCGTTGATCCGCTCCGGATCGCGGGTGCGCTGAAGGTAGATCGTGCTGCCCTGGCCATAGACATAGGCGGTGCGGTTGATCGTTTGCATTCGCTGGCTGGGAAAGGTGCTGATGCAGCGCACCGGTTCGCCCGCGACGCGGCCTTCGAGCAGCTTGGCGAGGCGCTTTTCGCCCTTGGTCATGGGCGCAGCCTCGGCCCTGGCCCCGGCTTCGACCTGGTCCTCGCGTTCAACCTGCGCGTAGGCAGGCAGGCACAACGCGCATGTCAGACCGGCCGCCATTGCGGCGACGACGGGGCGAAAGCGGGCAGGGCGATGTGGCATTGGCAATCCTTCCCTGATCGAGCCATGCACCAAGCCGACAGGCGATAAGGCGCCAAGCCTGAACCGCGCCTGAGCGCGGCGATCAGCGGCGCGCGGGGCTCGCCCCGGCGGAGATATCGGGGAGGCTCGCCTGGTCCGCACCATCCGCCGGGCCGCCGCGCAGCACGAAGCGGCGGTCGCAATAGCCGCAATCGACATAGCCGTGATCGTCGATTTCGAGAAACACCCGCGGATGCCCGAGCGCGGACGGCCGGTAACCCGCGCCGCCGCGGATGGCGCTGGCCCCGTCGCAGCTGACGCGCGGGGTATCGACCAGCAAGACTTCGGGAGGGGCGATGTTCATGCGCCCGCCGTTACATCGCGCGGGACGGGCTTGCAATTGCCTTTGCCACCGCGCTTGCCTAGGGCCACGGCCATGTCCGCCGAGCCAGCGATCCGCATCGACAACCTCGTGAAACGCTACGCCCCGGTGCCCGCTCGTCGGGGGAGCGCCGAGGGCAGCGTCAGCGAAGGCAAGCTCGCATTGGGCGGGGTCAGCTTCGAGGTGCCGCAAGGCGCGATCTTCGGGCTGCTCGGCCCCAATGGCGCGGGCAAGTCGACGCTCATCAACATCCTTGCAGGGCTCGTCACCAAGACCTCGGGCAGTGCCGAAATCTGGGGCTTCGACATCGACCGCGATCGCCGCAACGCCAGCCGTTCGATCGGGATCGTTCCGCAGGAAATCGTGTTCGATCCGTTTTTCACCCCCTTCGAGGTGCTCGAAAACCAGGCCGGTTTCTACGGCGTCCCCGCGGCCTTGCGGCGGAGCGCGCAACTGCTCGAAGCCGTGCGCCTCGCCGACAAGCGCGACGCCTATGCCCGCACGCTTTCGGGCGGAATGAAGCGGCGGCTGCTGGTGGCGAAGGCGATGGTGCATTCGCCCCCGATCCTAGTGCTCGACGAGCCGACCGCCGGGGTCGATGTCGAATTGCGGCGCCAGCTGTGGGAGCTGGTGAGCGCATTGAACCGCGAGGGCGTGACAGTGGTGCTGACCACGCATTACCTCGAAGAGGCCGAGGAGCTGTGCGACCGGATCGCGATCATCAACCACGGCCGGCTGATCGCCAACCGGCCGACCCGCGAACTGGTGGAGATGGCGCGCGAGAAGATCGTCGCGGTCACCGCCGCCGCCGATCTTGTCGCCGCGCCTGCCCACGCCGCCTTCGCCAAGGTCGAATGGGACGGGGCGCGCGGGGTCGAGGTGACCTACGACAAGGACCGCCTCAGCGCCGGGCAGGTGCTGGAAATCCTTCAGGGACAGGGCCTAACCATCGAGGACGTAACGACGCGCGAGGCGGACCTGGAGGACGTCTTCGTGCAATTGACAGCGGGTCGCCCCGAGTCGGCCTGATCAGCTGGCGGTGCCGGTCGGTGCGTCGAGCCCGCGCCTGCGCCACTGACGGCGGCGAACCCGTCTGATCGGGTATCCGCAATCGCGACAATGGCCGACATAGGCGGCCCCGTCCCAGTTGGCGCGTTTCCCGTAAGGAACATAGCGGTTGAGGAAACACGCACACATTGCGCGCGCCCCGCTCACGGGACTTGCCACCTGGCAATACAGGCTGAGCATAAGGTGCGACCCCCCCCTCAGTGAAAAGGCCCGATCCCCCCCGAGCGTGCCCTAGTTCTTGTTCGTTATCAACAAGTTGCTGCGCTTTCCAGAGCAAAGCACCTAAGTCTTTTGGCTATTGCCGGGCAAAGCGGACGGCAAGCGCCGGGCTCGCGCGGGGCGACCTTCTAATCGTCCTGCCTGCGCCAATCGTGGTGGCCATGACGTTCGACCGGGGCGCCGCAATGGCGGCAAAGGCCGGTGTAGGTGCGGCCGTTCCAAACAACGTCGCGCCGCTGCGGCTGGTGGCGGTTGATCAGGCATCCCAGAAACGAAAACACCGACATCAGTCTCTGCTCCGGCAAATGCCCGGCGCGGAGCCGGCACTGGCGCTGCGTGATCCTCGTCCCGTGTCTGGCGAAGCGGCTGTGAATTGTTGCGACCCAGCTTTGCCGGCATGCACCATAGGCACTCACGCTTACCGTGGCGTGACACTGCGCCCGCACTTGCCCGCCGACCGATTGCGCGGCATGGCGGGGGCATGGCGAGCGAGGATGCAAATGGGCAGCCCCATGATGTGCTGGTGATCGGTTCGGGCGCGGCCGGGCTGACTGCGGCGCTGGCGCTTGCTCAGACGCGCCGTGTGCTGGTGCTGGCCAAGGGTTCGCTCACCGGCGGGTCGACCGCCTGGGCGCAGGGCGGGATCGCCGCGGTGCTCGACGCGGGCGACACTTTCGAGAACCATGTGCGCGACACGATGGTGGCAGGCGCGGGGCTCAACGATCGTGCCACTGTCGATTTCGTGATCGCCCGCGCACCGCGGTCGATCGACCGCTTGTGCGAGCTTGGCGTACCCTTCAACCGCGATGCCGATACCCTGCACCTCACCCGCGAGGGCGGCCATTCGCACCGCCGCATCGTCCATGTCGACGACGCCACCGGCTGGGCGGTGCAGGAGGCGCTGGTCAACGCCGCTGCGGCCAATCCCAACATCACCCTGCTGCCGGGGCGCACCTGCATCGACTTCATCACCGATCGCCACCGCGAGCAGTTTTCCGCCGCAGGGCGCGTGTGGGGGGTCTATGCGCTCGACGAGGCCAGCGGGCGGGTCGAGCGCCACGTCGCGCGCGCCACGATCCTTGCCACCGGCGGGGCGGGGCGCGTCTACCAGTTCTCGACCGCGCCGCGCGGCGCGACCGGCGACGGGATCGCGATGGCGTGGCGCGCGGGGGCGCGGGTTTCCAACATGGAGATGATGCAGTTCCACCCGACCTGCCTCTACCATCTCGAGGTCAAGAACTTCCTCATCACCGAGGCCGTGCGCGGGGAGGGCGGGCACCTGATCAACCCGCGCACGGGCAAGCGCTTCATGACCTTCTACGACCCCGAGCGGATGGAGCTCGCCCCGCGCGACGTGGTGGCGCGCGCAATCGATGCCGAAATCAAGCGCTTCGGGCTCGATTACGTCCATCTTGACATCAGCCACCAGCCCGAGGACTTCGTGCGCGGGCATTTCCCGACGATCTACGACAAGCTGATGGGGCTCGGCATCGACATGACGGCGGCCCCGATCCCGGTCGTCCCCGCGCAGCACTATACCTGCGGCGGGGTGGTGGTGGACCTGAACGCGCGCACCGACATCCCCGGCCTGTGGGCGGCGGGCGAGTGCACCGAAAGCGGGCTGCACGGCGCCAACCGGCTGGCCTCCAATTCGCTGCTCGAATGCTTCGTCTTCGGCGAAGCGGCGGCGCAGGACATTCTCGCGCGCTGGGACAGCCTCGAAGCCCCGCCCGCGATCCTGCCGTGGGACGAAAGCCGCGTGACCGATTCGGACGAGGAAGTGGTCATCAAGCAGAACTGGACCGAGATCCGCCGCTTCATGTGGAACTACGTGGGCATCGTGCGCACCACCAAGCGGCTGGAGCGTGCCGCGCGCCGGATCGAACTGCTGATGCGCGAGGTTGAGGATTATTACGGCGCCTTCCGGGTGACGACCGACCTGATCGAACTCAGAAACCTGCTGCAATCGGCCGAGCTGATCGTGAAAAGCGCGCTGACCCGCAAGGAGAGCCGGGGGCTGCATTACACGCTCGACTATCCCGAGCTGGCGGCCGAGGCCAAGGATACGGTGCTGGTGCCTTGATCTTCGCCTCCGTTCGCGCGCTTCACGGCCATGGGCGGGAGGTGGGTTCGGTCAAGGTTCATCTGATCCTGGCTAGAGACGCACGAGGTTGCTCAAGGATGCGCTGCGATGAATAGGCCCGTGTCAATGCTTTGCCTTGCCGCGCTCCTTCATTTCCCGCTCGCCGCCCAGGATCCCTCCCCCAGCGGTTCCGACAACGCCCCACAGAACGCCATCGTCGTCACCGCCCAGCGCTCGGGCGCGCCGATGTGGACGATCGACACGCCCACCGGCACCATCATCCTTGTCGGCGAGATCCGTGCGATCCCGGAAACCATCCCGTGGCAGCCCGACCGTCTGCGCGACGCGAGCGCGCAGGCCGACCGGGTGATCCTGGGCGCGCGGCCCAAGATTTCGCCCGGCGACGTGTTCCGGATTATGTTCAACCGCGGCAAGTTCACCCGGCTGCCCGACAAGTCGGTGGCCTCCGACTATCTGACCCCGGCGCAGTGGCAGCGGCTGTCTGCGCTGGGCGAGTTGCACGAAGAGGACTATGCCCGCCGGTCTTTCCTCGTCACCTCGTTCCAGATGCTGCGAAACGAACTGCGGTTCAACCGCGACACTGCCGACGAGCCCGCCGAGGTGGTCAAGAAGGCCGCCGAAAAGGCCGATGTCCCGATCACCCGCGCCGCCACCCTGCGCGGTGAGGATATCCTCGACAACCTTGCCGATGCGCCGCCCGCCGCGCACATCCCCTGCCTCGATGCGGCGATGGATGCGGTCGAGGAGGGGGGCGATATCGTCGAGCGGCGCGGCAGCGACTGGCGGCGTTACGATATCCCGGCGGTGATGGCGAACCCGCTGGAGATCGCGCTCGGCCGCTGCTGGCCGTGGGCGGACGAAACGCTCGGCACCGAACTGCGCACCATCTGGGTCGATCAGATCGCGCAGGCGAGCACCGCGCGGGGCACTACGCTCGCAGTCGTGCCGCTGCGGGTGCTTGCCGAACCCGACGGGGTGCTCGATCAACTCGCGGCGCGCGGCTTCGACATTGCGGGGCCGGAGTGGAGATAGACGAGGCTATCGGGAAAATACCGCCCGCCCGTCCGCAACCTTCATGCCGCCTGCGCGCCCTGACGGCGATCAGACGGTATCGGTCAGGTTGGCGATGATCGCACTGCGCATTGCCGGGGTCACGCCCAGTTCCTGCTCAATAAAGGCGTCAACCGACCCATGCTCGTCCGCGATCGCGCCGAGCGCGCTTTCTATATAGGCCGGATCCGAGGCGAGCAGCGGTTCGACCACCTCCCACGGCAGCTGCGCGAGCGCGGCATAGGGCGAATCGGTCTTGGCGTTCTCGGCTATCTGCGCCTTGTAATCGACCAGATCGTCGGACAGCGCGTAGTCGGCGATGATCGTCTCGCGCGGAACGCCAAGCACGCTCAGCACCAGCGCGGCGGCCATGCCGGTGCGATCCTTGCCGGCCGAACAGTTGAAGGCGAGCGGCACCCGGCCCTGCGCGAGGTAGGCGAACATCTGTCGGAAGGCGGGCGCGTGCGCTTCGGGCAGCTCGCGGTAAAAGGCGATCATCGCCGCGCGCGAACGGGCGGCGCTCGCATCGGGTCCGCCAAGCACGGCCATCAGATCGCCCCCATCGGCGGCATAGTCGCGGGTCCAATAGGCGATGTCGTTCCCGGCGGCTGCAAACGGGCTGGGTTCAGCTGCGCGTTCTTCTGCGGTGCGAAGGTCGCACACGGTGCGAATGCCGCGCCGCGCGAGTTCGGCCATATCCTTGTCGGTCAGCCCTGCCGGTGAGCCCGAACGGTACAGCACCCTCCAGCGGGTGATGCGCCCATCGTCGGTGCGATAGCCGCCAAGGTCGCGGAAATTGACCCCGCCCTCGAGCGGCAGCACCCGGCGTTCGTCAGCCAGTGCGATCGCGTTGGCGGCCACCGGCGTTGTCGCTGCCGCGTCCCCATCGGGCGCCGCGGCATTGCGGCAGGCGGGCAGCAGTGCCAGCGCCGCCAGCGGATAGAGCAGCAGCGCGCGGCGCAGCCGGGTCATTGTCCGCCGCCCGGCAGCATCGCCGCCAGCTCCGCCTCGCCGAGCGCCGCTTCGCCCGCTGGATAGGCATAGCCTGCCTGCATCGGGCTGACCGCGATCGCGCTCCGATAGACCACGCTTTCATCCCCGGCCTGCTCGGGCAGCGGGGTGGCGGTGTTGAAGTCGAAGCTCACGCCCGGCAGCGGCGGGATCGTCATCCCGCGCGCCTCGGCCATCGCGCGCATCATCGGCGAGGCGCTATCGGCCATGTTGGCGGTGAACCCGACCTTGTAGGCATTGTAGCTGCCGATCCGGGTGAGCTGCCAGCGCGCGCCGACGAGCTGGTCGGGGAAATTGACGTTGAGCGCCAGGCCCGCAGGCAGCAGCGCGCCGCCCTGCGCCTTCGCATCGAGCGCAGCCACCAGTTCGACCGTGCGCCGCGCCACGTCATCCGACAAGGGATTGTCGAGGGTTGCAGCCTCGGTGTTGCTCCCGGCGCTCAGCGCGATCGCGGGGATGCCCATGACCGCGGCATATTGGGCCGCGCTGACGGTGCCCGACGACAGGATAATCGCGCCCACGTTCTGCCCCTCGTTGGGACCCGAGAGCACCAGATCGGGGCCCGCGCCCCAGCGTGCCTTGCCGATCACGTCGAGACCGTGCAGCAGGGCTGCGACCGGGGTGCCGTCGACATAGTGGAAGTCGCCGTCGCCGGGCAGACCCGCGCGGGTCATCGGCCCGGATGCCGGAGCCCCTGCCTCTGCCGCAGCGTTGATGCAGGCTTCCTTGAGCGGGACCAGCGGCCGCGCGATGCCCAGCGCCGCACCCTGCCCGCTCTGGTTGGTGCACGGGACCGACACCACGACATCGTGCCCAGCGGCCTTGAGCGCTTCGTACAAGGCGACGAGGTTGCTGGTGAGACCGTCGTCATTGGTCAGGACGATATTGCGCGCCTCGCCCGCCGCACCCGAAAGCGCAAGGCTGGCGGCGATGGCGAGCGCGGCGATCGGGCGGGGCGAGGTCATGGCGGGGACTCCGGCGGTCAGAAGTTGAATCGCAGGCCGAACAGATAGCGCTCGCCAATTCGTTCAGACTCCGAAGGGGTTGCGGTGGTGCCTTCGAAGGCGACGTAGGTCTCGTCGGTCAGGTTGGCGAGATCGGCGAACAGGGTGAGGTTGGGCGTCAGCGCGTAACGGATCGTGACGTCGAGGTTCTGGAACCCGTCACGGAACTCGCCTGCGCCCAGCCCGCCGAGCGTATCGAGGAACTCCGAACGGCGCTGATAGGCCACCCGCAGCGACAATCCGGCATATTCGTAGAACACCGAGGCGTTGAGCACCGTGTCGGACAGGCCCTGGAAGGCGAAGGTTTCAAGCTCCCCCGCAGCGTTACGCGCTTCGAAATCGCCGCCGAGGAAGGTGACGTTGCCCTGCACCCCCAGCCCCGCCAGCGCGCCCGGCAGGAAATCGAACTGGGTCTCGATATTGAACTCGAACCCGTAGAGGTTGCCGTCGTTGCCGTTGAAGGTCGACCCGAGCAGGTAATTCGACCGGTCGATCCCGCCGCTGTCATAAAGGTCCGATCCGACCACCTGCTGGCTCTGGTAGAGCACATCCTCGACCCAGCGATGGAAGCCGCTGATCGAGGCGATGCCGTTGCTGGCGAAGTAGTATTCGATCGCCGCATCGACGCCCCAGGTATATTCCGGCGTCAGGAACGGGTTGCCGCCGCTGATCGTCGCCGAGGTGTCGCTGATCGAGGCGCCGACCCGGATCGCGGCGTAGGCCGGACGCGACACCCCGCGCTGGCCGCCGAAGCGCAACACGACATTCTCGCTCGCCTCGAAGCGCAGGTTGACGCTTGGAAACACGTCGAAGAAATCCTGCGACACCGCCAGCGGAGCCGGGGCCGAACCGATCAGCACGGTCCCGGCATTGTCGATCTCGTACTGCTCGAAACGCGCGCCGGCCACCAATTGCAGCGGCCCGGCATCCCACTGCGCCATCACGTAGCCCGCGTAGATGCGTTCTTCCTGATCGTAGAACGAGGTCGGCAGCACGAAGGCGGTGGGGTCGATCCCGGCGCGATCAAGTGCCTCGTCGAGCGCATCGTCGAGCGCGCGGTTGTCGATATAGTTGATGCTGACGCCGAGCGGGAACTGCGTGTCCCACGGGCGATCGGTGGCAAAGCCGTTGGGATCGAACCCGGTCGCGGCCAGCGGAACGATCCCGCCGATGCCGATGTTGTTGCCCGCGATGTCGCGCCTGGTGACATAGAGCCCGGCGCTGATCTTGAGCTCTTCAAGCTGCTTCCACGCATCGAGCCGGCCCGAATAGGCGTCCGAGACAACCCCCTGGATGATCGGGATCAGGATCGTGCGCGACAGGCTCTGTTCGGTGATCGGGATCGCGTCGAGCTCCGCCCCGCGCGACAGCACGCCGCCGGTGTTGATGGTGCGGAACAGCCGCACAAGCGGGAAGCGCGGATCGGCTGTGCGATCATAGTCGACGCTGAGCGACCGGATCGAGGACTGCACCAGCGGCAGATCGGTGGTGTTCTCGGTGCGGGTGTAGCCGACGATCCCCTTCACCCCGCCTTCGGGGGTTTCGTAATCGAACCCGGCCGAGGCGATGATGTTTTCGTTGACGTAGAGCCCGTCGTTGTAATTGGTGGTGATCGACACGTTGTCGAGGCTGCCGGTGAGCAGCCCGCGGGTGCCGCGCGCGCCCGAATCGGCGAGCTCGATTTCGTAGGCGTGGCGTTCCTCGCGGTCGCGGAACTGGGTGTAGATGCCGTTGACGAAGAACTTCAGATCCTCGCTCGCGCGCACCTCGAAGGCGCCGAACAGGCCGTTGTTCTGGCGTTCGAGCTCGTAGTTGCGGATGTCGATGTCGATCGGAATACCGTCGGCGTCATAGCCCGCCTCGCGATTGTCGGTCACCTGCTGGCGCAGGTAATGCGACCCGCCGATGGTGACGCCGATGACGTCGTTGCTCCACGACAGCCGCAGCGAGCCCTGGCGCTGATCGCCCTTGCCAAGGTTCATGAAACCATAGCCGACATCGCCGCTGACGCCGAAACCGGGCTTGCCATCGTCGAGCGGCGAGAAGGTCTGGAGGTCGACCAGCGCGGTGATCGCCTCGGCGGTGATGTCGGGAGTCAGCGACTTGTTGACGACGAGCTGCTGGAGAAGCACCGCCGGAACCGCGTCGAACCGGAACGCCCGTTCGCCGCCGCCTTCATCGGTGCCGGTCTGCGGCAGGCCGTCGATCGCCACCGAAGTCCAGCGGTTGGGCGCCCCGCGCACCTGGATGTAGCGCGCCTGCCCCTGGTCGAGCTGGACCGCGACGCCGGGCAGACGGGCAAGCGCGGCGGCGACGTTTTCATCGGGGAAGCGCCCGACCGAGTCGGCGGTGGGCACGTC
>Ga0224722_1000170_pt1 | contig 37346 bp, 31 predicted proteins | sample Balambano_FR1_Me_FD_161646 | JGI IMG/M metagenome (GOLD analysis project Ga0224722, IMG submission 161646) | Freshwater sediment microbial communities from Lake Towuti, South Sulawesi, Indonesia - Balambano_FR1_MetaG | ecosystem: Environmental > Aquatic > Freshwater > Lake > Sediment | place...
GAATTAGGGGTTGGGGGCTAGGGTTTAGGGGTTAGAGCGTAGAGGTAAAAAACCTGTTACCTACGACCGATTACCCAAAACCTAAAACCTTCTCTCCTACCCCTTCGGCATCATCACCTGTTCCACAAAATTGGTATACACATCCCCTTGCTGAAATTCTGGCGTTTCTAAAATGCGTTGATGAAAGTTAATCGTGGTGGGCAACCCAGTTACAGCACATTCTCGCAGGGCACGCCGCATTCGCCGAATGGCAGTTGGCCGATCGCTGCCCCAAACGATCAGCTTCCCGATTAGAGAGTCGTAATAAGGCGGAATTTCGTAATCGGTGTAGACGTGGGAATCCATCCGCACTCCCGGCCCACCGGGCGGCAAGTAACCGCTGATGCGGCCAGGATGAGGGCGGAAGTTTTGGTCGGGGTCTTCGGCGTTGATGCGGCACTCGATCGCGTGTCCCCGCAACATGACATCCTTCTGGGTAAAGCTGAGTCGTTCGCCCTGGGCGATCCGAATTTGTTCAGCGATCAGATCCAACCCGGTGATCATCTCTGTGACGGGATGTTCTACCTGGATCCGGGTATTCATCTCCATAAAATAAAAGTTGCCTTCCACATCCAGCAAAAACTCCACCGTGCCCGCGCCGACGTAGTTGATCGATTTTGCGGCTGCCACTGCGGCCCGCCCCATGCGTTCTCGCAGTTTTGGAGTGAGCGCGGGGCTGGGAGCTTCTTCCAGTAATTTCTGGTGGCGGCGCTGGATGGAACACTCCCGCTCACCCAGATGCACCACATTACCGTAGCTATCGGCCAGGATTTGAAACTCAATGTGACGGGGCTTTTGCACAAACTTTTCCAGGTACACACCGGGATTGCCAAAAGCGGCCTCTGCTTCTCCTTGCGCTGCCGCAAACAGGGCTGCCAGTTCGCCGTCTTCTTTCACCAAGCGCATGCCACGTCCGCCACCCCCGGCTGTAGCTTTAATCAACACGGGATAGCCAATGTTTTGGGCGATCGCGCGGGCTTCGGCCTCATCCAGTACCAGCCCCTTACTCCCCGGCACTGTGGGCACGCCCACGCTTTGCATCGTTTTCTTGGCAGTGGATTTGTCGCCCATCATGCGAATAGCTTCTGGAGTGGGGCCAATAAAGGCGATTTGGTGATCAGCACAAATTTCGGCAAAGCGGGCATTTTCGGCCAAAAATCCATAACCGGGGTGAATTGCGGTGGCGTTGCGAGTGAGCGCTGCGGCCAAAATATTGGGGATATTCAGGTAGCTTTTGTTGCTGGGGGGGTCGCCAATGCAGACCGCTTCATCGGCCAACTGAACATGCAGCGAATGGCGATCGATGGTTGAATGCACAGCCACCGTCGCAATCCCCAACTCCTCACAGGTCCGAATAATTCGGAGGGCAATTTCGCCTCGGTTAGCAATCAGGATTTTGGAAAATTGCATCTTTATATCGTTGATTCCGTATTCAGTAGAATAGACGGTTCTGGAGACGTGCTGGAAGAGCTACAGCAGTGAATTTTGTTAAAAAAGCCAGCAAGTGGCTGGCAGTATCGGCCAATGGGATAACCTTCAGTTGCTATGAGAGCCTGGTTCAACTTGCACGGTTGCCCCTCGGCGATCGAGCTGCACCACCTGCACCTCGGCCTCCACTCCTTGCGCCTGCCAACTGGCTGAAATCGCCGCCCGAACGGGTTCTGCCTGGGCCGCCTCCGCCAATGCCAACAACGTCGAGCCAGCTCCACTGATCACAAGGCCATAGGCACCCGCCGCCATCGCCGTTTGATGAATTGCGGCGTAGCCCGGAATTAGCGCTTGCCGATAGGGTTGATGGATGCGATCGTGGAGAGCCGCCCGCAGCCAGGGAGCCTTTCCAGTTTCCAGCCCGCGAATCAGTAAGCCCAAATGAGCCGTGTTGAAAATTGCATCCGCACGCGCATAACTACTGGGTAGCACTCGCCGCGCTGCTGCTGTACTCAGTTCAAAGTCAGGAATGGCGACGATCGGCACAACTTCCTCATGCCAGGACAGTTCACATATTTCCCAGCCGTTATCAGGGGTCGTTGCGGCTAAGCGACATCCGCCCAGTAACGCAGGCACCACATTATCCGGGTGGCCTTCCATTGCGATCGCCAGTTGCATGACCAGATCCTGAATATTGCCAGCACCAGTCAGCGCCCCAGCTGCCACCAAGCCACCAACGATCGCCGTGGCTGAACTGCCTAAACCTCGTGCCAGCGGCACCCCCAGGTGAATATCGATTTTGACTGCAGGCACCACTGCCTGAGTATGCTGAAAAAATCGGGCAAATGCTTGATAAGCCAAATTACTGGCATCAGTTTGAACGCGAGCGGCTTCTGCCCCCCTGGCAGCAATGACCACAGTTCCAGGTGCGGCATCTAGCTTTGAGAACGTGAACCGATTGTAGAGAGAAAGTGCTGCGCCCAAACAATCAAACCCTGGCCCGATGTTGGCCGTCGTTGCAGGCACCGAAACCGTCACAGCAGAAGTGTGCAGCATTCCCATCCCAATCTCTCAAAAAACCAAAGCTCATTATCCCTTATTCCTACACCCTATTCGCCAGCCCTAACCGCTAATGTAAAGAAGTAGACCGTGTTTGTGATCTGGGCAGGAATTCAAGCTGTATGTCGTTAGCAAAATTGGAGCAACTCAAAGCACTCTTCGCTGAGATGGGGCAGGCGTTGATTGCTTACTCAGGTGGGATTGATAGTACCTTAGTCGCCAAAGTTGCCTTTGATGTGTTGGGCGATCGCGCTTTGGCCGTCACCGCCGTTTCCCCTTCCCTCCTGCCGGAAGATTTGGAGGACGCTTGCATTCAAGCGGCTGCAATTGGCATTGCCCACGAACTGGTTAAAACCCACGAGTTAGACAATCCCAACTATGCCACCAACCCGGTCAACCGTTGCTACTTTTGCAAAAGCGAACTGCACGATACCTTGAAACCTCTGGCCCGCGATCGCGGCTATCCCTACGTGGTGGATGGGGTGAATGCCGATGATTTGCAAGATTACCGCCCCGGCATCCAGGCGGCCAAAGAGCGGGGTGCCCGCTCGCCCCTGGCAGAGGTGGGCCTGACCAAGCTGGAGATACGCGAAATCGCCAAACACGTGGGCTTGGCTTGTTGGGATAAACCCGCTCAACCCTGTCTCAGTTCGCGTTTTCCTTACGGCGAAGAAATTACACTTGCCAAGCTGCAACGGGTGGGACGGGCGGAAGCCTATCTCCGTAAATTGGGCTTAAAGACCTTGCGCGTGCGATCGGAAGGGGATACCGCTCGCATTGAACTACCGCCGGATCAAATCAAAGAATTCGTCCTGACTACTGACTTGCCCACCCTGGTAAACCAGTTTCAATCCCTTGGATTTCTTTATGTCACCCTCGATCTGGAAGGCTTTCGTAGTGGCAAGCTGAATCAGGTATTGCCATTTGCGGTGGCCCAACCTCAGGGGTAAGACCGTCCCATCTCCTTGTTTACCATGGTGCGCCATCGCCAACTACAAAGTCGAAATTCCCCTCACCGACGGTTTCCCGCAGAGTTTTGAGAATTTTCAGCGGGTCATCGTAGGGACCATTCATGTAGAACGGTTTGCCGTTTTTACCAAAGTTGAGGACGGGTTCACCGCTCCAGGTGCCCAGGTGCGATCGCGCTTCGGCAAAATCTCGATGCGGCTGCAACCCCAACTTTGCTGCGTAATCGACTGATCCCAGTACGATCGCCTGCGCCAGTTTCAGGGAAATTTCCTCGGTGCCGTCTGGAAATTCCTGGTAGGCAAAATTGACCAAATCTTTGTACATTGTGGGGTCTACTTTGCGCAGGCCGGATACATCCTTGACGCCCAAACACCAAATGTCAACCAGATATGTACACACTTCCAATCGATTGAATCCGGCAGTTCGCGCCACAGTGACGATCGCAAACCCTGAACCTTGCGCATCAAACTCATCGTCCTCGTCTGCTGTAGGGTCTTCAGATATAGGAATAGACCCAGTCAAGCTCGGCAAACAATTTTTGTTCACCAAACATTGGAAGATGGGATTTAACTCGCCGGAGGCCGTCTGGGTAGCGGATGCTTGCTCGGCCTGGATTCGCAAAAAGGCGCTCACTTCTGCCGGACGTAAGCCCAACTGCCGCGCAATTTGCTTCGGTGCCACATGCCGGGATCGTAAATCAACGATCGCCTGCTCTTGTTCCGGAGTCATCGCAACACCCTCTCAACGTGAAAACCAGTCCGGGCTGCTGGAATAGGCCCACCTAACCCATACACTAGAAAGATGGATTCTATCATTCTTCCCCCCACAGTGGCTCAATTGACAGAGCCTACCTCGATCGCCCTGGCCCAGCAAATTCAGTGTCAAGCGATTTCTACGCCGCTCAGCGATAACCCTATCCAGACAACGTTTGTCCACCAGGGGCGTGGTACCCCAATGCTGCTCCTGCATGGATTTGACAGTTCCCTGTTCGAGTTTCGCCGGTTGCAACCGTTGGTAGCCCAGCATTACTCCACCTGGAATGTGGATCTATTGGGGTTTGGCTTTTCCGATCGCCCGTTGACTGTGCCGTTTACACCCGCTGCCATCAAGACTCACCTCTACTACACCTGGAAAACGCTGATCGGTGAGCCAGTTATCCTGGTGGGCGCTTCGATGGGAGGAGCCGCGGCGATCGATTTTACGCTCACTTACCCGGAGGCTGTGAAACACCTGGTGCTGATTGATAGTGCCGGATTTGCTAAAGGCCCAGGTGCCAGCAAATTCATGCTACCGGGAGTGGGCTTCCTGGCCACCGAGTTTTTGCGTCGTCCGGGAGTGCGCCGCAGTGTGAGCCTCAGAGCCTACGCCGATTCCAGCTTCGTCACTCTAGATGCGGAATTGTGTGCAGCTTTGCACCTGCACCATCCCCGCTGGCAAACGGCCCTCATCGCCTTCACCAAAAGTGGTGGTTACCATTTTCTGGCCGATCGCATCAGCCAAATTACGCCCCCAACGTTAATCCTCTGGGGCGATTCTGACCAGATTTTGGGCACAGCGGATGCGGAAAAATTTAAGCAAGCCATTCCTCACAGTCAACTGGTCTGGATTGCCAACTGCGGACACGTTCCCCATCTCGAACAGCCTCAGGATACAGCCAATGCCATCCATGCCGCGACAACCTGATATTGGGTTTATTCCCACGCCGCCGCATGTCATCGAGGTACTGTTGCAGTTGGCCGAACTGACACCCGCTGATGTGGTATACGACCTCGGTTGCGGAGATGGCCGCATCTTGATTGCCGCAGCGAAACAGTACGGCGTGCGCGGCGTGGGGATCGATATTGATGTCGATCGCGTTCACGCAGCTAGGCAACAAGCAATGCTGGCGGGAGTGGATCACCTGGTTCAATTTCGCCACGCGGATTTATACGATAGTGATTTTCGAGAAGCTACGGTCGTGATTCTCTACCTGTTGCCTCATTTGAATTTGAAATTGCTACCCGCGCTGCGCTCCCAACTCCAACCCGGCAATCGCATCCTCTCCCATGATTTTGATTTGGGCGACTGGCAACCAGATGCTGTGGTGCGAGTGCCGACCGAAGCTGATGAAATCGCCACCGTATACCGCTGGATAGTTTAGGCCGGACTGGGATAGTCAGCGGGGCGAAAGACGACCTCATCTTCCCTGCACTTCGCCATGCACCCACTTATCCATGCCCGCGCTCCTTTTCTCCCGCTTCTTCCACCCCAATTCCTTCCTCTCGCTGCAAAACCAGAAGTTCCTGTTGTTGACTACGGCGAGACTGGCGACGATATTTTTTCAGTTCTAGTTTGGGTTCGTAGGATGCGCGTCCGTCTCGACTGGATTTGAGCTTGAGAGTCGTTTCTTGATCGCGGGTACGATCGAGGCTTTCCTGACGGGCGATCGCTTCTTCCAGCAACAGTAAGTAAATCTCGTAGCGGGCCCAATCGCCGCTCACCACACAACCCGGTTCATCTCGATGCAAACAATCGCTAAACTGACAGGATGCCGCCATCAAGCGGTGTCGGATTTCTGGAAAATAGTCAGCTAGTGCCTCAGGAGGACAATCCAGTTCCGGTTGGTTAAAACCGGGCGTGTCTGCCAGTAGCCCTCCAGTAGGCAGTTCAAACAACTCAACATGGCGAGTTGTGTGTCGCCCTCGCGCTAACTTACCAGATACATCCCCAACCCGCAGATTCGCTTGAGGAATCAGGGCGTTAATTAAGCTGGATTTACCAACTCCAGACGGCCCCGAAACTACGGTAACGCGATCGCGCAACTGCTGAAACAGTTCTTCTAACCCGTAAGATTCATAAACGCTGATGAAAATCGATTCATAGTTCCATTGTTGGAGGCGGTGCTGCCAATGCAACTGTTCTGCTTCCGAAACTAAGTCACTTTTACTCAAACAGAGACAAACCGATAAATCCGTCGATTCTGCTTTGACTAAAAACCGACTCAGTTGATATAGGTCGAGGGTTGGTTCTGCCATTGCAAATACCAACAAAATTTGATCGGCATTTGCAATGGGCGGACGGTTCAACTCAGATTGGCGGGGGAGAACAGCCGCGATCGCCCCGCGATCGCCTTGCCAGTCCGGTTCTTCAATTTGCACACGATCGCCCACCATCACCCGCTGCCCCAACTTCTTCAACCGGGAACGCCGAGTACAGAGCAGGGTTGGACGAGGCAGCAGGCTGGCAGAGTCAAGTTTGACGAAGTAAAAATTGGCTTGGACTGCTAGAACAGTTCCGAATAATGCATCACCAGCAGCGTGATTCATATGTGGGCTATCGGCATCGCCACTCATAATTCTGCCAGGTGGGAGTGGGGGCAGCGAACCTGGAGCGCAAAGAAGTCGGTTCGATCAGCCACTTCCTCGATCGTGTAGCCTGCCATTGCCAAACTGTCGGGCACCTGCTCAACCGGTTCACCCGGATCTAACCAGACTTCCAGCAATTCGCCCGGAGCCATCTGCTCTAAACGTAATTTGGTGCGCACAAAATTGATGGGGCAAGGAGTGCCACGCAGATCAAGGGTAGCGGTAGGGGTTTCCAAAGCTGTCACCGTTGTTATCCACCGAACATCTTACCAATGAAGCCCTCAATGCCGCCTTTCTCAGTGCGATCGCCCCGAATTTTGGCAATCTTTTCTAACAGCTCGCGTTCTTCTGGATTCAGTTTGGTGGGAATATCCACCTTAATCGTAATCAGGTGGTCGCCCCGGGCGACAGGGTTGCCCAATTTCGGCACACCTTTGCCTTCCAAGGTTAACACTGTGCCTGGTTGAGTTCCTGGCGGCACCAATAATTCTTGTGGTGTATCATCCACCGTGTTGATTTCAATGCGAGAACCCAGCAACGCTTGAATGTAACTCACTTTCAGCGTGGAGAGGATATTGATTCCTTCTCGCCGAAACTCGGCATCTTCATTGACGTACAAATAGACATACAAATCGCCAGCGGGGCCATTTCGTTGACCGGCATCTCCTTCACCCGTAACCCGTAGGCGAGTGCCATTATCAACTCCGGCGGGAATGGTGATTTTCAGCTTCTTGGTTTCCTGCCGCTGGCCTCTACCCCCACAGGTTTCGCATTTTTCCTCGATCATCTGGCCGGTGCCATTGCAAGTAGGGCAAACTGAAACTTGAGTAAAACTGCCAAAGGGCGTACGAGCGGCGCGGCGGACTTGGCCCTGGCCGTTACAGGTGGTGCAGGTGCGGGGCCGGGTGCCAGGTTTTGCGCCTGAGCCTTCACAGGTGTTACACGTTTCAAGATGGCTGATGCGAATTTCTTTTTCACCACCAAACACGGCTTCCCGGAATTCCAGTTTCAGGTCCAGCCGCAGATCATCGCCACGGGCGGGGCCACGCCTGCGGGATGCGGTCTGAGTGCCCATACCACCGCCAAACCCGCTGAAAAAGCTTTCAAAAATGTCGGCGGCAAACCCACCAAAATCGCCGAAGTCCTGAAATCCGGCTGCTCCGGCTGCTGCGCCACCAACTCCCGCCTCTCCAAAGCGATCGTAGCGAGCGCGCATTTCGGGTTCCGATAATACTTCGTAGGCGCGGTTAATTTCTTTAAAGCGTTCTTCGGCTCCGGGTTCTTTGTTGACATCCGGGTGATATTTGCGGGCTAACCGACGGTAAGCCTGCTTGATGTCCTCCTTATCAGCGTCGCGAGAAACTCCAAGGGTTTCGTAGTAATCAGCCATAGCGAATTTGCTGCCTGCAAACGTATTATTCCAACTCTAGCGTACCGATTTATTTCTAAATTGTTGTGGTCTAACCGTTTAATCTACTGCTTCGTAATCTGCCGTGATGGTGGCATCGGCATCGAAATCAAAGTCGCCAGGGTTGGGATCTGGCTTTGCTGAAACCTCTGCTGCGGGTGCATCGGCATCGCTAAGGTCTTGATCGTAGGAATAATGAACTGTTTCGGCTAAAAGTTCATCTGCGCTATCTCCACTATTGGTGGTAGATCGCTGGTACACCGAAGCCCCAATCTCAAGTAAGGTTTGTTGTAAGGCGTTCAGTTGTTGTTTCAATTCATCCACTGAAATCGTTGAGTTGGCGATCGCTGCCCTTAACATCTCAGCCTGACGACTGCCTTGGGCCTTCAACGTTTCGCTGATTAATTCACCAGTGTCGCGCATGGTGGTTTCGTAGCTATAGAGTAGCGTTTCGGCCTGGTTTTTCAGTTCTACCAGTTGTTTCCGGCTTTGATCTTCTTCTGCATAAACATCAGCTTCCTGCCGCATCCGTTCAATTTCAGTTGCACTCAAGCCACCTGTATTAGTGATAGCAATGCTTTGCTCGCGGCCTGTGCCTTTATCGCGGGCGGATACTTTCAGAATTCCATTGGCATCAATATCGAAAGACACCTCAATCTGCGGGACTCCACGAGGTGCAGGCGGAATGCCATTGAGTTGAAATTTGCCCAAGCTCTTATTGTCTTTGGCCATGGCTCGTTCACCCTGGAGGGCATGAATTTCAACGGAGGTTTGTCCATCGGTCGCGGTGGAGAAGACTTGAGTTTTGCTGGTGGGGATGGTGGTATTCCGCTCAATAATTTTGGTGAAGACTTCACCCAGGGTTTCAATCCCCAGGGAGAGGGGGGTGACATCCAGCAGTAACAAATCCTTGACCTCGCCGCCCAAGACTCCCGCCTGAATCGCTGCACCTAAAGCCACCGCTTCATCGGGATTGACTGAACGATCGGGTGTTTTGCCATTAAAGTACTTGCGAATTGCGTCCTGCACAGCAGGAATCCGGGTGGAACCGCCCACCAGCAGAATGCGATCGATGTCGTCGATCATCAAATCTGCATCCTTCAGCGCTTGCGCTGTCGGCTCGATCGTGCCTTCGATTAGATGGCTGGCCAATTCCTCAAATTTGGCTCGAGACAGTTCCATCTCCAGGTGTTTGGGGCCAGTTTCATCGGCTGTGATAAACGGCAAATTGATCGGTGTGGTGAGGGTGCTAGAAAGCTCGATTTTGGCTCTTTCAGCCGCTTCGCGTAAACGCTGGAGGGCCATTTTATCAATTGATAGGTCAATTCCTTCCTGCGCCATAAAGGCTTCTATCATCCAGCGCACGATCACATCATCAAAATCGTCGCCCCCCAGGTGATTGTTGCCGGAGGTGGCTTTGACTTCAAACACGCCGTCGCCCAATTGCAGGATCGAGACATCAAAGGTGCCACCACCCAGGTCAAACACCAGCACACATTGATCCTGGTCTTGTTTATCCATGCCGTAGGCCAGGGCAGCAGCAGTGGGTTCGTTGATGATCCGCAGCACTTCTAAACCCGCGATCGTCCCGGCATCTTTGGTGGCTTGGCGCTGGGCATCGCTGAAGTAGGCGGGTACCGTAATCACAACCTGAGTCACGGCTTCACCCAGGTAGTTTTCGGCATCCTGCTTCAGTTTTTGCAGAATCATGGCAGAAATCTCTTGGGGCGTAAAGCTCTTACCCCGAATTTGGACATCAACTGTGTCGTCTTTGCCCCGCACGCAATTGTAGGGAACTCGGGAGCGCTCGGTTTCGGTATCATCCCACCGTCGCCCGATGAACCGCTTGATACTGAAGACTGTATTTTCGGCGTTAGTCACGGCCTGTCGTTTGGCTAGTTGCCCAACCAGGCGATCGCCCGCTTTGCCAAACCCAACCATGCTGGGTGTGGTACGCCCACCTTCTGAATTGGTAATCACAAGGGGCTGACCACCTTCCAGGATGGCAACGCAACTATTGGTGGTACCCAGGTCGATCCCGATGACTTTTCCCATAACGAGTAGCTGTGGAGTATAGACGGTTTTGTAAACACTAGATAGCGATGTGTAACTGCATGGAGATAAGACCCTGTGCTGGTTTCAAGATGTCGGCTGGAATGATTCGCCAGTCATCCAGCCGATCAATGCCTTACTAGCCCTCTGGGGGGGGTGAGTTACTCTCTTCAGAAGATAACTCTGGTTCTGGCGGAGCGGCAACTTTGACCAAGGCATGGCGTAATACGCGATCGCCCAGCATATAACCCCGTTGTAGTTCTTCAATCACAGTGCCTTCAGGGTGTTCAGCCGAGGGTTGACGCATAACGGCCTCATGCAAAGACGGGTCAAATCCTTTCCCTTCCGATCGCATCGGCGAAACCCCCACCCGCTTGAGGCAATCCACGAGTTGTTTGTAAACACTCTGGTAACTCTTGTGGATGGTTGTTTCCTGATCAGTCTGCGGTTTAATTTGCGATCGGGCCCGCTCAAAGTTGTCTACCACAGGCAAAAGCTCGTTAATCGTAGAACACTTTACCTGTTGTTCAAATTCTTCTTTCTCGCGTTGAGTGCGCTTGCGGAAGTTATCAAAATCAGCCACGAGCCGCACATATTGTCCCGTTCGTTCTTCTAGCTGCGCTTTCAAGGATTGAACCTCCCCTTCTAAAGCGGCTATTTTCGCAACATCGACCTCGCCGACTTGCGAAGGCGTTGAATCTTCCTCAAGATCGGGAAATTCAACCGCTCCTAACGATAAATCTGGCGCTGCTTCATTCCCCTCCGTGGTGCTTGATGCTGCATCATCTTGCATCCCCAAATTTTGAGGCGAGTCTGCTGCGTTTGCGTCTACAGATGAACCTTGCATTCCCTCTACCTGATGTTCTTCGTCAATCATTGTGGGTTCCCAAATGTGAAGACTGTATCCATGTAATAATCACTAAGCTTAATCCTAGTCACTATCAGGATTGAACAGCCAGAAGATGCCCTCTCTATCAAGTCTGCCCTAGCAAAGAGTGGTTAAGTTCATTTAATCAAAATTTTCTGTGAGATCAGGTTGTAAAACGTGGTGCCGCTTTAGTGGAAAGCAGTTGCGAGGCTTCCAAAAACTCAAACTTTTGTAACAGAAATTGTGGCAAGGAAGTTCTCCTTTAAAGGTAAATGCATCGAGCTTCAGTATGAATAAGAGTAATTTGATACCTGCAATCCTGGGTACAGCTTTCTCCAATCAACTAATTCAAGAAGACGGAATCATCCCCGTATCAACTTTTTTCTTAATCTAATTAGGGTGATTCGCTCATTGCTGTTCAAGCAACACTTCATGACTTTTGATAGGTCTACTGTGTTACCACAGGCAAATTCTAATTTTTAATGTCAAAAAAATTACATTGAAACCGATCAAAGAATGTTTCCAGGTTGGGTTTTATCAAATGAGCATTTGGGAAACGCTATTATCTGTGGGATTTGGAGCTATGCTTTAGCTCTATGTAGTGTGTTCCAGGTTGTCGTTGTCATTATTTGCCTATTTGACGCTTGTAGTTACTGTAATTTTGGGAATCCTTCATAAGGAGTTCACTTTCCATCCCCTATGACTAACTCCTCATCTTCGCGTAAAGCTCTTATCGTCAAAAACGATCTTTCGCCCTTTGGTAATAAGCTCGTTCAGGCTGGGTACGTCAACACGGATCAAATGCAACAAGCCCTTGCTGAGAGCCGCAAATCTGGTAGAAGATTACTCGATGTTTTAGAGTCTCTCACTGGGCAACAGCTACCACCGGAATTAGTCCGGCAGTACAAGAAACAGCAATTATTTGAACTCAAAATCCTCTACGGAGTCGAATCGCTCGATCCCGAGGTGAACCATATTCCGACCGACCAAGTCGGTGAATTAATCGACAGCCTCATCTCGATCGACCTGTGCCGCAACCATAAACTGGTGCCTTTGACGCGATCGGCCAATGAGCCACCCTCCATCCTGGTTGCAATGGTCAATCCAGATGATTTGAGAGCGCAGGATGATCTCAATCGCATTTTGCGGGCAAAAGGGTTTTCGCTCCAACGAATGGTTATCACCAACGAAGACTATCAGCGGTTGATCTCCAAATATTTGGATGATCAAGTGGAGCGGCAAAAGGAAATTGATCAGCAGGCCAAAGTCGATATCCAAGCCGACCTGGAGGGGTTGGGCTACATGGATTTGCAAGATGCACCTGAAGATGCCGATGCGGATCTCGATGTGGCAGATGCTGAAGCAGCTCCAGTCATTGCTTTGGCCAACAAAATTATGATCAAAGCGCTGCAAGAAGGCGTTTCCGATATTCATATTGAGCCGCAAGAAGAATATTTGCGCGTGCGCTTTCGGAAGGACGGGGTTTTGCGGCAGGCCTTTGATCCATTCCCCAAAAAGATTATTCCAGCGGTTACAGCGCGCTTCAAAATCATGGCACAGTTAGACATTGCCGAACGGCGGATGCCACAAGACGGCCGGATTCGGCGGCGTTACGATAATCGCAACATTGACTTTCGGGTGAGTACGCTGCCCAGCAAACACGGTGAAAAAGTTGTGCTGCGGATTCTCGACAATTCGGCCACCCAACTGGGCCTGGATAAGCTTATCGGGGATCCCGAAACCCTCAAAATCGTGCAAGAAATGGTTGCTCGTCCGTTTGGACTAATCCTAGTGACCGGCCCCACTGGATCTGGGAAAACGACGACGCTGTACTCCGCCCTGGCAGAGCGCAACGATCCGGGAGTTAACATCAGTACGGCGGAAGATCCGATCGAGTATTCTCTGGCTGGCTTAACGCAGGTGCAGGTGATTCGCGAAAAAGGTATGGACTTTGCCATGATTCTGCGGGCATTTCTGCGCCAAGACCCGGATGTGATTCTGGTGGGTGAGACGCGCGATCGCGAGACGGCCAAAACCGCGATCGAAGCTGCCCTCACCGGACACTTAGTCTTAACTACCCTGCACACCAATGATGCCGCCGGAGCGATCGCCCGCCTCGATGAAATGGGCGTTGAACCCTTCATGGTATCTGGAGCATTGATCGGCGTTGTGGCTCAACGGTTGGTGCGGCGAGTTTGTGATGAATGTCGCATCCCCTACACCCCCAGCCGCGAAGAACTGGCGCGGTTTGGTCTGTCTGTGGCCAGGGATGGGGAACTGACTCTATATCGAGCTAATACCCTCCAACCGCACGAAATTCAAGAAGCCAGCAGTCGCAATCAACTGTGTCCCAAATGCAAGGGCGTGGGCTACAAAGGCCGCTGTGGTGTGTATGAAGTGATGCGAGTGACTGAACGTTTGCAAACGCTGGTTAACGAAGGTGCGCCCACCGATACCATCAAAGAAACTGCCGTCGATGAAGGGATGAAAACCCTGCTGGCGTACAGTTTGAACCTAGTGCAGGAGGGGCTTACCACGCTGGAAGAAGTAGAGCGAGTGACGTTCACCGACTCCGGTTTGGAAGCAGAACTGAAGGCAAAACGCAAAACCTCGCTCTCCTGTCGTACGTGTAGCGCTGATCTGAAGCAGGAATGGCTTGATTGCCCGTACTGCCTGACTCCCCGCTTTCAAGAGTAATCTTGCTGTTTAACTCGATCGCAAAATCCCTGTTTGCGGTTGAAAGCAATTTGACCCAACTGGGTAGACTCTCACTGACACCTGTGAACGGGCGATCGCCCCCCTAAAATAACAATTAACCCTTGACCCAAGGAGCAAGCCAATGGAGTTAATGATTGAAGATTTGATGGAACAACTCATCGAGATGGGCGGCTCAGACCTGCACCTGACGGCTGGCCTGCCTCCCTACTTCCGCATCAGCGGTAAATTGCAACCCATTGGCGACCAACCGTTAACCGCAGAAGAGTGTCAGCGTCTCATCTTCAGCATGTTGAACAACACTCAGCGGAAAAACCTGGAACAAAACTGGGAATTGGACTGTTCTTATGGGGTGCGGGGGTTAGCTCGTTTTCGCGTCAATGTCTACAAAGATCGGGGCACCTATGCCGCCTGCCTGCGGGCGCTTAGCTCAAAAATCCCGAATTTTGAGAAATTAGGATTGCCCGATGTTGTGCGGGAGATGGCCGACAAACCCAGAGGTTTAATTCTGGTGACAGGACCAACCGGCTCCGGCAAAACCACCACCCTGGCTGCCATGATCGACCTGATCAACCGTACCAAGGCCGAACACATCCTGACCATCGAAGACCCGATCGAGTTTGTGTACGAACCCATCAAAAGCCTAATTCACCAACGCCAACTGGGAGAAGACACCAAAAGCTTTGCCAATGCGCTCCGAGCCGCCCTGCGGGAAGACCCAGACATTATCCTGGTGGGTGAAATGCGTGACCTGGAAACCATTGCCCTCGCCATCTCCGCCGCTGAAACCGGGCACCTCGTCTTTGGCACATTACACACCAGTTCTGCCGCCCAAACCGTCGATCGGATCATTGACGTGTTCCCCGCCGATAAACAAACCCAGGTGCGGGTACAGTTATCCAACTCCCTGGTCGCCGTCTTTAGCCAAACGCTAGTACCCAAGAAAAACCCCAAACCTGGTGAATACGGACGCACCATGGCACAGGAAATTATGATTGTCACCCCCGCTATTTCCAACATGATTCGAGAAGGAAAAACGGCGCAAATTTATTCAGCTATTCAAACTGGAGGTAAATTGGGAATGCAAACGCTGGAAAAAGTTTTGGCTGATCAATACAAATCTGGTTTGATTTCGTTTGAAGCCGCCATGTCTAAAACCTCTAGACCCGATGAACTACAGCGTTTGATTGGTAGCGCCCCTGCTGGAGCTGCTGCCGCCGGAGCCGCAAGACACTAACTGTTTCGTCAACCCACCCATCTTCGTTCCCCAGGTATCGTCCCATGCCAACCTTCGTCGCTCGTGTTCAAGATGCGAATGGCAGTCGCAAAGAAAAAGTCGTTGCCGACAATTTGCGAGAAGCCCGTGCCAGCCTCAGCAGTCGAGGTTTATACGTTCAGGAGCTAAAACAGGACAGCAGCTTCTCGTTCAACTTAGATCCTAAAAACCTGAGCACATCTTTGGCCAAGGTCACGGTCAAAGACAAAGCCGTTTTCTCGCGCCAATTTGCCGCCCTGGTCAATGCTGGAGTTGCAATGGTGCGTGGGTTGGGTGTGCTGGCCGAACAATGCCAGAACCCCAAATTAAAAAAGGCATTGTTGAACATCAGTTCGGATGTGCAGCAGGGGGTCAACCTGTCGGATGCGATGCGTAAGCATCCCGAATGTTTTGATAATCTTTACGTGAGTATGATTCAGGCGGGGGAAGTGGGGGGCGTACTGGATGAAGTCCTCAACCGACTGGCAAAACTGCTGGAAGATGTGGCTCGATTGCAAAACCAGATCAAAGCGGCCATGTCTTACCCAGTGACCGTGGGGACTCTGGCGATTTTGATCTTTTTTGGTATGGTGCGATTTCTGTTGCCCATTTTTGCCAACATCTTCAATGAGATTGGGGTGGAGTTGCCTGCCTTTACCCAGATGATGATGAACATCAGTTACTTTGTGCAGGATATTCGGAATGTCTTGTTTTTGCTGGTGATCGTTGCGGTCGGGGTGTTTGCGTTCCGGCAGTATTACAAGACTCGCGTAGGGCGAGAAACCGTCGATCGCCTGATGCTCAAACTACCTCTTTTCGGCGATTTGATTCAAAAGACTGCCACGGCTCGGTTTTGTCGAACGTTTGGGGCGTTGACGCGATCGGGCGTTCCCATCTTGACCTGTTTAGAAATTGTGCGCGATACGGCAGGTAATCAGATTATTGCTAATGCCGTGGACGAAGCCCGGAAGGAAATTCAAACAGGTGGCATGATCAGCATCGCCTTACAGAAAGAGCAAGTCTTTCCGCTGATGGCCATCCAGATGATCAGCATTGGGGAAGAAACTGGGGAACTGGACAAAATGTTGGCCAAAGTTGCTGACTTCTACGAGGATGAAGTCGAACAAGCCGTGAAAGCATTAACGAGCGTATTGGAACCGATCATGATTGTGGTGTTGGGAGGCATGGTGGGTGCGATTTTGCTATCGATGTATCTACCAATGTTTGCTGTGTTCGAACAGTTAGGCTAAGTGCAACTGTGTAACCTCGCTGGTTCAAAACACAATATGTCAATGCACAAAAGTCAATACGAGGATGTTTTAGCGGAGTGTAGTGATCCGTTGGAGGCGGTCGCCCTGTTGCGGCAATATCGCCCCTACCTGGAAATGATCCCCAGTATGCGCCGCCCAGACGAGAGCGTCATCTCGATCCCGTTACCCGTCGTCAAGCTGCGGGGCAGCGTCGGTGGTCGGGCTGCGCCCAACGAAACCGTCTGTTTACCCTGCGATTTAGCAATTTTGATGTGCGATCCAGAGTGGAAAATCAAAACTGGCGTTGAAATCATCATTTTCATTCATCGTCCGCATGAGGACTTTTCTGACTTGCTCACTCGCTGGCGACAAACACAAGTGCGTCTGAGTCAGGGGTATGAGTGGGATATGCCCATCCGCCATCGCCATATTTTGAGCGAAGGGGCTGATAGTGTATACCCTCTGTTTGTAGTGTTTGAAGGGACTCCAGAGCGCATTATTCGCGGGTTAAAAGGGGCGTTTTTGCCATTCATCATTCGGCGCTCAGTGGAAGACTTGAGTGAAGACGTGGCAGAAGTTTCCTCGATCGAGCTGCTTTGGAGCGACAGCGAAGACACACTGCAATGACGGTTTATGTCTGGGTGGTGTTTCCTTCGGAATCAGTGGGTGGTAAGCCGGAGGCGGGATTTGTCCAGGGGGTGGTTACATCCGTATCGGGGCGGTCGTTGGGGCGCTGTTCGGGATCGGTCGCCGGCAGATGAGCTGAAGAAACTCCATCAAACCAGCGTTTTGTTTCCTCGCTGGTCGAAAGGTCGTCTTCCTCATCAGCATCGGTTGAGAAGGCGAAGAATTCTGGTGTGAAGTTGGATTTTTGCGCAAACTCAACCAGGGGTGCGAGTGCGTCTATCACTTCCTGGGCCGATTGGTAGCGATCGGTTACATCAACCTTCACCATCCTGTCCAAAATAGCCTCTAATGCATGGCTAATTTGGATGCCTTCTTTCCAATCGACCCGTTGCATGGGGTCGCCCTGCCCACTATCCAATTTGCTCGGTTCAATTCCAGTTAAAGCACGAATCCCCATCATACCTAGAGAATAAATATCACTGGCGGAGCAGGGTTGCCCCATGAGTTGTTCGGGGGCAGTGTAACCCTTGGTGCCGATCGCCACTGTGAGGACGGTGCCATCGGCCTGTTCCTCCAGGTTAGTCACCTGCTTCACCGCCCCAAAATCAATTAACACCAGTTTTCTGTCTAAGCGACGGCGAATGACATTGGCGGGTTTAATATCGCGATGAATCACGCCCTGCCCATGGACAAAGTCAAGAATTTGCAACAACTCATGCAAAATCATCACGACAGTGTGTTCACTGATGGGGCGCAACAGTCGATGAAGCTTGAGTTCTTCCGCTAAAGAAATGCCATCAATGTATTCCTGCGCTAAGTAAAATTCATCGCTTTCTTGAAAGTAAGTAAATAGTTGGGGAATTTGAGGGTATTTGCCCAATTGTTCCAAGACCACGGCTTCACGATGAAACAGTGCGGTTGCAAGCCGAATCACTTTCGGGCTTTTGTTGGCGGGACGGAGGCGCTTAATGACGCAAAAGGGATGACTGGGTTGTTTCAAGTCGCGAGCCTTGTAAGTTTCGCCAAATCCACCAATCCCGATCTGCTCCAATATTTCGTAACGCTGATCCAACGTTCTGCCAATGAACTCCTGTTGTAGGCGGGCGATCGAGTCTTTCAGATCAGAACTTTCAAACTCGCTTACCGAGCTTTGCACTTCTGAGGACTTGGAGAGGGTACGAAAGTCGCGAATCGCGTCGATGATTCCTTTGATTAAATAAACCAGGCTGCATGCAACGATCGCAATCATTGGCACCGTGGTGGGTACGACCACTCGGCTCACAACAAACGTCCCAAAGCTCAAAATGGAGAGGCCACCTGCGATCGCCACTCCATAGCCAAATCGACGTAATGAGCGATTAGTTCGGCCTTGCAAATAGCCCGCACCCAAGACGAGTACACCCACAAACACCCCTTGCAGCCAGAGATCAGAAAACAAGGGCGAAATTGCTTTGCCTTTCATTAAGGTCGCGATCGCATTTGCTTGAATTTCAACCCCAGCCATTTTTTCGGGATAGCGGAGCGTGCCGGAAAAGGGCGCAAAATGAAAATCTTGAAACGACTCGCCGCCCCCCGTTGGGCCAATCAGAACGATCTTGTCTTGAAAAGTGTGATTTTTGAGGTGATATTCATGCCAATTCTGCGGGTCTAACACATGCCAGAACGAAACCTGCTCAAAGGTTCTGCTGGGACCGTGAAAAAAAATATCCTGCCCAGTGTTCGGAGGGTAGGCAACCTGGGCTGATTTCAAAGCAGCTTCGGCCAACGTAATTGTGCGCGGCAGTGAGAGGCCAAAATCGTTGTGAGTCTGCTCCAACCGCTCCAGATACTCATTTCCCAACTTATGAATGCGGCCATTGGGACTAATCATGAAGTTGATATGTCCGGTGACAGGGGCAGCCGCTTGAAAGACTGGATTGGGAGATAGCAGCTTGGTTTCGAACCCAGTCCGGCTTTCTTCTTCAATGTATTTTTCGGCCAAGGTGACTCGTCCGGAGTATTTTTTCAAAATGCGCAGCAATTCCGCATCGTCTTCGGGACCGTAGCTACTGGGTGCGTCGAGGACAACATCCAACACCACAGCCCGTGCCCCTGCTTGCATCAGGCGATCGATGACGATCGCGTAAGCGGTGCGTTGCCATGGCCATTGTTGAATCGGCTCAAAATAGGCGTATTGCTTGGGATCGGCAGGGTAAATCTGGGTGCCCTGCGTCATGGTTTCGCCATCCATCGTCAGGATAATGAGGCCCGGTCGGCCAGCGGGAGTTTCTTCCGGTTCAGGTGGGTCCAAAGGACCTCGCACATCAAAGAAAAAAGTGTGGAGGTTGCGCTCCCACATTTGCACGATCATGGGATTTTTGATGGTTACGATCGCTGCTGTAAGAGCCAATGAGCTAACCAGGAACACACTGCTGGAAATTGCCCGTCGTTGTTTACGGAAATAGGAGAGGGGCGGTTTGAAGGGGAGAAATTTCAGCATACGCCTCCGAAGTCGTTGCTGAGGGGTTTGTGAGGGGGTTTCCAGAGGCTCTGTTTGGGGCAAGAATTTGTCTGACATTGCGATCGCTGATAAAAGTTTTGACCCATTCAGCACCCTGGTGTTGCCAAGCTAATCCATTAGCAACAAACTGCTTACTATTACAGCATCTTTCCAAGCGAGTTACCCAGTTGGGATGTTGACTCCCTAACCGCAGCTAGTTTAGATTTGCTGGACGCAGCCAAAATTGTGTTTTTTGCAATAATGGGAGCAGCGTGCATCATCTTCAAAGGGGGTAAAACTTAGATATAGCGTTTTTGAAGCCGGTGAGGCACACGAATAGCCGGGAATTTGCTTGTATCTGGCAGATAGGATGTACTCCACCAAGCAAGAAAATGCCATATTGCTTTCAATCTGCTATGAAAGACCACATATTTCAAAGTCATACTAAGCCTGAGTAAGGCGTTTCCTATTGTTCTCAGTCTATGTATTTCCTTCACCATCCAAGTTCTTAAAATTATTCTTCTTGCGGTTTATTAAAGTATTTTACTCAGTCCGCGATCGTGATTTCTATCAATTATGAGTGATTGGAATCAAGATTTAAGGCTGAATTGAATGTGGCAGTTCGCGCATTTGGAGCTAGACTTCTCTAACTGCCCAAACTCTTGAAGTATGCTTGTTACAATTAACTATCCCATTATTTTCTCTTATAGGTATTAACTTCTATGCAAAAATTGTCCGACCGTCTCTCTATATTTGTAGACGGAAACAATATGTTCTATGCACAACAGAAAAATGGTTGGTTTTTTGACCCAAAGCGAGTTCTGGAATATTTTACCCGCGAAGCAACCACTGTTTTGACTAATGCATTTTGGTATACAGGACTGAAAGATTTGCAGGATCAACGCGGTTTTCGAGATGCCTTAATCAGTTTGGGCTACACGGTAAGAACCAAGATTTTGAAAGAATACTATGACGATAGCTCAGGTCGGTATTCGCAGAAAGCAAACTTGGATATTGAAATCGTAGTGGATATGTTTAATACCGTTGACCAATACGATCGGGTCATCCTATTTAGTGGGGATGGCGACTTTGAACGGGCGATCGAATTGTTACGTGGGAAGAATACCCATATTACAGTCGTTTCAACCGAAGGGATGATTGCCCGCGAATTGCGGAACGCCACCGATCGCTACATTGATTTGAATGATATCCGACAGGAAATTGAAAAGGCAGACTTTTGAGTGTCTGTGCAACTAAACCTGGGTGGAGGATGCAATCTGACTCAGCAGAAACGGTAGTCTAGTATGATGAATTTACCTGATTTCCAAACTATCAGTCCTTTCCCAATGAACATACCACAGCCAGACCGAATCATCATTTTTGATACCACTTTGCGCGATGGCGAGCAGTCTCCAGGGGCAACGCTCAACGTGGATGAAAAGCTGACGATCGCACGGCAACTGGCACGACTGGGTGTAGATGTCATTGAAGCCGGATTTCCCTACTCCAGTCCAGGTGATTTTGAGGCGGTTCAAAAAATTGCGCAAGCCGTTGGCACCGCAGACGGCCCAACTATCTGTGGTTTAGCCCGAGCGACTCGGCAAGATATTCAAACGGCGGCGGCAGCCCTCAAACCGGCGGTTCATTCGAGAATTCATACGTTTATTGCCACTTCTGACATTCACTTGAAGTACAAGTTGCGTAAGAGTCGGGCGGAAGTGTTGGCGATCGCGGAAGAAATGGTTGCCTATGCCAAAAGCTTCATGAATGACATCGAATTCTCACCCGAAGATGCCGGCCGGAGCGACCCCGAATTTCTTTACCAGGTGCTAGAACGGGCGATCGCGGCCGGGGCAACCACCATCAACATCCCTGATACCGTCGGCTATCTCACTCCAGCAGAGTTCGGCGAACTGATCCGCGGCATCAAGGAAAACGTGCCCAAAATTGACCAGGCAATTATTTCCGTTCACGGTCACAACGACCTGGGATTGGCGGTAGCCAACTTTCTGGAAGCCGTGAAAAATGGTGCCCGACAATTGGAATGCACCATCAACGGGATTGGCGAGCGGGCTGGCAATGCCGCACTGGAAGAATTGGTGATGGCGTTGCATGTGCGCCGTCAATACTACAATATCTTTTTAGGTCGTCCGGCAAACTCAGAAGCACCCCTGACGAACATCGATACGCGCCAGCTCTACAAAACTTCCCGCATGGTGTCGAACTTGACGGGAATGCTCGTGCAGCCTAACAAGGCGATCGTGGGGGCCAACGCCTTTGCGCATGAATCTGGGATTCATCAGGATGGCGTTCTCAAAAATAAGCTGACTTACGAAATCATGGATGCCCAACTGATTGGGCTAACCGATAATCAGATTGTGCTGGGCAAATTGTCGGGCCGCAACGCCTTCCGGTCTCGCTTAAAAGAGTTGGGCTTCGATCTGACGGAGCAAGAACTCAACAAAGCCTTCGTCCGGTTTAAGGAACTGGCCGACAAGAAGAAAGAAATCAGCGATCGGGATCTGGAAGCGATCGTCAATGATGAGATTCAACAGTCACCCGAGTTGTTTAAGCTGGAATTGGTGCAGGTTTCCTGCGGGGATCATGCCGCTTCGACGGCAACCGTGAAACTGCAAACCCCAGAAGGCAAAGAGTTAATGGATGCCGCGATTGGGACTGGCCCAGTGGATGCGGTTTATAAAGCGATCAATCGGGTGGTAAATGTTCCCAACGAATTGATTGAGTTCTCGGTGCAATCGGTCACAGCTGGCATTGATGCGATCGGAGAAGTAACGATCCGCCTCCGCTATGACGATCGCATCTTTGCCGGGCATTCCGCCAACACAGACATCATTGTGGCCTCCGCCCAAGCCTACATTAATGCCCTGAATCGCCTCTACGCTGCCTTGCAGAAACAAGAAGACCGCATGAACCCGCAACATTCCAACCTGGAAGCTACGTCTGGAGTCGCCCGCTAAAAGGCAAAAGGCAGAGGGTAGAGGGCAGAAGGCGATATGTTATGAACGCTGCACACCTATTCATGATTATCGGGTTGAATCAAACAAATCTAAACTCGCAATGCTTCAGGTTACAGTTGAAAACCTGTTCAATTCGACAAATACTCTTTTGTGTGGCCAATTTTTTTAGCTAGTCAAGCATAGATTAATCGCTTCTCCGCGAAAGCGAATGTTTCACTACTGGCATCCACTTTAAATCCGATTGCATCAGCTGTGCGTACCTACGAGCAGAACGGCCTCAACGGTGGCTCAAACCTCCACTATTCAAATACTTGAAGCTTAATCCCACTTTACCGTGGGGCGATTGCAAGCTTAGGCTCTGCTCGAATTCGTACTAACCATTAACACGTATGGAGTACAAACCATGACAATTAGTGTGCAACAGCTTTCTCAAGGTTCATCTCAAGGACTCAAGTTGGCCAAAGTAGAGTTTATTAATAGTCCGCTGGTCATTTCTTGGTACTTGCTGCAACATATCCAGCGCTGGACTCGAGCAATTGGGATCGGGATTGCGATTTTGGCTGTAACTTTTTGCTGCGCTGTGCTACCGGCAAAGGCTTCAGACCATCAGGACACTACTTTTCTCGCGACTAAGTTAACTGCTGCTGACCTGACCGATCTCTATGTCTTTGAAAGTCCAAATAATTCAAGTAACGTTGTTCTGGCAATGGATTTTGATCCTTTGATCGCAAGGGGAGAAATCAGACCGTTTGATCCAGCGGTGTTGTATCAATTCAAAATTGACAATACAGGAGATAGTGTAGAAGACCTGGTAATGCAATTTCAGGTCGAGGGCAGAGGGTCAAATCAAAAAGTAATTGTGCGTGGTTTGGGAAAACCAAACGCACCTGGAACCATCTCTCGATTGTTGCCCGTGCGCGGTCGAGGATCGTTGGATCAACCGTTTAAAGCGGGACAAGCGACGGTGTTTATGGGAACCCGAAAAGATCCGTTCTTTTTTGATTTAGAACAGTTCTTCAAAGTGATTCCCGATCGCAACTATCTATTGCAACCGAATCCGGCTCCTCCGTTTACCGTGCTCACATTCCGTCCACCGGGTGAAGCAAAAGATTTTCTTGATCCATTTAATGTTCACTCGATTGTCGTTGAGTTGCCTAAAGCCGCTGTAGGAACTGGCAAGATTGGTGTGTGGATGACCACCAGCATTAGAACGCCCAGACTTAGATCTGGACAGTTTACCCAAATTGAACGACTGGCAGTTCCAGCACTCAATGAGTTGTACATGGACTTTAAGGATCACAATGTCAGCAATCTGCAAACGCCTGTTGCAGATCGGGAGAATCAATCCAAAGCAATTCGGGGATTTGTGCAGGCAATTGGACGACCGCAAGGGATTGCGGATGCCATCATCTCTGTGGCGATTCCCGATGTCATGCAGGCTGATTTATCCAAGGGATCGGGCACCTACTTTGGCACTCAGTTAGCCCAAAACTTTGGTGGCAGACGACCCAAAGATGATCCGATCGATGTCACAACGGCAGTTACCTTTGGCAGCGCAGTTACTGGCATCACTCAAGGAACGATTCCAGGACTGATTAGCGACAATGTGGGTCCCAATAACGCCAACTTCTTGACAACCTTCCCCTACCTCGGCAATCCCCGCTAACGTTATGTTACAACGATCGCTGCGTCGGCGTTGGGTGCTGTTGGTGATTGGATTAGTTGTTGCAATCTCATGCTGCTTTGCAGTTGGTATTGGTAAAACCTTGAGTCAACCATTGTCCAAGCCAGAGATTGTGTTTCCTGATTACCAACAGCGTTCCCAGATCATTCAATCCTATGAAGAGCAGGTGCACCAATCACCCGATTCGTTCATCCTGCTGCGGTTATTGGCTGGGCAATATCTTCGGCGGTTTCGCGAGGTTGGTGATGTCGAAGATTTGCTGCGAGCGGAACAGGCGGCGCGGCGATCGCTCACCATTCATCCCCGTCAGGGTGGTGCCACAGAAATGTTACTGGCCTCTGCTCTGTTATCACAGCATCGCTTTCAAGAAGCGTTACAGGTTGTGACGGAGGCACCTCAGATTACAGAGGTCGTGCTTCTCCGAGCATCAATCTTGATGGAATTGGGGGACTACGAAACAACTGAGCAACTGCTGACCAGCGCAACGATCTCATCGACAGAATCGACTGGGCAAAGTGCAATTCAGGCGCGGTATCTGGAATTAACCGGACACCTAAACCAGGCCCGACAATTGTTAGATCAACGGCTGCAACAGATGGATTCCTTTTACACGACTCCGGCTGAAACCCTTGCCTGGTTTCATGTGCGGGCAGGAGACCTGGCGTTCGCAGCAGGAGATTTAAACCAGTCGGAGTGGCAGTATCGGCAAGCCCTCATCATATTTCCAGATGAGGTGGCAGCCTATACAGGGTTAGCGCGGTTGTATAGTGCACAGCATCGCTGGCAGCAGGCGCTAGAGATGGCGAATCAAGGCAGCGATCGCGTGCCTCAAGTCGAGACGCTGGCATACAAAGCAGATGCTCAACGGGCTCTTGGTGACCCCAAGGGTGCCGCCGCAACAGAGGCATTAATCGAAGTTGTGGCACGGCTGAGTCAGGTTCAGGGGATTTATGATCGTGCTCTCGCGAATTACTACAGCGACCACGGCATTCATTTGGCGGACGCTCTACAGATTGCTCAGCAAGAGGTGGCATTACGAGATGACATCTATGCTGAGGATACCCTGGCTTGGGCAGCCGCGGCAAATGAGCGGTGGCAAGATGCTCAACGAGCAATCCAACGGGCAACTCGTTATGGCACAGAAGATGCACTACTGCACTTTCATCATGGAGTAATTGCATGGCACTGTAACGATCTCGCCACTGCGCTTGATCACTTGCAATGGGCACTGCGACTAAATCCCCAATTTCATCACCGATACGCGGCTGAAGCACGTCAACTTTTGGCGAAGCTAAGGGGGAACTAAGGAGTAGAAAATCGGCAATCAGGAGTTGTGTCATGAAACTGTCACATGGTTTGATCTGGATCGCTACGGTCTTAGTTGTTTTCTGGCTGCATATACCCGCAGCTAACGCCCATCCGCTGGGCAATTTTACGATTAATCACTATGCTGGATTGCACATTGTGCCGACTCAAATCGAAGTTGATTATGTCCTGGATATGGCGGAGATTCCGGCGTTTCAGGAAATCAATCAGTTTGACCTCATGTCGCATTCTACGGCTGGATCGGCAACGACTACTGACTATGCGGCTAATAAGTGTCGTCAGCTTCAGTCACAATTAACGGTACAGGGTGATCGACAACCGCTCAAACTGGCCCTGAATCGTGCCACAGTTGAGTTTCCGCCTGGTGTAGGAGGATTGGCAACTCTGCGGCTCACCTGCGATTTTGAGGCTGCGATCGCACCTCATACGATTCAACAACTCACCTTTGCCGATGCCGCATATGCTCAACGACTGGGTTGGCGTGAGATCACGGTAACTGCCGACCACGTGCCAATTCGAGGAGATTTTTCACCCACCAGTGTCAGCAATCGCTTGACCGAGTATCCCACCGACTTACTCAACAGTCCACTGAATCAGCGTCAGGTTTTGGTTGAGTTCGATCCAGTTGTGGCGACCCAATCTTCGACTGCATCAGCTTCATCTATCACTGTCACTCGCTCCTCCAATCCGGCGATGACGGGCAGACAGAATGATGCGTTTACAAACCTGGTGACGCTGAAAAAACTCAACCTGCCGACGCTCTCAATGGCATTGGCGATTGCCTTTGTTTGGGGTGGCATTCATGCCCTATCTCCAGGCCATGGCAAAACCATTGTGAGTGCTTATCTAATTGGTTCTCGCAGTACTGTTCAACATGCACTGTGGTTAGGGTTAACTGTGACTCTCACCCACACAGCAGGTATCTTTGCACTGGGACTGCTGATGCTAAGTACCTCTCGGTTTGTGTTGACCGAGCAAATCTTCCCCTGGTTGAGTATGCTGTCTGGTGTGTTGGTGACTGCGATCGGCGGAAGGTTGCTGTTGAGCCGATTACGGCAGTTGCAGTTTTTCCAGAATTGGCGGTTGAAACACCATCATTTTACTGATCTTCGATCGCATACCCACAACCATCACCTCAATCATTCGCATCCTCACGCCCCCCATTCCGATCATGATCACCCTGATCACCACAGTCATCTACACACCCACAATCATCTGCACACCCATAGCCACGGAACTCATGCCCACTCGCACTTGCCACCGGGAGCTGATGATACACCTGTTAACTGGTCTAGCATCTTGGCGTTGGGCATTTCAGGCGGCATTTTGCCCTGTCCATCGGCGTTAGTAGTGCTGTTGAGCGCGATCGCAGTTGGACGGGTGGGCCTTGGGTTAACGTTAGTGACCGCATTTAGTTTGGGGTTGGCAAGTGTATTAACTGCGATCGGGTTAACCCTCGTCTACACCAAACATCTATTTGAGCGATTGCCTCTGCAATTTACTCAAAGTCGCTTGTTTCCAGCAGCTAGTGCGCTGGTGATCACATTGATGGGCATGGGTATTACAGCTCAGGCCGTTTTCACCTCAATGCCTTGATCCTACCTACCTATAAACCTCACTACAAAACCACCATGGCATATACTACTCCCTTGGCATTGATTACAAAGACCACACTCGGATGTTCATTGGCTGCGATCGCCCTCTCGGTTACAGGAGTTGCATCGGCTGAAGCGGCAACCCTTTCCTATTCTGCCACCACCACTGGCGCACCAACTTTCAACCGACCGGCAGCACCTGGTTTTGAAGGAGTCAACAACCCAATTAATGAACTCTCTCGTATTGGCACGGCAGTTCCGTTCTTCAGCCAACCATTTGTCGTTGATACAACCAGACTCTATGATGTCTTGGGCACTCAAAACTTTGATGCAGTTCAGTTTTTGTATCAAGACTTTTTTGATCCTGGTTCACCGCTCATCAATGTGATTGCTGGCAATGATCCGTTCCCAGATACAGGAAATTCTGGATTTGAAGAATTAACGCTAATAGCAGGAACTCAGTATTTTCTGGTGACGACTGGGTTTGATAACTCCAAATCCAGTTTTGGTGATTTTACGAACACGCTTACAGGGAGCGGCACCATTACGCTCAATTCTGAAGCTATTCCTGAACCAACTACGGTCACCGGTGCCCTTGTGGTCGGCGTATTGGGTGGATTACTGAAGCGCAAATTAAAACGGTAATGAGTGAGGGGGAATGGGTTCTTTCCTCCATGACCCATTTTCCCCGCCTCAGCCTCCATCAGCACAGTAGAATTCATCGGAGTCAATGATGAACAAGCCTGTTATCCTGTCTGCTATGATCGCCCTGTTGCCAGCGCCTGCCGCGATCGCACAAACCCCTGTTTGTTACCAGGTCACGTCCAAAGGTAGTACGGTTGATTTAAGTTCGCTCTGCACCAATAAACGGGCTCAACCGCAACCGATCTTAATCTCAGATTTGAGTCTGGATGTTCCAGATGAAGAGTTTTTGTCATCTAGGGTCAAAGCTAAACTAACCAATCGCAGTCAGCAACCAGTTCAAGTCTCGGTGGTCATGTTACAAATCAATCGGCTTGGGCGGCCAGTGACCACCGTCCCGCTGTTTGTGAACCAAGTGCTAAGTCCTGGACAATCGATCGTGACCAACAGCATCTTTGATAAAGCCAGTCTCAATGGACAAGATCCAAAGGAGTTAAGTGTTAGTGTCCAAAGCCTGAAATAAGGCTATAAGTATAGAGAAATTTGCTGCGTTTCCAGCTCCGTTGGGCGCTGAATCAGGATTTAGCTGGTAACTCATGCCTAACGACCAATGCCAAAATCAGTCACTGCCTCGCTTGAGGAGAAATGGTTGTATAAGTCACCAACTCAGTCAATAGTCTCAAGTTGATCGATCTCAACCTGAAACGATCGAATAATTACATGGAGAACTGTATGAAACGATTTAGCTTCATCTTCCTACTAACTGCCTTGGCTATCATTGGTTTCTTTGAGGTCAGTGTATCTCAGGCTGAACACGCATTCTGGCTTAATGTGGGCATGTAGCGGCTGATTGCGTCAATCTCAATCGCTTTTACTGCTCTCTGTACCTATCTATTCATGGTTCCCATGGCTCCCATTACCTCATCTACCTTATCTGTTTGGCAACAACTGAAACATCGAGAACTCACTTGCGAAGAAGCGTTGCGATTGTTGATCGACACGGATGGCAACGTGACGCTGAATTTGCTTGACGCTGAAGTGAGTTTTCGATTTTTGCGAGAGTTTCCCGATCGAGCTGGACTCCCGCCTGTGATGCCGTTGTTGCTGTGGCGCAATTGCTTTTATCTGGGTAGTCCGGTACCGGTCTCCCTGGATGATATTCGGAAGATGAGCGATCGCACCCTCACTGATATTCGCATCATCCCTGTTGCCGACAAAAGTTATACCACCTGGTATCGGGCCCAGAGCTTGGACAACAACCAGATCACAATCCAACCCTTTGTCAATCCCCTCACCGGCCAGCAGGAACAAGAAAATATTAGCGAAATTACGAGTGAGTTGCTGTCGAGGGCGGCTGACCAAATTGGCCGGATCAAGACTCTGATTGCAGGAGCACTGCGTAACCGAGCCAGCGATATTCACCTGGAACCTTTGCCAGAAGGCTTGCGCGTCCGTTATCGAATAGACGGCATTTTGCGCGATATTACGCTGCTGCCACCGGAGATCAGTCGCAGGGCGATCGTGGCGTTGAAAGTCATGGCTGATATGGACATTGCTGAAAGTCGTCGCCCCCAGGATGCCCGCATTGGCGAAAAGTACAACTCTGGCCAGGATGCCGATTTGGGGTTGGATATGCGCGTCAGCACTCTGCCCTGTGTCGGGGGTGAAAAAGCCGTCATTCGTCTGTTGCCCCGCCAAAACCCGTTTGCCTGCATTAATGAACTGGGTTTTACCGATCGTACCCTGACCATTTACAAAAGCTGGTTGCAACAACCCCAGGGCATGGTCATCTTCACAGGACCCACTGGTTCCGGCAAAACCAGCACCCTCTACACCAGCCTGCAATCCGTCGCGACGGAACACGTCAACGTTGTTACGGTGGAAGATCCGGTGGAATATATTCTGCCGCGCATCACCCAAACTCAGGTGCATGAAGCGGCTGGTATGACGTTTGCTGCTGGACTCCGCGCCATCCTCCGGCAAGACCCAGACATTATCATGGTGGGCGAAATTCGCGATCACGAGACTGCCGAAACCGCTGTCCGCGCCGCACTCACGGGGCACCTTGTGTTCACCACTCTGCATACCAATGATGCCGTCAGTGCCATTCCTCGCCTCAAAGATATTGGCCCTGATCCGGGCTTGATCAGCGATGCACTACTTGGAATTGTCGCCCAACGGCTAGTTCGTCGCATTTGCCCCCACTGTGCTGAACCTTACACGCCCAAAGATTCTGACTTGAAAGTGCTGGGTCTCGATCGCGAGCAGGCCAACGCGGGACAGTGGAAAGTCGGGAAAGGATGTGTTCGCTGCTTCCATTCTGGTTTTATGGGTCGGGAAGCCATCATCGAACTGTTGAATGTGGATGATACGATCCGCCACATCATTTATGAAGGCTCCATGACCCAACTTCACCGCTATTTGGGCGAAATCCAGTTTGACTCATTCCGGGTAGCTGCAGTTGCTAAAGTCACTCAAGGCATCACAACGGTGCAGGAAGTCTTGCGGGTCCTACCCTACAGCGCCATGTATCGCCGCTATCTAGAAGGTGGCAAAGGTTTGATGCAAGTGGTGAATGGTTAAATGCGCGAATTGGGTAGACCCTTTGTGAAGTGAGGCACAGAGTGCAATCATCTGCTCCTGCAAGGGAAACCTGACATGGCACAAACTCTTACAAAGCTCCCAACGCTAAAGGAATTTCTCAATTGCCGAAGACCAGAACTGCAAGCGTGACATACCCAAAGGAAAGTATTCAGCAAGCAATCGATAAAGAATCAATAAACCCTGGTTTACCCAGCCAAGCCTATGCCAATCTAGAGCAAATAGTAGTAATACGTTTGCCACTCGGTAATACTGTCTACTCTAAATCTGACTAGCCCAAGTAAAATCGAGCCATGCCAAGTTCCAATCTTCCCAGCGATCGCTTTCGCTCTGCAACTGACTTTCCTACAACGATTGCTCACCTTAGTCCATCTGAAGCAGAGAAGCTTTACATTGAAATGCGAGACTGCTTAGTTTTTACCAATCGTAGTCGGGCGCAGTTAGTCCGCCGTAATGAAGAACACAAGCAGAAAACTCTAACACTGAGAACTGATGTTATTCGGTTACAAGACAAGATTAACCAGCTCAATATAGAGAAACAAAACATTACTCAAGGACAGCAGAATACGATTAGTGAGTTGGAAAAAGAGTTACGATCAATGACTGGACATCTTGATCAATTGGCTAAAGCATTTGAAGATGTCGAGGATGTGCATAGTGCAATGGGAGTTATGGCGATTCCCAGTCGCTTTGCACGCTTCTGGCAAGCTCTACGCGCATTAATTGTTTGGTGGCGAGATGAATATGGTGAGGAACCATCTCAATCTCTCCAATCCTCCACGCAGCCTTCACAGCAAGATCGGAACGATAATCCTCAGATGTACAGCAATCCTGCCTCTAATCAACGCTCTTTGTTAGACCGATAGTTTTCATGGGAAAGAAACGCATCAATCAACTATTAAATCAGCTGCAAACAAATCATGAAGTTGATCGAAAAAATGCTGCGGCTATTTTCACAGTGGCGCAGGTTGCGGTCAATCAGCTTGAACATCAATCAACATTAGAGCAAAAGACAATCCCGGTACTGACATCAGCACCCCTAAACCTAAGTAAGGAAACTTTACAAAAACGCTTTGGCTCATTTAATGCCTGTCGCGCTGCTGCCCGTCAACAAGGCATCCATTTCAAGAAAACACCCACATGGGAGCAACTTGGTGAAGCTTTTGCTTATTTCGAGGATCTTCAACGCTTAATTCGTGGACATCTCTCCAATCATCCTAGTTCTAAACTGGATAAACTCTCTATGACGTTCAACCTTGATGAGTTGCAGTAGAACAAGTTGCAGTAGAAGAAATTAAGGCAGACGTATTTCGCGAGTTTCCCTTGAACTAGTGAGAAGCAATCGGGATGACTGGATTCGAACCAGCGGCCCCTTCGTCCCGAACGAAGTGCGCTACCAAGCTGCGCCACATCCCGTAAGCAAAATACATTCATATAGGATATCACAGGTTTATTGCAAAAGGCAGAAGACTAAGATTCCATCGATCGCCCTCGTTCAAGTTGGAAGCGAGCTAACGGAGGGCGGTTTTTTGCGGCGATCGCGGTATCGCTCGTACCAGTTCATCAAGGGCGTGGAGGTTGTGCCATGAATTACGACTGACAACACAACAGTGGAAAAAACAATCCAGGCAAATTGTTCGCCCAATTCACCCCGCAACCCGCTGCCCAGCGCATAGGCCATGTAGTAGAGGGAACCAACGCCCCGAATGCCAAACCAGCCAAATAATAGGCGATGGATCGGATCATATCGATCGCCCATGGTGGAGAGCCAAGCGCCGATCGGGCGGATCAAGAATAACAGCGCTCCGGCAATCAGCAACGTTTGAGGCAAATATTTCAGGATCGGTTCAATGCGGAGGAGCGAACCCAGTAAGAGAATTGTGCTGACTTCCATCAACTTTTCGATGGTTTCGGTAAATTCAAGTTGGGACACTTTCTTCTCAGGATCGCGATAGCTCCAATAGGCCACAATCCCGGCGACAAAAACGGCCACAAACCCATAACCATTGACTAATTCAGTCAGTGAGTAAGTCAGCAGCACAATGCTCAGGGCGACAAAATCTTCCATCAACGAGTCGACTGGCCGGACGCGCTGCACTCGGCGATCGATCCACACCACGGCGCGCGACACCACAATTCCCATCACCAACCCAGCGACGATCGCCCAAATAACATCGATCGCGACCCATTCATGCCACCAGTTTTGCCATTGATCATCCTTGAGCCAGCGTAAGCCAAAGTAGACAAACGGAAATGCCAACGCATCATTCAATCCCCCTTCAGAAGTCAGCCCAAAGCGAAGTTCGTCTTGATCGTCCAGGCTAGATAGTTGAACTTCCGATGCGAGAACCGGGTCAGTGGGAGCCAGAATCGCCCCCAGTAAAACGCCTTGCCCCCAACCAACTCCCAATCCCCAGTGGGCGATCGCGGCTACGGCAAAAATCGATATGGGCATCAACAACCCAATTAGCCGAATAGTCGAATTCCAGGCCCGCAACCGTAAAGGGCGGTTCATTTTAAGGCCGCAACTAAATAGCGAAATCAGCACAACAAACTCAGTCAAACGTTCTAAAAACTCTGCCTCTGGTCGAACATCAATCAACTTGAACCCATACGGGCCTAAGCCAATACCGCAGATTAAGTAGATCAAGGCGTAGGAAAGCGGCAGTCTGGCAATCCAACCAGATCCTAAGGTCACCAGCAGGAGCAACGCGCCAATGACAAACAGGCTCAGAGTGTAGTCGTTCACAGGAACTTTCATCCAGTCAATTTCGTTTCACTGTATCGACTCTGCGCAACCCACCAAACTACCTGAGGATGGAAAATTGTGATGCTACTTGCCCTTAACGTTTGGGGGCAATGAAAAAGCCAGAAGCAAGCTCCTGGCAGATGCAAATCGATAATGGTCGGTGAGGCTTGTGCGATCGCTACAATGCGCCAGTGTTGGTTAAGCCCAGGATGGCACCTGCGCCCAGAATGTGACCGAAGCAGGCTGCCCCGATCAGCGCTGGCACACTGAGTCCTAAGCCAGGAACTTCAGGGCCAACATTGGGACGCTGAATCGCAAATTTACCAATGGCGATCGCGATGATGTTTGCCACGATCATCACAACAGCAACAGAAGGACTCCAGTTGGAGGCTCTCATGGCGGCAGCCAATACGAATGAATGAAGCAATTGACTATCTCCTGAATCTTAAATCTCAGGCCATATTGTCTAAAGAATTGCTGCCTTGAAGATAGCCATCGCAGCAATAGTTTACATTTCCTCAGTTGCTCGGTCTGCCAGTCGCCTGCCAGGTTTGGATTTGGGCTTGAGCTTCTCCATAGGCAGCGGCGCGGGATGGAATTTTTTGGGCAGTGGCGATCGCTCCGGCAATGTTCAACGCATTTGCCTGTTCACGCGCCAGTTGCAGCAGCAGCCAACTCCATTCGTTAATGGCGGCGTTAATTTCGGTTTGCACTGCACCAGAAGCAGGCACTTGGCTGGCGATTCGAATGGCATTGGCTAAAGCCGTTGAGTTACCCACACTAGCCAGTTGACGCGCATCTTGTAAGTTGCGCTGGGCCTGAACTTGCGCCGCCTGGGCCTGAACTTGCTCGACTTGCGCTCGAATCTGGCTTCGCCATTGAGCGATGTCAGCCTGGGCTTCGGTGTAGAGTGCCCGTCCAGGTTGAATCCGTCCTGCAATATCGATCGCCGCCTGAATGTTGCCGGAAAAGGCATAGGCACGAGCTTGAGTCAAATAGGGTTGGTCTTGACTGCGCTGAATCTCCTGCGTCCATTGCTGGATCTTTTGTTGCGCTTGCTTGTAAAGGGAGCGGCCAGGAGCAATTTGATCCGCCTGGGCAATCGCATTTTGTAAGGAATTAATGTCGCCGTAACTGGCCATTTGCTCGGCACGATCCAACAGGGGCTGATCTGCGATCGTCTGGATGGTGGCCGTCCATTTTTGAATTTCTGTTTGCGCTTCGCCCCAACGGGGATTGGCAGATCGCACCTGCGAGGCGGCGGCGATCGCGGCCTGTAACGCTTCAGTTGTGCCGTTTTGAGCCAGCAACCGGGCCCGTTCAATCTGGGCCAATCCTTCGATTTCAAACTGCCAGCGGGTAATCAAACTCTGGGCTTTTTGATAGTAAGGCCGCCCTGGCAAAATGCGCTGGGCCTGCGAAATTGCCTCTTCCAAACCGGCCACTGTATCCAGCCAAACGTTAGATTGGGCATTGGCCAGGATGGTCAAGTCGCGCTTCTCTGATTCGACTTTGGCGCTGGCTGGAATCTGGCTGATGATGGAAATGGCATCCGACAGATTTTGGCGATCGAGGGATTTCTGCGCCAGTTCCAGCATTTGGCGACCAAACGCCTGAATTTTCACCTGCGCCAGGGGGTAAATGTAACTTTCGGGCCGGATCTCCTGGGCCAGCTTGATCGCCTCTTTCAAACTGGTCAAATCACCTTGATCGGCCAGCCATTCGGCTTTAAACAGCTTATTACCATCGACACGGGCGGTATTGATCCGGTTATTCAGGTCGTCGTAGCGCGTCGTTTGCCAGTATTTGTTGTTGATGTCTAGTAGCCCAACCGCCAGTTCAAATGCCCGTCGCCAGTCGCGTTTACGCAGAGCAACTTCGGCGTTGCGATAAATTCCTTCTGCTTTGGCCCAGGTGCTTTGCCAAGTTTTGATGCGTTCTTCGACCAGGCGATAAGCCATGACTTTGCTGGGAATTTTGCGAGCCGCAGCGATCGCCTCAGTCAACTCCCCGGTGTGAAATAGTTCATCTGCTAGCTTCAAAACTTCCTGGGACCACAGCTCAATCATGCGATCGGCTTCCGGTCGCATGGCGTGGTCGGGTGGGAGGCCATCTACCAACGTAATCGCTTCTAATAAATCTTTGGCAGTTTGTTTACTGGCGGCAATGCGGGCGCATTCAAATCGCATCGAGGCAGAAGCGAGTGGCCAGAAAATCGCAGGACAATTCGGCAGTGCTGGTAGTTGCACAATCAAAGCGATGGCCAAGCTGGCTGCACCGACACAGGTCATAAATGCTGCCGCAATCCAAAACTGCCAGCTGGATGCCAACCGGATGATGCCCTTCTTGCAGGCGTGGAAGAGTCGGCGTAACAAGCGGTACAACCGGGCTAGCAAGCCTCGTTGGCGAGGCTGCTGGCGCTTCTGTGGGGTAGGTGGGTCGCCGCGAAATGGCTCTGTAAAGGAAGGAGCGGCAAAGGGTTGAATTGCACGATCGGAGGACTCCCTCGGCATAGATTGACGCTGAGGCTGATGGTTGGATTTTCCCCGATTAACAGACATAGACGCTAGAGAGACACCACACCGATCACATCCTCAACCAACCGATTTCTGACAAAGCCATCCAATTCAAACAAACCCATTGACATTGTAATTTGCGTTTGGCATGGCGAATTCTGCAAGAAATCTAGTTGTCATCCTACCCCCCAACTCTTAAAAAGACAAAGAAATCTCCAGGCATGACTTACTGCCCCTCGGCTCTCATTTCAGCCAAAAGTTGCGTCAGTTCAGTTTCACTGGCTTGATAGCGAGCGCCACAAAAGTCACAGGTGGCTTCCGCGCCTTTGTCTTGCTCGATCATCTCCTGGAGTTCAACTTCCCCAAACAGTTTCAATGCACTCAGCACTTTTTCATGGGAACAACCGCAATGAAACCGGACAAGTTGGGTTTCTGGCAAAACTTCCAGCCCCATATCTCCCAACAACTGCTGGAAAATGTCTTGCAAGCTCTTGCCCGATCGCAACAACGAAGTGAATCCTGCGAGAGACGACAATCGAGATTCCAGCAACTCCACCAGGGCTTCATTGCGTGCGGCTTTGGGCAAGATCTGAATCAGTAATCCGCCTGCCGTTGTGACTCCTGTTTCGTTGGCAAATACACCCACCATCAAGGCGGAGGGGGTTTGCTCTGAGGTGGAAAGATAGTGGGTGAGGTCATCCCCAATTTCGCCCGAAACCAGTTCCACCGTGCTGGAGTAGGGATAGCCATACCCCACATCCCGAATCACATAAACGTAGCCTTCTCGTCCTACAGCTCCACCCACATCCAGCTTGCCTTGGGACGTGGGTGGCAACTCGACATCAGGATTTTCTACATAACCCCGTACTGTACCGTCCAGTCCTGCATCTACCAAAATGCCACCCAGAGGGCCGTTGCCCTTAATCCGAATGTTGACCCGCGATCGCTCCCGTTTCATACTGGAGGCAAACAATAACCCTGCGGCCATCGTTCGGCCCAAAGCGGCTGTTGCCACAAACGAAAGTTGATGCCGCACTCGTGCTTCTTCCGTCAAGCGAGTTGTAATGACTCCAACCGCCCGAATCCCCCCATCTGCTGCCGTCGCTCGAATTAGCTGATCCGCCATGAAAACCCTTACATTTCTTCACAAGACATCTTCCTATTTTAGGGCAGGAGTTCGATTGAGGAGTTGGGAAATCCAGAATCGGACTTGTCAAAATGCACCAAATCTTTTACAACAAGCAGGAAGTGTACCCGCAGACATCTGAGTGCCCGATCGTGATTGTGTTTTGCCCAGGTACTAGGGCGCAGTGAGGAAAAACTATGTGTGGAATTGTGGGCTATATCGGAACTCAAGCGGCCAGCAGGATTTTGTTGGAAGGGCTGCGCAAGTTAGAGTATCGCGGCTATGACTCGGCAGGAATTGCGACTGTCTATGAGGACGAAATTCATTGCATCCGGGCCAAAGGCAAACTGCATAACCTGCAGGAAAAATTGGAAGGTGCAGCAACTCCGGCTCAACTCGGCATCGGTCATACCCGTTGGGCCACTCACGGCAAACCAGAAGAGTACAATGCCCACCCCCATATGGACACGCAGCGGCGGATTGCGGTTGTGCAAAATGGCATCATTGAGAACTACCGCGAACTGCGAGAAGAACTAAAGGCATTAGGCCACGAATTTCGCTCTGACACTGACACCGAAACGATTCCGCATTTAATTGCCGAGTGTTTGAAAGGGGGCAGGGGGCAGGGGGCAGAAG
>Ga0224722_1000171_pt1 | contig 37220 bp, 36 predicted proteins | sample Balambano_FR1_Me_FD_161646 | JGI IMG/M metagenome (GOLD analysis project Ga0224722, IMG submission 161646) | Freshwater sediment microbial communities from Lake Towuti, South Sulawesi, Indonesia - Balambano_FR1_MetaG | ecosystem: Environmental > Aquatic > Freshwater > Lake > Sediment | place...
TACTCGCGCAACTGTTGGCGCGCCGTGATGACCGCGCGCGAGCCCTTGCCCACCGGTACGTCCGGCGCGACCCAGCGGATGGCCGTCACGGCGTCCTTCGTGCCTTCGATCAGCAGGCGGCCGGCAGGCGTGTCGAGCGCAGCTTGATACATCGCATTTGGCAGCGGTTGGATCGCTTTGGGCGCTTCAACCGCCTTTTCAGTTCACTGGATATTTTGTCACGAATCCTGCCGACGCTGGCGCGGCGTTGCGCATGCGGGTGATGGAGAAGTCCAGCGTCGAATCAAGGACCGCCTCGCGCAGTTCCCACAGCGACGGCATCACACGCAGCTCCACATCGCGCTGCACCAAGTGCACCAGTGGCTGATCAATCACCTGCATGCCCATCGGCTCTACCGCCTGCCGCGAGACGTAATGCCCAGCGTTGGCATCTTCCAGTTCGAACGTGTCGGCAGGCAAAGTGTAGATGTAGAGCCGATGCTGCATTGCCCGCGCCAACCAGCCCGACTCGATGCACAAGACGCGGCGCGCGGTCGTGCTGCCCAGGAAACGCAAGACATCGCGTTCGGCGCTGTAACCGGGCTTGACCCAGAACGTCATGCGTGGGCAGTCGCGCGGCAGCAGATACGTGAACAGATGGGCGTCGTCAATCGCCCACACCATCTCGCCCTTGGGTGCGCCGGGTCGCGGCTGCACTGGCCTCGGTTCAAAGCAAGTGATACCTTCGATCTCGCTGACGTGGAAGAGGGTAGCGTTCATGAGCATAAACGGATGAGATCGCTTGGAGCGATGTCATCCGTTGTATTGCCAAATCTATAATGCCTGCGTGACTTTATCAAACGACCGTCTGCTCGACCTGTATCGCATGCTCGTGCTCATCCGCCAGTTCGAGTTGCGCGCGATTGATGAGCGGCGGCAGGGGCTGATCCCCGGCTTCATCCACCCCTACATCGGTGAGGAAGCGTGCGCCGTAGGCGCGTGCGCTGCGTTGAACCAGGATGACGTGATCACCAGCACCCATCGCGGCCACGGCCACCTGATCGCCAAAGGCGGCGATGTGCGCTACATGATGGCCGAGCTGGCCGCGCGCGAGGCCGGCTATTGCGCTGGCAAGGGCGGCAGCCTGCACATGACCGACTTCGACCTGGGCATCATGGGGGCCAACGGCATCGTGGCCGGCGGCATCCCTATGGCCGTCGGCGCGGCGCTGGCGTTTAAGCAGCGGGCCACCCTCACCCCCAACCCCTCTCCCAAAGGGAGAGGGGAGATGAAAGTCGCCCTGTCGTTCTTCGGCGACGGCGCGACGAACGAGGGCGCGTTCCACGAGGCGCTCAACCTGGCCGGGCTGTGGAAGTTGCCGATCATCTTCTTTTGCGAGAACAACCAGTATGGCGAGGGCACGCCTCAGCACAAACAGGCGCCCATCAGCCAACTGAGCAAGCGCGCCGAGAGCTATGCCATGCCCGGCCTGACCGTGGACGGCAACGATGTGTTGGCGGTGTACGAGGCGGCACAGGCGGCGGTGGAAAGGGCCCGGCGGGGCGAGGGGCCGACCTTTATTGAAGGGCTGACCTATCGCTACCGCGGTCACTACGAGGGCGACCCGCAGGTGTATCGCTCGCGCGATGAGGTCGAACACTGGCAGACGCTCGACCCGATCCCCCGCTGCAAGAAGGTGCTGGTGGAACGGGGCGTGCCGGAGGACAGCATTGAGGAAGCCGAGGGGCAGGTCTTTAGTCTGATTGATTCGGCCGTGGCGTTTGCCCGTGCTGCGCCGGCGGCGCGTGTGGATGACGCATTGGCGGGCGTGTATGGCGACACACATAAAGGCATGGTGTTTTGAGACAACACTCATGCAATAAACCCTCCATCTTCTTGAAAAACTAAGCTTTTTTCGCTATGTCCTGCATATGTCAGGCTGTGGATTTATCCCCAACTCGTTCACCTTATCCCCAACTCGTCTGAGGGTTGTCCACATTTCGGCAGAGTTATGAAATACGGCGGGCTATCGTTAAGCTGCCTATAACACTTCTCTTACGCAACACAATCGCCACTTATGGCGTGCTGATTTGACTGCGTCCCTAGATATGGCGAAGGCTTGCGGCCCGCGCTCGTGAACGTTCTGTGAAAATTCTGTGGATTCTCAAACCGCGCGTCATGCTGCTGCTGAACCTCGTTGTTCGGCGGATCATGCCATGGTGCCTGGCCCTCTTTCTTGCGCTCAACCTCTTCCGGTTCGATGTGCCTGTGTATGAGGATCGCAGCGCGAACCTGGATCGGTTGCTGGCCGGGCGACAGTTCGACTTTGTGTCATGGTGGATCGGCGCTGCGGCTGCCAAGGCTGGCCATGAACTCACAGGCCCGCAGAACGGCATGGCCGAGGCCGAGCAAGTTGCCTTTGTGCGCGACTACATGACCAAGGTCGCCGAGTTCCAGAAGCTGGAGGGCCGCATCGAGGTGGCCTACGCCGACCCGGCCATCAGCGACCCGGTTGCGGCAACGCTGGAGCAGCGCCGCGAGCGCGACGCCCTGCGCGGTTGGCTGAATGCCCGCCAGATCCTGGCCGAGGCCATCGTGCAGGAGCAGATCGAATATGTGCTGCGCGAAGAAGGGTTCGCCGTCGGCGGCCAGGTGTCGCCGCCGTTGCGGTTTCGCTTCACCGAACTGCCCGATGTGCTGATCGTCTCTCGTCGCGACCGGATCGAGCGAATTGACCAGCGCGGCATGGCCACCGGGATGACCGTGGACGAGAAGGATCGCATCGAAGACGACGTAGATGCGCGCTTCGATGTGTCGTCGCTCGTCACACCCATCGGCGGGCTGGCGGCCTACCCCACCATGCTGCCTGAGACGTCCTCGCTCAACTGGCTGCTGGATGTGGTGGCGCACGAGTGGGCCCACAACTATTTGATGTTCACGCTCAGCTACGTGGGCACGAACCTGACCAGCGATCCGGTCGCGCTGACGATCAACGAGACTGCGGCGAACATCGTCGGCCGCGAGATCGGCCCGCGCGTGGCCGAACGCTTCTATCCAGAGCTATCCACCACAGAGCACACAGAGCACACGGAGAAAGAAGAAGAGTTGGCCTCGATCACCTCAGATATCTCCGTGGCCTCCGTGATCTCTGTGGTGAAAGCTTCCAAGTTCGACTTCCGCAAGGAGATGCGCGAGACGCGCGTGCGCACCGATGAGATGTTGGCCGCAGGCAAAGTCGAGGAGGCGGAAGCGTATATGGAAGCGCGCCGCGCCTTGTTTGTGCAGAACGGCCATCACATTCGCAAGCTCAACCAGGCCTACTTCGCTTTCTACGGCGCATACAACGACGTGCCGGGCGGCGCGCCGGCATCGGGCAAAGATCCGGTTGGCCCGGCCGTGCAGGCGTTGCGCACACGCAGCGCGTCTGTGGGCGAGTTCCTGCGCGCGATTGCCGGGGTGCAGACGTTGGCCGACGTGGAAAACGCGCTGCGATAGCGATATGCGCATGGTAGGATTATTTTGCAATCAACCTGGTGTGGAGTGTTTTTATCAGTGGCAACTGAACAGGCAACCGAACGAACTGGCGAACTGACGTGGAAAGGTAAACCGCTGACCGTGGTCGGCGCACAGTTAAAGCCGGGCGACACCTTCCCCAAAGTCGCGTTGACCGCGACTGACTGGAGCACCGTCAACCTGGAGAACTTGAACGGGGCCGTGCGTCTAGTCAGCGTAGTGCCGTCGCTCGACACCGGCATCTGCGACGCACAGACCAAGCGCTTCAACGACGAGGCCGAAAAGTTTGGCGAGAGGGTTAAGGTGATCACCGTCAGCAGCGACCTGCCGTGGGCACAGAGGCGTTGGGTGGCCGATGCCGAGGTGAAGAACATCACCGTGCTGTCCGACCACGACGGCATGGCCTTTGGCGACGCGGCCGGCACGCACGTGAAGGAAATGCGCATCGAGCAGCGCGCCATCTTCGTCGTGGATAGGGACGGCAAGGTGGCCTATGCCGAATATGTGCCGGAGATCGCCCAACACCCCGACTACGACGCCGCAATCGAGGCGGTCAACAAGCTGATCGCCTAATCCCATCTATGCAACAAGTCCGTGATCTGGCCACGAGGCTGATGACCAATGTTGAGAATGTCATCCTCGGCAAGCACAGCGTCGTCGAAGAAACGGCCATCTGCCTGTTGTGCCAGGGCCACCTGTTGATTGAAGACGTGCCTGGCGTCGGCAAGACCATGCTGGCCAAGGCGTTGGCAAAATCCATCGGCGGCCACTTCAAGCGCATTCAGTTCACGCCCGACATGCTGCCGGCCGACGTGACCGGCACCTCGATCTACAACCAGAAGACCGGCGAGTTCGAGTTCCGGCCCGGCCCGATCATGGCGCAAATCGTGTTGGCCGACGAGATCAACCGCGCCACGCCCAAGACGCAGGCCGCGCTGTTGGAGGCGATGGAAGAGCGCCAAGTCACGGTGGATGGCGTGACGCGCGAACTGCATTCGCCGTTCCTGGTGCTGGCCACGCAAAACCCCATCGAATACGAAGGCACCTTCCCGCTGCCCGAGGCGCAACTCGACCGCTTCCTGATGCGCGTGTCGTTGGGCTATCCCACGCCCGACGAGCAGATGGCCATCCTGGATGCCCAGCAATTCGCGCACCCAATCGAGCGGCTGACGCAAATCACCAACGCCGCCGAGTTGGTGGACATGCAGGAACAGCTCAAGACGGTGTATGTGGATCCGCTCATCAAGCAATACATCGTGCAGATTGTGGATCAGACGCGCAAACACCCGGACGTGTATCTGGGCGCCAGCCCGCGCGGCGCGCTGACGCTGTATCGCACCACGCAGGCGCGCGCCGCCATTCACGGGCGCGACTACGTCATCCCCGACGATGTGAAGGCGCTGGCGACGGCCACCCTCGGCCACCGCATCATCATCAGCCCGGCTGCGCGCATCAAAGGCGTCAGCCCGGCCGACCTGCTGGATGAGATGTTGCGCAGCACGCCCGTGCCCGGGGCAAAAGTGCGATGACGCGCTATCGCGTCGTGTGGACGCTCTTCCTGGCTGCGTTGGTGGGTGCGCTCAGCACTGGCCGCGGGCTGTGGTGGGCGTTTGCCGGCGCGCTGCTGGCGCTCATCCTCATCCCGATTCTGTGGGCCTGGACGGGCGTGAACTGGCTGCGGCTGGCCCGCAAAACTGGCTCGCGCGTGGCGCAGGCCGGGCAGTGGCTGGAGGAGGAGTTCAAGCTCACCAACCTCAGCCGCGTTCCCAAGCTGTGGGTAGAGGTGCACGACGACTCCACGCTGCCGGGGCATTACGCCAGCCGGGTCATCGGCCTGATTGGCGGGCATCAATGGCGCGGTTGGAAGGTGCGCACGCGCTGCGATCAGCGCGGCCGCTATGCGCTCGGCCCGATCATGGTGCGCAGTGGTGACCCGCTCGGCATCTATCAGATGCACAAGCGCATTGCCAATGTCAACATGCTGCTTGTGTATCCGGCCACGTTTAACTTTCACGACTTCCCGTTGCCGGTGAGCTATCTGCCCGGCGGCGACGCGTTGCGCCGGCGCACACACTACGTCACCACCAATGCGGCTGGCGTGCGCGACTACGTGGCCGGCGACAGCATCAACCGCATTCACTGGCCCATCAGCGTCAAGCGCCAACGCCTGATCGTGAAAGAGTTTGAGTTGGACCCGATGTCGGACGTGTGGGTGGCCGTTGACCTGCATGCGGCCGCGCAGGTGCGGCTGGACGAGGCAACGCCCGACGTCGAGATCGAGCGCATCGGCGCAGGCGTGGCGGTGTCGGAGACGGGCGAGTTTCAACTGCCGCCCGACACGGAGGAATATGCCATCTCGGCTGCGGCATCCGTGGCGCAGCACTTCTTGCAGCAAGGCCGGGTTGTGGGGCTGATCGCCCACGGCAAACACCGCGAGGTGATCCAGGGTGAGCGCGGTGAGCGCCAGTTCAACAAGATCATGGAGACGCTGGCCGTGGTGCGGGCGCAGGGCGACATCCCATTTGACCGCGCCCTGGCGACCGAGACCATGTCGCTCTCGCGCGGCTCGACCCTGATCGCGATTTCACCGTCGCCCGATCCGGCCTGGGCGCTGGCGGTGCAACAGGCCGTGCGCACCGGGTTGCGCGTCGTAGCCATCGTGATTGACGGCCACTCGTTCGGGGGCGCGCAAACCAGCGAAGACGCAACCAGCGCATTAGCCAACGCCGGCGCGGTCGTGCGGGTGGTGCGGTGCGGTCAGTCCATCACCGAGGCGATTGAGCAATAAGAAATCGGAGGTCTCCAAGACCTCCGATGTAGGGCGCGCTCTCCGCAGCGCGCCAGCAGGGAACGCTACGGAGAGCGTTCCCTACTTGGGGAGCCATTCACGCAATCGGCTCAAACCGCGCCGCTCGCCGCCGGCGCTTCTTCGCGCGAGCCTTGGCCCGACGATGACGGGCGCAGCGCCAGATTCACCGGCGCGCCGATGCGCTGCAGCACATAGCCCTGCCCTCTGAAGTTAGAGATGCGCCAACGCGTGTTGTGCACGCTCTCAAACTTGCGGCGCAAGCGGGCGATGTGGGGCCGCAGCAGCCGCAGCGCGTGCTCCACGTCGTTGGTGCTGGGGAAGGCCACGCGGGCCATCTCCTCATACGTCACCAGGTTGGGCGCGCGCTGGATCAGCGCCTCGATCAGGTTCAGCTCGATGGACGACAGCAGGATCGGCACGTCCTCGATGATGAGCATGCGGCGCGCGGCGTTCAACTCCAACCCCGGCAGGCCTGATGTCCCGCCGAGCGAGGATTCGCGCGCGCGGGGCGCGGCTTCGACCCGCGCCATGTGCGAGCGCGTGAGCGCCGCCTGGGCCTTGGCCAGTTGCGTGGTCAGACGATCCACAATCTCGGTCTCGCCGTCAGCTGTGGAGAGGTAATCCACCACCCCAATGCGCAGGGCGGCCACCACGCGCTCGATCTTGGGGTCGCTATCCAGTACGACGATGGGCGGGCAAGCGGGCAAGCCCATGAGCGTATCGGCCAAGTCGAGCGAAGCCTGGCCACCCGATAGATCGAGCAGGATGACGTTGGCCTCACCGTTGCTGACGCGAGACACCGCCTCGCGCGCGCCCAAGGCCCGTTCAACGCGATAGCCCCGTCCGCTGATGCGCTGCGAGGCCAGGTCGCTCATGTCGCTGCTGCCAACGATCAGGAGCGTGCCCGCATCGCCGGACGTGCTGTCATTGTGTGTACTCATCTTGCAACCTCGCGCTTGACATGATTTTTGTCACTATAAAGCGGGTTTATTCACAACAGTGTGCAACACCCGATAATTTGCAAGGATACCATACACCGGCAATTTCATAGCAACGCCGACAATTGCATTTCTGGCGTCAGTTGCAGAGTTTGATGAGGGAATGAAACAGTCGGGCAAATTACTTGCCAGAATGAGGCAAAGTATCAGCGCGTATCGGTCTTGATCTCACCATCCGCAACGATCACGCTGCGCGTGACGCGCCTGGCAAGGTCTTGATCGTGCGTGACCATGAGGATGGTCTTGCCCTCTTCGACCAACTGAGTGAACAGGTCGAACACCTGATTGGCCGTCTTCGAATCGAGGTTGCCGGTCGGTTCATCGGCCACAATGATGGGCGGGTCGTTGGCCAGCGCGCGGGCAATCGCCACGCGTTGCTGCTGCCCGCCCGACACGGCCGACGGCAGCTTGCCGGCCTGGTCGGCCATGCCCACGTGATCGAGCAACTGCATGGCGCGCTGGTGGCGCTCGCGCGAGGCATACATGTTGCAGAAGTCCATCGGCAACATCACGTTTTCAACAAGCGTAAGCGTGGGCAATAGTTGGAAGAATTGAAAGATCACGCCAACATGCTTGCCGCGCCACACCGCCATCTGGCCTTCGCTCAGCTTGTGCACGGCCGTGTCGCCGACGAACACCTGACCCGAGGTTGGCCGGTCAATCCCGGTGATCATGTTGATCAGGGTGGACTTGCCGCTGCCGCTCTTGCCGATGACGGCGACGAACTCGTGTGTGTCCACCTTCAGGCTAATGCCCCTGAGCGCAGTGAACTTGCCCGCGGCCGTGTCGTATTCCTTCACCACGTTGTCGAGCTCGATCAGGTGACAGTTGCCGTGCTTGTAGGGGTCGTCGCACTGCGCCGGGGTAGCTAGCGAGCCATTCTTGTGCACAGGCTTGGGAGAAACGCGCGAGCGGAACATCAACTGCTTAAGCATCCGACGGGAATCATATATGACAAGGTGAGCGATAGTTGAACGGCATCAAGGCGCTGCTTATATACAATTCCCACGATGCCACCTAATCGCACAGAACTTCGCGACTTCATCGTGCAGCGTTTCAATCGTGACGAACTGGGCACGCTGTGCGGCGACTATTTCACTGACTTCTATCTCGACTATGAAGGCACGAATTTAACGCTCACAGTATTGACTAACAAGCTAATCGAGCATTGCGAGCGGCGCGACTTGTTGGACAACCTGCGGGCGGCTGTTCACAAGGCGCGTCCCGAACTATATGAAAAGCAATTCGGTCGCCCACGTGTGACTGAGGTGAGGATGCGGCCTCGTGACCCAAACCAAGTATTCCTCAGCTACGCGCACGAGGATGCTGAGTTAGCCCGACGCGTGTCCGATGACCTGCGCGCGGCGGGACTGGCAGTATGGATGGCACCCGAGAGCATTCAGCCCGGTGAGCTGTGGGCCAAGGCCATCGACCGCGGCCTGCGAGAGAGCGGCATCTTCGTTGTGATGCTCACGCCCAATGCGGCTGCGTCTAGCTGGGTGGAGCACGAAATCCTCGTCGCGGTGCAGTTCGAGCGCAACCGGCAGATGCGCCACCTGATCCCGCTGCTGGCACAGCCATGCGACCTGAATCGACTGCCGGCCTTGTTGCAGTCGTATCAAGCCGTGGACCTGGTCAATCGCTATGACTACGGCTTGAGTCAGGTAGTGGCGCGGGTCAAAGAACAAGTCCAGCCCTCGCGAGGTTCCAAACCTCAAGACGGTGCAGTTCCGATTCCCGAGCCGCGGAAGACCGAAGTAGTGTCGCGGTCAACACCAACCGCTGACTCGCTGCTGATTGAGCTGCCCAGGCTGGGCTTTCGACTTGAACTGGTGCGCGTACCGGCGGGTGAATTCCTGATGGGTAGCGACCAGGCAAAAGACAGGGATGCTTACCACAATGAGTTGCCGCAGCATCGAGTCTATCTCGACGAATACTTCATCGGCAAGTATCCAGTCACAGTGGAGCAGTTCGCCGTGTTTGCCAAAGCGACGGGATATAAGACTATAGCTGAGCAGCAAGGCAGTAGCCCTGCGTGGACAGGTAGCTTCTGGACGGACGTAAGGGGTGCAAACTGGCGACATCTGGACGGGCCAAAGAGCGACGTGAACCTGAAGCAGAGTCATCCCGTGACACGCGTGAGTTGGGATGATGCGAACGCATTCTGCAAATGGCTTAGCGAGATCAGTGGGTATGATGCCAACCTGCCAACCGAGGCGCAGTGGGAGAAGGCTGCACGCGGTTCAGGTGATGATCTGCTATATCCTTGGGGTGACATACCGCCAGATGAAAAGCGCTGCAACTTCAACATGCACATCGGTAACACGACAGCAGTGGGCAAATACAGCCCGCTGGGCGACAGTCCATATGGTTGCGCCGACATGGCGGGCAACGTATGGGAGTGGTGCATCGACAGGTATGACGATAAAGAATATGACCGGCGGGCGGGCAAAGAAGTGATAAACCCAACCAGACCAGAAAGTGATGGTGCGCGCGTGCTTCGTGGTGGTGCTTTCAGCCGCTATGGGGAGCGTGTACGCTGCGCTTACCGCGGCAACGATGCCCCAGACTTCCACTGCATCTATTATGGTTTTCGCGTCTGCGTGCCTCCTATCCCTTAACGCCGGATGTCGGGCTTCTTGAAGAAGTCTGGCATCTAACGCCGAGCGTCAATGCGCAGGCTCAAACAACTCGACCGGGTTGCCGGATGGGTCTTCCGCAAGAATTTGCTTGCCGCCCGGCCCGGTCACAATGTCGTTGCGGAAAGTCACGCCGGCCTGTTTCATGCTGGCCACGAGCGCGGGTAAATCTTCGACCGTGATGACGAACCGATTCCAGCCGCCGGGTTCAGGCTTGCGGCCATCCGGCATGGGGCGCGCAGCCGAAGACGGTGGGCCGCTGACCCAAAGCTCCAAATCGTCGCGCGCCATGATGGCAATGGCCGGCCCCATCCGCTCGCGCACAATGAAACCCAAATGCTGAGTGTAGAACGCAACTGCGGCCTCAACATCGCTGACCAGATATCGGATGGTTGCCATACTTCCTCCGCACCGCAGCGCAATCACGATGCCGCGGCTTTCTCCCTATCCTTCTCTTTCTTCTTGAAATCCACGAAACGATAGCCCGTGCCGCGTTCGGTGAGGATGTATTGCGGGCGGGCCAGATCTTGCTCGATCTTCTGGCGCAGATAGGTGATGTAGAGGCGCAGGTATTGCGTCTCGTCGCGGTATTCCCAGCCCCACACTTTGCTCAGCAGCGTCTCGTGCGGCACCACCCAGCCGGCGTTCTGCACCAGGTGATACAGCAGCCGCCATTCGGTCGGGCGCAGCTTGATCGGCTGGCCGTCCACGATCACTTCCCGGCGGTTGAAGTCAATTGACAGCCGGTCGTCCACCTTGATCGGGGCTTTCTCCACCGAGGCCGGCAGCTCGGCCCGGCGGATGACAGCCTTGACGCGCGTGACCAACTCGCGCGGGCTGAAGGGCTTGGTCACGTAATCGTCGGCCCCCAGCGACAGGCCCTTGACCTTGTCGTCTTCTTCGCCCTTGGCCGTGAGCATGATGACCGGCACCTGGCTCTCTTCACGGATGGCGCGCAAGGTCTCGAAGCCGTCCATCTCCGGCATCATCACGTCGAGCAACACACAATCCGGCAACAGCTCGCGCACCTTTGTGACCGCTTCGATGCCGTTCTCCGCCGGCACGACGCGGAAGTTCTCCAGCTCCAGGTTCATGCGGATGAAGTTGATCATGCGCGGCTCGTCGTCCACCACCAGCACCATCTTCGAGTCGTCGTTGGCCATAGCGCCGCGATTATAGAATCGTGTAGCAGCATTTTGAACCGCGGAGACGCGGAGATCGCGGAGATCGCGGAGTTTGTTTTGTCTAGAGCCTCTGCGTCCTCTGCGTCTCTGCGGTTAGTTCTGTAGCAACATGGCTGATCACAAAAATGACCGCCGGAATTTCGTTTTGCACATTCTCAACGGCGTGCTTTTCTACGTGAGCGAGGCCTTCACCGATCCGAATCTGGTCGTCACGGCCTTTCTCAGCCAGCTCACGGCGTCGAACGTGCTGATCGGTCTGCTCGCGCCGCTGCGCGATACGGGCTGGTTTCTGCCGCAACTGTTTATCTCGCCATGGGTCGAGCGCATGCCGCGCAAGGCGCGCTTTTATGGGTTGATCACGTATGTGCGCAGCGCCGGCTGGATTCTGTTGGTCGCTTGCATGTTCCTGATCGAGCAACCAAGCACGCTCCTGATCGCATTCTTCATCTGCATGGTCCTGATCTCGATCTCGGCTGGCTTTGCGGGCTTGCCCTTTATGACGGTCACGCAAAAAGTCATCCCGGCCGACCGGCTGGGCCTGCTGTTTGGCCTGCGGTTATTTATCGGCGGTGGCTTGGCGATTCTGGCGGGCGGGCTGATCGGCGTGATCCTGAGCGGGAATGTGTTCGGCCTGCAACTGCGCTTTCCCGACAACTACGCGCTGCTGTTCGCCGTCAGCACGATCTTCTTCGTGACCGGGTGCGTGGCGTTCGCGCTGATCAAAGAGGAGCCTGACCCAGTGCCCGCACGTATGACGCCGCTGAGCGCGCAACTGGGCCGCGCGTGGGCCATGCTCAAAAGCGACCCACGCTTCAGGCGCTTCCTGCTCATGCGCGTGGCGCTGATGTTCGCCATGACGTGCATCCCGTTCATCACCGTCTACGCCAAGCGTGACCTGGGCGTGAGCGACGCGTATCTCGGCTCGCTTGTGCCGATCGCGCTGGCGGCCAGTCTGCTGTCGAACCTGATCTGGGCGCGCATTACCGACCGGCGCAGTAGCCGCATGGTGCTGGCGCTGTGCAGCGGGCTGGGCGTTGTGCTGTGCGCACTCAGCCTCGGCCTGATTGCGTTCAACACAGCCGCGCCAGTGCTGTTGCCGCTGGTCTATGCGTTGGGCGGCATCATCGGCAGCGGCATCGGCGTCAGCACCACGCCGCAGATGATCCAGATCGTGCCTGCCGGACAAGGGCCGCTCTACTTCGGCCTGCTCAACACGCTGCTGGGCGTGGCCATGCTGTTCACCAGTTTGGTTGGCCTGATCGTGGATGGCCTGGGCTTTGCCGCGTTGTTCCTGTTCTGCGGCGTGTGTTTTGCGTTGGCCTTGGAGCGGGTGACGCGGCTGCGCAATCCAGTTGTAAATTGAAGGTTGCAAATTGCAGGTCGCAGATTCAAATCTGCAACCTGCAATTTGCAACCTTCAACCACTAGAATCCCATCCCATGCCCCGCGACATCCCCATCGCCATTGTCAAAGGCGCCGGCGACCTCGGCACTGGCGTGGCCTACCGCCTGTGGAAGTGCGGCTTTCGCGTGCTGTGCACCGACCTGCCCAAACCATTGGTCATTCGCCGCGCAGTGGCGTTTGCCTCGGCGCTTTACGATGGCCGCATCGTGGTGGAGGGCGTGCAATGCGAGCGCGTGTTCTATGCCGACGAGGCCATCTACCTGTGGCAGCGCAACACCCTGCCCGTGGTGGCCGATCCAGTTGGGCGCGTGGTCGAGTCGCTGCAACCGGAGATCGTGGTGGATGCGATTCTCGCCAAGCGCAACGCCGGCACAGCCATCACCGATGCGCCGTGCGTGGTCGCGCTCGGCCCTGGCTTCACCGCCGGGCAGGATTGCCACACCGTAGTCGAGACGCAGCGTGGACATGACTTGGGTCGGGTGATCTGGGTCGGCAGCGCTCAGCCCAACACCGGCGTGCCGGGCAAGGTGGGCGGCGAGGACGCCAAACGCGTGGTGCGTTCGCCTAGAGACGGCATGTTCTACGGCCGCAAGGCTATCGGCGACCTGGTGAAGGAGGGCGACGTGATCGCGCAGGTGGACAGCGAGCCGGTGCGGGCCACACTAACCGGCGTGCTGCGCGGGTTGCTGCACGACAACGTGCCCGTGCGCGCTGGCCTGAAGGTGGCCGACATTGACCCACGCGGCGACCCACGCTATTGCTTCAGCATCAGCGACAAGGCGCTGGCGATTGCGGGCGGGGTATTGGAGGCGGTGTTTAGCATGCGGGAGAGTTGGCGAGCGGTCTGAGTTTGGTGGAGGCATTTGAGCGCCGCTGTGCGAGAATCAAAGGATGAGTACCGCAACACAAGATGATTATGCGCGCGAGATTGCCAAGCTTGTGGCAGCGATGCCTGTCGAGCGCGCGGCGCAAGTGTATGACTTTGCGCGATTCCTCAAGAGTGCGTCGGCGGATACTCCTTTACCCATCTCTGAGGAAGATGATTGGTTGAATGACTCCCCCGAGCAAATTGCAGTTGAAGACGTGGCTTGGGATACGGCCTATGCTCGTAACCGTGACCAGATCCGCGCCGCTGCGAACGAAGCGACAGAAGATTATCGAACCGGCAGGACGGATGAGCTTTTTGACGAACACGGCAACGTCAAGCCATGAGATCACGTCGTGACCGGCGATTTCGAGCACTGTTCGCAGCGTTGCCAAGGAATGTTCAGGTTCGCGCAGGCCGCGCTTATCAACTTTGGCGCGCCGACTCTGGTCTTCCGGGTCTCAACTTCAAACTGGTTGATCCTGATGAGCGCATCTATTCCATTCGCATCGGTCGCGACTATCGCGCTTTGGGCAAGCTGGAAGGTGACGTGATCGTGTGGTTTTGGATTGGCAAGCACGATGAATATGATCGCATCCTTAACTGAACAGTTACCCAACCCCGACGCCCTCATCGCAAACGCTATCGCCTGGGCCACGGCAAAACTCGGCGAAACGCGCTATGCCACCTTTTGCCTTGGCTTCGTCGAAGATGCTTTCGAGCGCGGCAACGACATCCAGCTTGACGGATACGCCACGGCCAAGGAAGCTGCCGACGGCTACGGCACGTATGATGATTCAGGTGTTCCTCCTCGTGGAGCGCTGGTCTTCTACGACTGGTGGGGCAAGATCAACAGCACGGACAAGAATTGGGGCCACGTTGGCATCTCGCTCGGCGATGGCTGTGTGATTCATGCGTTGGCCGAAGTGCGCATTGACGTGATCCGCGATGTCGTCGCGCTGCTGCCGCCGAACGAGGCGAACCCACCGCGCTACGTCGGCTGGGTGCCGGTGTCAGCCATCCTCATAGGCGTGAAGCCACGCAAGTGGGATTGACTCTGTTTGGAAGGAGATTCAAGCCGGCAGCGATGGCATTTCCTCGTACGGCGCGACGCCCGGCGCGCCGGGGGCATAGCGGATGCGTCGCGTCGTCAACTCGGCCACGCACGACCACAGTGTCGTGAGCGAGCCACTTAGCCCACACACGGGCGCAGTGCGGTCGGCCATTACGCGCTCCGCGTTATCCAACAATCCCTCGACTGTTTCTTGTGTCCCTCCGTGCCCTTCGTGATCTTCGTGGTTAACAAGAAAAGCCAGCCGGCATTCCGAATTCGTGAACGATCGCCCGCCTTGCAGCGGCCTCATGTCGGGGTGACGGAAATGGTTGGTCACGGCCAGGACATCGCCAGCACGTTCGATGACGCGCACGCGCCGTGGGTCGGCCTCGATCACGAAGGCGTCGTGCACATCGGCCACCAGATAGTTCAGCGAGCTCAAATGCGGAATGCGCGCCAGCAGGTCACATGCCTCGCGCGCGGTGCGGCATAGCTCCAATGCCATCCGCACGACCAGATGAAACGGCACGCCCGGTCGCACGTCATCCTCGCTCGGCGTGTCCGTCATCACCACGTGCAGCGAGGCAAACACGCCGTGCTGATTGATGCCATCGTAGCGGCCGCACGGCACGCCGCCGCGCGCGCCGATGCTGGCGTTGGCGCAGCAATCCGGCGTGAAGCGGATGCGTTGCCGCCGGACTTGCTGGGGCAGGTAGTCGTAGTTGCGGCCGACGATGACCTTGTTGCCCGCGCCCCCATCCCCTCCCCCGTGGGGAGGGGGGACGTATTGCACGAACGTCGAGCAGCCCTCGGTCGTGCCGTCAAGAAGTCGGACTCCTTCGAGGAGTCCGACTTCTGAAGGCCGCACTTTGGCCTTCAGGTTCACCCGGCAGCACTTCTGCCACAGCTCGCGCGCGTTCAGCCGCTGCGCATCGGCGTAGGCGCGCAGTTCGTCCATCAAATGCGGGTGGATGTCGTGCACTACGTCGCGGCACGCGTCGGCAAACCGCAGCGGGGGCGGCGCCGACCACCAGAACTGCATGGCAAAGGGTGGATCGGCCTGGCCCAGGGCATAGCCGATGTGCGCATGGCTGCCGTGAATGTCGAAGCTGCGATAGTCAGGCTTTTCCGTTCCCCTCTCCCAAAGGGAGAGGGCGGGGGGTGAGGGACTCATCGAATCTTCCCGTTTACACGGGTGACATCGAACACGTTCTTGACTTGCTTCAAGCGATTCATGACCGGCGAGACCTGGGTCGCATTGGCCAGCGCCGCCTTGAAATACATCGTCACCTCGCCGTGCTTAGAGTCGCGGTCGGTCATGCTGAAGTCGCTCAGGTTGATGCCGCTGTCGCTGAAGACTTTGGTCAGCTCGTGCAACAGACCGGTGCGGTCGGCGGCCGTCACCACAAAGTGCACGGCATAGGCTGCGTCGGGGCTACCGACGTATTCGACTTCGATTAACCGCTCCTGCTCAGCGTTCAGCACATTCTTGCAATCGCGCTTGTGCACCTTCACGCCCTGGCCGCGCGTGACATAGCCAACGACTGGGTCGCCGGGGATGGGGTTACAGCACTGCGCCACTTCGCAATGAATGTCCGGCACACCCTTGACCATGAACTGGCCCTTGGAAGGCTTGGCCCCGTTACCGTTGCTGTTACCGTTGTTCCTTTGCCGGAACAGCGGCACCAGGTTGGTCAGGTTAGCCAAGCCGGACAAGCGTTCCTGCAAGCGTGCTTGGCGCGCCAGCTCGCGGCGGCGCTCCTCTTCCATGATGCGCGAGGACACGCTGGTCATCGTGACCGTGCCGTAACCGACCTTCTCCAGGAAGTCGTCTTCCTTGCCTTCCTCGACCTTGAACAGGCGATACACGTCGTCGAGCTTCATCCAATCCGCGACACCCAGCCGCTTGAACTCGCGCTCGATGTATTCCCTACCGCCGGCGATGTTGCCGGCCCGATCCTGCTTGCGAAACCACTGCCGAATCTTGGTGCGGGCGGCGTTCGTCGCCACGTAGGCAGGGTCGTGCAGCCAGTCGCGACTGGGTTGGGCGTTGGGCCGCGTGATTACCTCGACCTGATCGCCATTCTTGAGCTTGTAGGTCAGCGGCTCGATGCGCCCGTTGACCTTGCCGCCGCGGCAGTGGTCGCCGATGTCGCTGTGGATGCGATAGGCAAAATCGAGAATGGTCGCGCCTTGGGACAGCTCGATTAGCTTGCCGCGCGGCGTGAAGCAAAAGACCGTCTCCTTGAATTGATCGGTCTTGAGTGCATCCACAAACGACGCGGCGTCGTCGGTGTCATCGCCAATGGACTTGATGGCCTGGCGCAGCACCTCGATGTGCTTCTGATACTCGCCGCTGATCTGGGCGTTGTCCTTGTACAGCCAGTGCGCGGCCACGCCGAACTCGGCGGCGCGGTGCATGCTGCGCGTGCGAATCTGCACCTCCAGCGTCTTGCCGTCCTCGGTGATGACGGCGGTGTGCAGGCTCTGATAGCGGTTGTCCTTCGGCACCGCGATGTAGTCGTCGAACTCGCCAGGGATCGGCTTCCACAAACGGTGCACCACGCCCAACGCCAGATAGCAATCCTGAACCGCGGGCTGTGCCATCAGCTTGGCTTTCTCGGCCAGTTTGCGCTCGCGCTCTTTCTGCACCCGGTCGTGGCGCGCTTCCTGGTTCAGCGCGCGCATCACCTGCGTCACATCCACATCGCCTTCATCGTCGTCGGCGTCAACGTCAACAGCGGTGCCATTGGCAGAGGGCTGAGTTTGTGCGGCGGTTTCTAGCGCCAGTATGTCGTCGCTGTCGTCCTCGATGATGACGCGAATGGCCTGCGAATCGTTGATCTGGTCGAACGCGGTATTCTTGCGCTGCATCTTGCGCCAGATGCTGTAGATCTGTTTGGCCCGGCCGGTGATCTCGACGTCGGTCACACCGACATCGGCCAGCCCGTCGCGCAGCTTGCGGCTGTAGCGTCGCACAAGCGCCTCGCGCTCTTTCGCGCCGGCCTCCACCATGCGCAGCAGGTGGTTGTATTGCTCCGGGTCGGAATAGCGGAAGCCCAGGTCCTCGAACTGCTGCTTCCATTCCCAGATGCCCAGGCGGTTGGCCAGCGGCGCGTAGATGTCGAGCGTCTCGCGGGCGATGCGGCGCTGCTTGTCCAACGGCATCGCGCCCAGCGTGCGCATGTTGTGCAGCCGGTCGGCCAGCTTGATCATCACCACCCGCACGTCGTCCACCAGGCCGAGCATCATCTTGCGCAGCGACTCGGCGTCGCGGTTGGTGCGGTAGTTGAAGGTGTCGGGCGATTCGTCTTTGGCCTCTGGCTTGCCATCACTCGCCGCGGCGAATTCCTTCTTCAAGCCCTCGCGCTTGCTGAGCTTGGTGACGGCGTCTACCATCTTGGCAATCTCGTCGCCGAATTGTTCGCGGATGTCGTCGAGCTTGATCAGTGTGTCTTCGACCACATCGTGCATGAGGGCGGCGGCGACGGTCGGCGCGTCGAGGTTGGTCTGAGCCAGGATGCCGGCCACGGCCAGCGGGTGGGTGATATACGGCTCGCCGGAGGAGCGCTTCTGACCGATGTGGGCCGCTTCGGCCAGCTTGTAGGCGCGCTCGATCAGCGCAAGATCATCGTTGCTGCATCGCGGCCGCATCAGGCCGAGCAACTCTTGCAGCGAGCGGACGGTGTGATCGGCGTGCTCATCCATCGTAGGCGTGCGCCCGCGCCTCATGGCGCTCAGGTGGGCCGAATTTTAGTCGTTTTGATGAATGTGGGCTGAATGACCCGGGCTACAGCGCCCTGAAAAACAAATACGCCGACGCGACCAGGCCCATCACCACCACGAAGGCGCGCAGATACTTCTGGTTCACCCGCTTGGCATACTTCGCCCCAAAGTAACCGCCCAGCAGTCCACCCGCGCCCATCAAGATCGCCAGCGGCCAATTCACGATGCCGCTGAGCGCGAAGGCGACCAAGGCCACGCCGTTGATGACGAAGGCCAGCGCGACCTTGAGCGCGTTCATGCGGTGGATGTCCTGCAAGCCCATCAGGCTGAGCGAGGCCAGCATCAGGATGCCGATGCCCGCGCCGAAGTAGCCGCCATACGTGGCGACGAAGAGTTGAAAGAGGATGCCCCAGGCGCGCGCGCCCGATGAGACGCGGCCCTCGTCGGCGTGCTGCATTGCCTCCAGGCTGCGCGCGGCGAAGCGGTTGAACACATCGCGCGCGGCGAAGATCAGCGTGGCAAACAGCACCAGCAGCGGCACGATTCTGCCGAACAGCTCCGGCGGCGTGCGCGTGAGCAGCAATGCGCCGAGCAAGCCGCCGATGAAGCTGGGGATGAGCAGCAGGACGAGCAACTGCTTCATCGGCTTGAGGTCGTCGCGATAGGCCCACACGCTGCCGATGGTGCCGGGCCACAGCGCGGCCGTGTTGGTGGCGTTGGCCACGATGCGATCAATACCGAAGATGACCAGCGCCGGAAAAGCAATCAGGCTGCCGCCGCCGGCGACCGAGTTGATGGCCCCGCCGATGACCGCGGCCACGAATAGAAAGACGAGGCCGATGAGTTGTTCGATGGACATCATGAACAGACCTCCGGGGTCTAATGGACGCTCAGCGGTTACGAAGGCTGTATCGAGACCCCGGAGGTCTTCGGTATCAGAGGGTGAACTGCCCGTTGCGATAGAACACCACACCGTCGGCGCTCATCTCGGCGTCCTGCGCCCCGCAGATCATGTCCCAATGCACGGCGCTCTTGTTGTGGCTGCCGGTATCGGGGTAGCCCGCGCCCACGGCCATGTGGAACGTGCCGCCGATCTTCTCGTCGAACAAAATGTTGCGGCTGAACTTGGTGATGCCGTAATTGGTGCCGATGGCGAACTCGCCCAGCGTGCGCGCGCCGGGGTCGGTATCGAGCACCTTGAGCAGGAAGTCCTCGTTCTTATCGGCGCTGGCCTGCGCCACGCGGCCGTCCTTGAAGGTCAGCTTGATGCCGGTCACCTCGCGACCCTGATATACGCCGGGGTAGGTGTAATGCACCCAGCCGTTGACCGAATCCTCGTGTGGGCCGGTGAAGATTTCGCCATCGGGGAAGTTGCGCTTGCCCTGACTGTTGCGCCAGGTGCGGCCCTCGATGCGCATGGTCAGGTCGGCGTTCGCGCCCCGCACCTTGAGCATCTTCTTGTCCTGCAGGAAGTCAATGTAGCGCTGCTGGTTTGCGCCAATATCTTTCCAGCGCGCCACCGGGTCGGGGTCGTTGACCAGGCACGCGTCGAACACAAACTCGGTGTATTCGGCCAGGCTCATGTCGGCGTCCATGGCGTAGGCGTCGGTTGGGAAGAGCGTCACGCACCAGTTGTAATTGCCCTCGGCGCTGCGGCTCATGCGTTGGGCCAGAATCGGGCTCATGGCCGATTGCTGGCGCTGAATCTTGGCCGGGTCAACTGACGACAGCCGGCGCGTGTTGGTCTCCGCGCCGATGCGGATGTAGGCGTCGAACTGCCCAGGCTCGACCGAGGCGCGATCCACCGGCGAGACGAAATCGAGCTGATCGCCCTGCGCCACTTCGTAGAAGATCTCCTGCGCGCCGGGCAGGTCGGCCCGCAGGAAGGCGTTGCCGCCGGCCTTCAGAATCTCGCGGTAGCACTCCAGCATCAGTGGCGCGGCGTTGGCCTGGCTCCACACATACACGTTCTGTTTGGGTTTGACTTCGAGGGAGTAGTTGACGATGACTTGCGCCATCTTGTTGAAACGGGGATCAATGCCTGCTGTGGTCATCTTATGAGTCTCGTGGTGTCTAAACCTACAACGGAATATTCCCGTGCTTCTTCGGCGGGTTTGAATCGCGCTTGCTCTTCAGCATCTGCAGGGCGTTGATCAGGCGCGGGCGCGTGTCGTGCGGCTCGATGATGTCGTCAATGAAGCCGCGCTCGGCCGCCACCCACGGGTTGGTCACCTCGTCCTGATACTGCCGCACCAACTCGGCCTTCTTGGCTGCGGCGTCGTCCGCGCCGTTGATCTCGCGCCGGTATACCAGATTCACCGCGCCCTCAGCCCCCATCACCGCCAGCTCGGCGCTCGGCCAGGCCAGCGCCAAATCGCCCCGCGTGGCGCGCGGGCTGAGCACGCAATACGCGCCGCCATAGGCCTTGCGCGTGACCACACAAATCTTGGGCACGGTCGCCTCGCAATAGGCATATAGCAGCTTGGCCCCACTGCGGATGATGCCGCCATGCTCCTGGCCCACGCCGGGCAGGAATCCCGGCACGTCCTCGAACGTCACGATCGGGATGTTGAAGCAATCGCAGAAGCGCACAAACCGCGCTGCCTTCTCGCTGGCGTTGATGTCGAGCACGCCCGCAAGCACAGCCGGCTGGTTGGCCACGATGCCGACCGAGTGCCCGCCCAACCGCGCGAAGCCGATGATGATGTTGGTCGCGAAGTGCTCTTGAATCTCGAAGAACTTGCCGTCATCCACGATCTTCGCGATCACCTCTTTCATGTCATACGGCTTGTTCGGGTTATCAGGCACGATGGTATCGAGCGCATCGTCGGTGCGCAGCGGGTCGTCCTTCGTCTTGACGAAGGGCGCGCCCTCCATATTGTTGCTGGGGATGTAACTCAGCAGCATGCGCAGCAGATACAGGCAGTCGCCTTCGCTCTCAGCGGCGAAGTGCGCCACGCCGCTGGTGCTGTTGTGCACCGTCGCGCCGCCCAGTTGCTCGAAGGTCACGTCCTCGTGCGTCACTGTCTTCACCACATCCGGCCCGGTCAGGAACATGTGGCTGGTGTTCTTCACCATGAAAATAAAATCGGTCAATGCGGGCGAATACACCGCACCGCCAGCGCACGGCCCCATGATCGCGCTGATCTGCGGCACCACGCCGCTGGCCATCGTGTTGCGCAAAAAGATGTCGCTATAACCGACCAGCGACATCAGGCCCTCTTGAATGCGCGCACCGCCGCTGTCGTTGATGCCGATCACCGGCGCGCCGTTTTTCAGGGCCATGTCCTGAATCTTGGTGATCTTGCTGGCGTGCGCCGCGCCCAAACTGCCACCCATCACGGTGAAGTCCTGCGAGAACACATACACCAGCCGGCCATCTACGGTGCCCCAGCCGGTGACCACGCCATCGGTCAACAAATGTTGATTGGCCATGCCGATGCCCGATGGGCGGTTGGCCACGAAGGCGTCAATCTCGCGAAACGAGCCGGGGTCGAGCAACAAATCTAGTCGCTCGCGCGCGGTCAGCTTGCCTTTGGCGCGGTGCGCCTTGAGCTTGTCTTCGCCGCCGCCGAGTTGGGATTGAGCGCGCAGCGCGCGCAGCTTTTCAAGACGTGGATCGAGTGTGTCGGCCATGTTGATGTTGCAGGTTGCAAATTGCAGGTGATAGATCAGGCAGCGTGCTGCGCAAACTTGCGTTCGCACCACAGAGCAGCGCCGCCGATCAGGATGATCGAGATCACACTCAGCAGCGCGGAGAATCCGGTGCGCTCGAATGCTTCGGGCGAGCGCGTGAAGACGGCATAGTTCAGCCAGAGGTTGGCTTGATACAGCACGATGGCGGCGATGGTAACACGCGGGGCCCAGCGGCGCGCTTGCCACATACCCAGCGCGCACGCGCCAAAAGCCACGGCCCACACGACGCTCATCGCGCTCAAGTAAGCCGGGGGGATTGCAGTGGGCAGTTCGGGGATTTGCACGGTCTGTTGCACGGCCAGAAAAGCGCGCGCGCCGTTAGCCAGGCAAAACAGCGCCAGTGCGATGGCGAGCAGCCGTCTCATCGCTGGTTGCTCACCGCTTACCGCGCCAGTTCAGCGATTCGGTCAGCCACGATTGGGCTCCACGCCAGACCGAACGGCCCCAGGCCGATGGCATACAGCACGCTGCCATCGCCGTCCAATCGCCCCGTCAGCGGCGCGCCGTCATCGGTCGCCGTGGTCACGGCCGCTTGCCACTGTTCGGTCTGCTCCGTCAGCGCCGGGTGCACGCGCTTGAGAAAGCGAGTGAGTTGTTCGGACGGGTCACCGCCGCCATTAGCGTTGGCTGCATAGCCGTTCCACGACCAGGCTGCGGCTTTCAGGCGTGCATCGGGGCCGATGCCCGGCGTGAGCATCAGCGACGCGTCGTCCACGAAGATGGGCATGTCGAACTTGGGCGCATCGCCATCTGTGCGCACCGGAAACGACGTCCACACAGCCCCGCGCACACCGCGCACCGAGTCGGCCAGATAGGGCGACAACAAGCCAGTGTAGATATTTGTAGCCAGCACCACGTGCCGCGCTGCGGCGAGCGTGTCGCTGCACACGGCGTAGGTCATGCCATCGCGCGCCTCAAGCTTGATTGCCTCGACGTGCTGCTTGACGATCACACCCGGCTGTTGCAACAGCCGCACGGTCAGCAATTCCACGTCCACCAATGCGCCGTCGCGCGCCAACAGCCCAGCGGTGAACCCAGCAGGCAGGTGCTCAGTCTCCGTCGTCCAGGTGAGTTTGCCGGGGTGTTGATCAGCCAGCGCGCGCAACGCCGCCTCGCCCTGGGGGGATGTGGCCAGATGCAATACGCGTGTAGGTTGCATGGCTATGCCATGCCGCGCAGCGATACGGCCCAGCGACTGTGCGCCGCGCCACGTGGTATCAAAGTGCGTCGCGTGCGGCATGGGCGTCGCCACCCCCAATGCCCGGCGCGTGGCCGCGCTGCCCACATACTGCGCGTCCATCACTGCCACCTGCTGGCCTTGCTCGGCCAAGCGGGCGGCGATCATCGCGCCGGTCAGGCCCGCGCCGATGACGAGGATGTCGGTGGCTATGGTGTCCATGCGATGTGCGCTACGCCGCCCATTATCAATGAGAAACGATGTCCGATTTCTGATCTGCGTAAATCTCACTAATCCGCGTCACCAACATGTTGAGGTAGTAATTGTAGAAACTGATGTTACGCACTTTGCAGAATACCTCTCGCAAAGAGCGCCAAGTGCGCCAAATTTCTCAGCGGACTTGGCGTCCTTCGCGAGAGGTTCTGAGGACGTGCAGCAGTAAGTCTCGCTGGATTACGGCGCTGGCACAGGGCCAAACCGCACGGCATGCGTCGCATGGGATTGGTCTTCCAGCCGATCAAACCCCAGCGACTCGTAGAACGCCGCGCCCTCGCGCGTGTTGGTGCGCAGGCGCAGCGCATCGAAGGCAGGCATGGCTTCCGACATGATGGTTGTCACGAGCGCGCGGCCTGTGCCAGTGCGACGGTGTGATGCCAGCACATACACGTGCCGCACCCGGCCAACCCGCGCATCGTTGGCATACGCGTCTATGTTCAACCCGCCGATGCCGATCAGCCTGCTTTCCTCATAGACTGCGAACAGCGCCTCGCCCGGCTTGTCGAAGCGGTTTGCGCCGCTGCGGTAGTCGTCCATCAACCGGCGCACGAAGTCAAAGCCTTGCGCTGTCGCCTCTTGCGCCAACGGCTCGACGGCATCCAGCGGCAGCCCATCCAGACGGGTCACGCGCGGCGTGGGCAGGTCGAATACCATCAGCCAAGCATCGCGCATCTCGCCTTCGTGCAATTCGGCGCGCGGCATGAATCGCCATTTGGCAAAGCCGGCCTTCTCATAGCTGCGGATGGCGCGCCTGTTCCACGTCTCGGGGTCAATCGTCACGCGGTCGGCCCGGCCGGATGCCAGCAGATACTCAGCGCTCGCGCGCACCACCTGCGGGCCGATACCGCGATGCCAGTAGTCCGGTTCGCCGATATACAGGTCAATCCCCCACACGCGCTCGCTCGGCACGAAGCCATATTCGCCTTGGTCGTGTGGGCAGAACTGAATGTAGCCTAGCGGCTCGCCATCCCATTCGAAGATGCAGCAAATATCGTTGGTCGCCTCGAAGAATTCTTCGCGCATTCTGGCTTCGTCGTGCGGGTCATCGCGGCCGCCGAAGTATTGCAACACACGCGGGTCAGTCTCCCACCTAGCCAGACGCGGAATATCCGCCTCCGTCTCATCGCGCACACGCAATCGGCCAGTCTCGAAGTGCAGCATAGGCGCATTGTCAAACAAAAACCCGGCTCTTGCGAGTCGGGTTTGGTTGACTACTTCTTCTTGGCCACCTTTGCCTTCGTCTTCGGCTTGGGCGCTTCGGTGCGGTACTCCATTTCGTCCTGTCGGTCTTCGGCCTGCGACGAGTTCAGCCATGTGTAGACCGCTTCGGCGTGGCCGTCCGGCTTCACCTTCTCCCACACCTGCTCCACCTGGCCGTTGCGCGCGATCACGAATGTGCTGCGCTGGATGCCCATGTATTTCCTGCCATACATGCTCTTCTCCACCCATGCGCCGAAGGCTTCGATCATCGTGTGGTCGGGATCGGACAGCAGGGTGAAGTTCAACCCGTGCTTGGCGCTGAATTTGGCGTGCGCTTTCAGGTCGTCGGCGCTCACGCCATACACTGGCACGTTGATGGACTCGAACTTGGGCAGGTTGTCGCGGAAGCTGCACGCCTCAACCGTGCAACCGGACGTGTCGTCCTTGGGATAGAAATACAGCACGTAACGCTTGCCCAGCAGATCGGACGATTTCACTTCGCCCTTGTCCGAAGCCAGCACAAACTCCGGCACGAAGTCACCCACCTTCAGCATTCCATCACTCCTTTTCTTTCGTTTGTCACGAGGGGAGACCTGAGCCTGTGGGCTAAGACGTGCCCGAAGTAGCCCCAGCCCCGGATGATGGCGGCAATGCGATCACCTGCTCTTGAGGCACGACGATCTCTTGTTCGGCCATGTCGGGTTGAGCAGCTTCGCGCGCGGCGCGGCGGTCCGCCTTGCGCGCGGCGGTGGCTTTGCGCCGTTGCTGCAACGAGTTCGCCAGCCCCTGACCGCGTTCGAGCGCCCTGGTGTAGATGGCCTTGAGCTTGTCCTCGGCAATCTGCTCGCCCGTCTTGCACCACAGATACACGGCCTCGCCGATGGCGTGCGTGCCGGCGAAGGAAATGGCCACCTTGGGCAGAATGCCCAGCCCCGGTATCAGCCCAATCACGCTGCGCGCGATCGTCCGCAACACCAGCCCACCGCCGATCACGCCCGCGATCTGTGGCATGATGTTCTTGAAGTCCGACGGCATGCCCATGGCCAGCGTAATCTTGTAGGCCAGGATGCCCTGGTTCTTGGTCAGGATGACTGTGTCGGCGACCGTGAGTGGCAGACCGGTGATCGGGTTGATCGACAGGATGCCCGTGCCCAGGCTATACGTCGCGTTGGCCACAGCCACGTCTTCGATTTCCGCCCGCACCACCGCCTCGCGGAACGCTGGGAGATGTCGCGCCAGCGCCAATGCGTCAATCGCCTTGAACTGCCGGATCGCCTCGACTAGCTTCTTCGTCGCGGCCACTTCGTCGAGCGTGCCGTTGACGAGCGGCAGGCTGACCATGCCGGTCGGCGTCACATCGGTAGGGCGAGGCGGCGGAAGCGCGCCCACTTCCTGCAAATAGCACATCAGCACCGGCACGCCGGCCGCGCCGAGCGCATTCTTCACGCGCATCTCTTCGGCATTGTCTGCCTCGGGCCGGGTGACGATGACGACGGCGTTAGCGCGCGAGAGCTGCGCCGCAGCGGTGAGCGGCACGCCCACCGACGCGCGGAACGGCGGCACGTCGTGCTGCCGTTCGCCGCGATACATCAGCGCCGCCAGATACTCGGCGAAGGCCTCGTCGCGGCTGGCGAAGACCAGCAGGAATGGGGTCTCGGCGGCGTTGCGCGCTGGGCGCACGTCCACTTCCTTCAGCACGCTCAGGATGGACCCGAACGAGCCGAGGGAAGCGAGTGTGCCAAAGGGGGATTTGGCCACTGACTATGAAACCTTCGTCTCACCGCTGGCGCTGGCCGTTCCATCGGCGGGCTTGTCGGCGGCTGCGGCTTTCTTCTCGTCGCCTTCCAGGCCCTTGCGGAACTCGCGGATGCTCTTGCCCAGCTCGCCGCCAATCTTGCCGATGCGGCCTACGCCGAACAGCAGAATGACGACAACCAGAATCACAATAATCTCGACCGGTCCAATATTTGGCATGACCTACTTTCTCCTTGTGGCGAATCGCTCTTTTGCTACGGCGATTCACGCCTGTGTCCGCAATTAGAACACGCGAGGATTATAAACGTCGCTTACTGCGTGAAGGCGACCGCCGCGGCCAACATGCTGACGACCAGCCAACCCATGCCGCCGCCGCGCATGGGCCGTGTAAATGTCTGGGCCGCCCACAGCACCGCCACGAGAAACGCGCCAATCGGCTGCCGCGCGATCAGCATGCACGCCAGCACGATGCCATAGCCGATGTGGCGCAGCGGCACGCGACTATCCACGATGCCGGCGAAGGCCACGCTCAGACCCACTGCCGCCGCAGCCAGCTCAAGCGTGAGCGGCGCAAAGGCCGCATAGCCCAATGCCAACGGCAATCCAACCGTCATCAGTCCGCGCAGGATGGCGTTGGGCGAACCTGCGCCTCGGCCGGCGACGACGGCGACCTGCGTCAAACACATCGCCACGATGGTCAGCAACACAGCCTGTGCGCCCAACGCAGCCGCCAGCACGATGGCAATCACCACCGCGGCCAGCACAGCGCTGACCGCGATGCCGTGCTGCGGCAGAAAGGTCTCGGCCAACCAAGTGCGAAACTGGCCGGTTGCGGCGGCAGCCTTGGCCGCATCGGAGCCCGGTTGCGTGTAGGGCACAGATCGAATGGGCAGCCCCTTCGTCCAGCCGCGCCAGCTTGTCAAAGCAGGTGTCCAGTTCATCCCGGCGACGACGCTCCACACGACCATCCAGGCCATCGCCAGCAAAACGGCCATCGCCAGCAACAACAACCAGTTGTCGGTGGCGATGGCCGATGACGCAATCGCGCCACTGCAGACGGCTACGGGGGTGACCCAGACGCGCAGCGCAGTGGAGCGGAGGTGCAGAGGCGTGGGGGCGCTCGTGCTCCCCTGCTCCTCCACTCCTCCGCTCCCCGTCAGCAATGTCATGGTGTTGGCGCGACTGTCGGGATCGGCGTCGGCGCAGGCACTTTGCCGGTGAGCAGATATTCGACCGCGGCCTCAAGCTGCGGATCCTTGCCGGCCTTAGCGTCCTCGGGCGAGTTCACCACGGTGATATCCGGCGCAATGCCCGTGCCGTGGATGGCGCGATCCTTGGGCGTATACCAGCGCTCGATGGTGACGCGCAACTGGCCGCCGTTGGGCAGCGTCTGCGGCGATTGTACCGAGCCTTTGCCGAACGTCTTCTCGCCGACTAGCTTCGCCCGGCCATAGTCCTGCAACGCGCCGGCCACGATCTCTGAAGCAGACGCCGAGCCACCGTTGACCAGCACCACCATCGGGATGTCTTGGGCGATGCCTCGGTCGGACGTGTCAGTGACCTTCTTGTTGCCCTTGTAGTCACGCTCGATGACGAACGTGCCTTGCTTCAGGAACACGTCGCCGATCTCCTGGGCCTGGCTGAGCAGCCCACCTGGGTTGTCGCGCAGGTCGAGGATGAGAGCCTTGGGGTTCTTGGCCATGATGTCGCTCAACTGTTGGTTGAGCTGCTGGCCGGCCTGCTGGCTGAAATCAAACAGGCTGACGTAGCCGACGCTGCCGTCGCCAACCATCTTGCTGGTGACGAGCGGGATGTTGATGCGGTCGCGCATCAGCGTCACCTCGAAGGGCCGGGCCGTATCGGCGCGGCGCAACATCAGCTTGACTTCGGTGCCGCGCGGGCCGCGCACCAGGGCCGCCACTTCGGTGGTGTTCAGACCCAGGGTATTGGTGCCGTTGACCGCTTCGACCAGGTCACCGGCCAACACACCACCCTTCTCCGCCGGCGTGCCGGGGAAGGTGCGCACGATCTGGATGCCGCCGCTGCTGGTCTGCTTGAGCGTCGCGCCGATGCCCTCGAACGAGCCGCTGATGTCGTCGTTCAAGATCTTGGCGAAGCGCGGCTCCACGTACTGCGTGAACTGGTCGCCCAGCGCATTCACCATGCCCTTGATCGCGCCGTCGGTCAGTTGGGCGTTGGTCGGCAGATCGCCATACCACTGCGTGCGCAGCCGGCCGATCACGTCGTTGATGAGGGTGTAGTTGAGCTGGCCCTTTTGCTCGCCCGCAGCCACGCCGATGCCGGCGTTGGCCTCGAAGTCCGGGCCAAATGATGCAAACGGCGACGCGCCGGTGAACAGCATGCCGCCTGGCCGCGACAACACCACGCCGACCGTGATGCCGAGAATAAATATCAGCGCGCCGATGAACATGCCCAGCATGCCCAGGGCAACGTTCTTGACTGCGCCGGGCGCAGGGGTTGCAGGTCGTTCCATATCGTGCTTACCTCTTTGTGAGTTTGAGAGTTGTGAATGTGATTCTTCTGGGGCTTAGCGCGGTTGCGCCGCGATGGCCTCACCCAATGTCTGAATTGCTTTGTTCAATTGTGCTTCGGCGTCGCCGTCGGCAGTCACATCCGGCGTCAGCCCGATGCCATCCAGTTCACGCCGCTCGGGCGTCAACCATTTGGCCGTCGTCACGCGCACGGCCGACCCATCCTGCAAGTCGAAGATCAGTTGCACCGAACCTTTGCCAAAGCTCTTCTCGCCGACGAGTGGGCCGCGTTCGTAATCCTGAATGGCCGCCGCCACGATCTCCGACGCGCTGGCCGTGTTGCCGTTGATGAGCACGGCCACAGGCTTCTCAATGGCCGGCCGGTCGCTGCGTTCACCGACGCTGAGCGTGATATCCGGCTCGTTGCGCTTCTTCTCGATCACGACCGTCCCATCCTTCAGAAACTCGCTGGCCACGTCCACGGCCGCCGAAAGCAAACCGCCGCCATTGTCCCGAAGGTCAATGAGATATGCCTGAGCCGCTTGTGAATGCAACGACTGAACCGCCTGCCGCACTTCCTTGCCTGTTCGTTCGGTAAAACTGTTGATGCGGATATAGCCAATCACTGCTTGCGCATCGTTTGACAGCGTGGTCGTGATCAGGCGCGCCTCCACCGAATCCACTTCGATCACCTGACGGACGATGGTGAAGTCGAGCATCGCGTCGCCGCGCTTCACCGTGATCGTCACCGGCGTGCCCACCTCGCCCCGAATGCGCGACACATCGTCGAGCGGCGCATCCTCGGCCAGGGCCACGCCATCAATCTTGATCAGGACATCACCGGCCTTCACGCCGGCTTTGGCCGCAGGGCCGTCCTGGCGCGGCGTGAGCACGATCTGGCCGGCATCGTTGCGCACAAAGTTTACGCCGATGCCGCCGAAGCTGCCACGCATGTGATCGCGCTCGGCCGCGCGTGGCTGCGGCTCGGTGAAGGAGGTGTAGCGGTCGTTCAGCGTGCTCAGCGCGCCGCGGATGGCGCCATGCTCGCGCACGGTGTCACTGGGCACAACGCCGATGAAATGATTCTCGACGCGATCCCACGCTTCGTCCAACAGCGCGTGCGAGTTGCCTGCGCCATACACGCGCTCGGTGCGCAATTCAATCGGCGAGATCAACATGCGGCCGATGTACCCTGCGCCAGCCATCAACCCGCTCCATAGGATGAAGATGGCGAGCACCAACCCTTTCTCTGTCCGGCTCATAGGCGCGCATCCTCTCATGCGCGATGAAGAGACGGCTGAGAACGAGGACGAATCTGGTTACAGCCCCGTAGGCAGATCAATGAACACGGTCTGCAACCCGAACTGTCGCTCAATGTGCCGCGCCAGCGCCTTTAGCCCGACGGTCTCGCTGGCGTAGTGCCCGCAGAAAATCACGTTCAGGCCGCGCTCCTCGACCGGATGAAACCATTGATGACTGGTCTCGCCGGTGATGAGCGTATCGGCGCCAGCGGCGATGGCGTCCTCCAGAAACGTAACGCCAAAACCGCTGCACACGGCTACGCGGCGCGCAAAGCCCTCTCCCCTTGGGGGAGAGGGTTGGGTGAGGGGGGAGAGTTGCAAGCGCAATCCCCTGCCAATCTGCGCTTCCAGCCTCGCATTCAGCTCACGCACCGGCATCGGCTGGGGCAAATTGCCGACGAAGCCGATGGTCGCGCCTTTGTATGCGCCCCACGGCTCGATGTCTTGCAGCCCAGCCATGCGCGCCAGCTCGATGTTATTGCCCACTTCGGGGTGCGCGTCGAGCGGGATGTGTACGGCATATAAGCCGCACCCGGCGCAGATCAGGGTCTTGATACGCGCGTAGTGCGGGCCGGTGATCTGTACGTGCTCCGACCAGAACAGGCCGTGGTGCACGATCAGCAGTTGCGCCCGTTCGGCCACGGCGCACTCGAACGAGGCCAGGCAGGCGTCCACCGCGAACGCGACGCGCGTCACCTCGTCACCGCCCTGCACCTGCAGGCCGTTGTTGCTGCGGTCGGCGTAGCGGGCGATGTCGAGATAGCGATCAAGAGTTGCGGCCAGTGCGTTCAGTTTCATTCAGCCCTCCCATTGAGCATCGCCGGCAGCGCCGCATAGAACGCCGTCGCGCGCACCACATCATCCAGCGGCACCTGTTCCATGACCGTGTGGGCGTAGCGCTCGTCGCCCGGCCCGAAGCCGATGCTGGGGATGCTCGCCACGCCGGCCCAATATGTGGCGTTGGTCGAGAAGTCCCACTTGCCGGTGACGGCGCACTGGCCAAACACGGCCTCGGTCGCGTCCAGCGCCGCCTGCACCAGCGGATGCGATTCGTCGAGCGCCCACGCGGGGAAATATTTCTCCACCGGCAACACGAAGCCGGTGTAGCTCGGCTCATCGTAGGTCAGAATCTGCAATCTGCAATCTGCAATCTGCAATCGCTCAATGATCGCCTGCACTTCGGCCAGCGCACTTTCAAGTGAGTCGCCGAAGGTGATGCGCCGGTCAATGAAGATCGTCGCTTCGTCGGGCACGGCGTTGATGCTGGGCGTGCTGACGCGCATGTCGCTGACGGTGATCGTGCCCTTGCCCAGGAAGTCGTGCGCACCCAGGTGTGGGTCGAGGTCACGGATGCCTTCGATCACCGGCAGCAGCTTGTAGATGGCGTTGTCGCCCAGCCAATTGCTGGCTGCATGGGCGCTGCGGCCTTTGGCTGTGACCTTCATCTCCACCCGGCCCTTGTGCCCGCGATACACCTGCATGTTCGTCGGCTCGCCGACGACGGCAAAGTCCGGTCTAACTTTGGGGTCGTGCTCGACGAACGAGCGCGGGGCGATACCGTCGCAAGCCTCCTCCATGTTGCCGAAGTACCAGGCCGTCCAGCCGTCGAGCAGGCCCAGATCACGGGCGATGGCGAGTCCGTAGACCATGCCGGGCGTGCTGTTCTTTTCGTCGCATGCGCCGCGCGCGTAAAGCACGCCGTCCTCGACCTTGCCTGCGAACGGATCCCATTGCCATTGCGATGGATCGCCGATGCCGACCGTGTCTATGTGCGAGTCATAGACGATGACGCGATCACCCGAGCCGATCCGGCCGAGGATGTTGCCCATCACGTCGAAGCGGACTTCGTCGAAGCCAAGCCTGCGCATTTCGTCCGCGACGCGCTCACCCACTGGCCCGATGCGCCCGTCCATGCTGGGGATGGCGCACATCTCGCGCATAAACTGGATGATGCTGGCGCGGTGGGATGCAATGCGCCGATGGAGTTCTTGAACAAGAAACAAGCTGACTGCCATGATCAAAGTGATTCTAGCCCTGCGCTAGAATCCCGCGCGATGACCGCCCCGCCTAGCACAGGCACATTCGCGCCGCCACTCTCCCCGAACACTGCCCTCGAACTTCCGCGTATGGCGCGCATCGTGGATATTCAGCGCGAGACGCCGCTGGTCAAAACATTCGTCTTCGACACCGACATTGACGCGCAGCCGGGTCAGTTCATCATGTTGTGGCTGCCGGGCGTGGACGAGAAGCCGATGAGCATCGCCGGCATGCGCCCGCTCACCATCAGCGTGGCGAAGGTCGGCCCGATGACGACGGCGCTGCACGCGCTCAACCCCGGCGACTATGTGGGTTGGCGCGGCCCGTTTGGCCGGCCGTATCAGCTTGAGCGCGACCGGCACGCCCTATTGGTTGCTGGCGGCTACGGCAGTGCACCGCTGTATGTGCTGGCCAAGCAAGCCTTGGCGCATGGCATGGATGTCACGGTTGCTATTGGTTCGCGGGTGGCCGATGAGCTGTTGTATGCCGATAAATTTGAACGCCTGGGCGTGACGTTGCTGCTCAGCACCAACGACGGCTCGCGCGGCGTGCAGGGTTTCGTCACCGATGCGATCACGCAACACCTCGCGGGTCTGAACAAGGCGTCTGTGCATGGCGACGCATCCCAACTAGACCCGCGAGGTGTTAACGCCACTGTGTATGCCTGCGGCCCGGAGCCGATGCTGCTTGCCTTGCACAAGCTATGCCGGGCGCGTGGCTGGCACGGTCAACTCAGTGTCGAGCGCTACATGAAGTGTGGCTTCGGCGTGTGCGGCCAATGCGCGCTGGATGACTTGCTGGTGTGCCTGGACGGGCCGGTGATGACGCTTGATCAGCTTGAAGACAAGAGCGACTTCGGCCATTGGCATCGGCTGGCAACTGGCCGCAAGTTCGAGATTTAGGCCGCAGATTTCGCAGATGGCGCAGATATTCTTCCAATGGAAGGTGGAGGCCTGCAAACATGAAATCCAATCGCTTGACACCTGAAAACTTGCACGCTGATGTCACCCACAAAATCATCGGCGCTGGCATGGAGGTGCATCGCGTGCTGGGTCGCGGTTTTGCCGAATCGGTTTATGGGGTTGGGCTAGCCCGCGAATTCACGTTGCGCCATATTCGCTTCGACGCGCAGGTAGCAGTAACGGTGATTTACAAAGACATCGTCGCAGGAGAATTTCGAGCTGATTTCCTTGTAGAGAAGGTGGTTGTCGTTGAAATCAAGGCGATCAGCGCACTCACACCAGCAGATGATGCGCAAATCTTGAACTACATGCGTGGCTTGGATGTTCAAGTCGGGCTGCTACTCAATTTCGGCACATCTTCTCTTGAATACAAGCGCCGTGTGCTAACGATATAGGTTCAATTCGAAGTGATTTTCTGCGCGATCTGCGCGATCTGCGTAATCTGCGGCCATGATCCTCATCCAAAACGGCACCCTCGTCAGCAGCAACGGCCTGCGCCGTGCCGACGTCCTCGTCGAAGGCGAGACCATCACCGCCGTCGAATCCAAAATCCAAAATCCAAAATCCAAAATCGTCAATGCCGAGGGCCTGCTGGTCTTTCCCGGCCTGATTGACCCGCACACTCACCTGCGCCAGCCCGGCGGCGAACACAAGGAGGACTTCTACACCGGCACCTGCGCCGCGTTGGCTGGCGGCATCACGAGCGTGTTCGCCATGCCCAACACCTCGCCGGCCGCCGTGGATCGCGCCTCACTCGACTATGCCCTAAACCTGGCCGAACAAAACGCCGCCTGCGACTACGGCCTATTCCTCGGCGCCACCAACACAAACTCAAAACTCAAAACTCAAAACTCAGATCTGCGCGAGTGCGGCCTAAAAATCTACATGGGCAGCAGCACCGGCGACTTGCTGGTCGAGGACTTCGGCCCGCAATACGAGCACTTCGCCAATTACCCACACGAGCGCGTGATTGCGGTGCATGCCGAGCACGAGCCGGCTGTGCGTTACTTCGCCGCGCAGGGCGTGCGCCGCCCGCCCATCTGCGCTGAGCTTGAGACCGAGCGCGCCGTGACCCTGGCCGAGCGCTGCAACCGCCGCCTGCACATCTGTCACGTCAGCACACGCCGCGAGGTCGAGATCATCGCCGAGGCCAAGGCGCGCGGCGTGCCGGTGACGTGCGAATTCTCGCCGCATCATCTGTTTTTGAGCACCGACTGGGTGGAAGCAGAGGAGCAAGGGGGCAGAGGGGCAAGGGAGGAAACGCCGCTCCCCGGCTCCTCCGCTCCTCTGCTCCTCCGCTCTTTGTTCGAGATGAACCCGCCTTTGCGCAGCCACGCCGACGTGGACTTTCTTTGGCAGCACTTGGCCGTCGCCGATTGCATCACCACCGACCATGCGCCGCACACGCTTGAGGAGAAGCGCAGCGCCAAGCCGCCGATGGGCACGCCCGGGCTGGAGACGATGCTGCCGTTGCTGCTGACTGCCGCGCATGAAGGGCGATTGCGATTTGAAGACATCGCGCGGCTGTGTTGCGAAGGCCCGGCGCAAACGTTCAACATCCCTCGCAAGGGTAGAATCTTGCCGGGCTTCGACGCCGATTTGACCCTGGTGGATCCAAATGCCGAGTGGGTCATCGGCGATAAACCGCTCTTCACCAAATGCAACTGGACGCCGTTCGCTGGCTGGCCCGCGCGCGGGACCGTGAGGCACGTGTTTATGCGCGGGCGGTTGGCGTTCGATGACGGACAAATCCTGGTTGAAAGAGGTTCTGGAAAGTTGATTCGTAACTGGTAATTGGTGATCAGTAATTGTTGACTCGGCAATTATCAATAGCAAGTCAGGATTGACGAGGTGGACTCCACCTCAACGTCACCAATCACCAATTACTCCCGGTATGACACAGACGCTTCACACGAACACAGTCAATCGCATCCTGGTGCTGGTGGCGCTGCTGGCGCTCACGCCGGTGTTGTTGCTCGTGGTGGAGCTGCCCTCGCGCAACGTCCTGCTCAGTTTTCTCGGTTCCGAGTTAGCCATCAGCCTGAACACCAACTCGTTGTTGATCCTGTTCATGCCCGTGCTCACCATCGCCGGCGTGGATTGGGTGCTGCGCGATCACCCCGATGTGCAGGCCGGCGAGACGCCGTTCCTCTTTCCGTTCTGGATGGCACCGGGCTTGACCGCGCTCGCGTTGGCCCTGCTGCTCACGCGCATTAACACCTGGCCGCTGTGGATTCTTGTGCTTGTGCTGGGCGTGCTCATCATCGGCGTGTTGGTGGTGGCCGAATACAACACCATCGCGCCGAACAACCCGTCCTACCCCATCGCCCGGCTCACCGTCACCGGCCTGAGCTATCTGATCGCGTTCGGCCTGTTCACACTCATCTACAGCACGCGCGAACGCAGCGTCATCACTGCCACCATGACGCTGCTCGTCGCCGTGGCGCTCTCGCTTGATCTGCTTGCCCCGCACATCATCGGCCTGAATCAGGCCATGTTGTTCTCACTCATCATCGGCTGGATTGTGGGTATTGCCACTTGGGCGCTGAACTATTGGAACATCTCCAATTGGAGCGCGGGCGTGCTGATGCTCACCGTGTTCTACGTGTGTGTGGGCGTGGCGCAACAGTACTTTCAAGAGCGGCTGTCGCGCGGCGTGTTGATCGAGTTCGGGGTGGTCACAGTGATCGCGCTGGTCGTGGCGTGGCAACTGGCAGGAGTGCGATAAATGGCAGACGGCGCGCTCATCATCGGCGCAGCGAACTTCGATATCAAGGGCCGGATGCTCCATCCGCCCGTGATCACGTCGTCCAACTCATCGGCCATCCGCACCAGCTTTGGCGGCGTGGCCCGCAACATCGCCGAGAACCTGGCGCGGCTGGGCGCACCGGTCACGCTGCTCACAGCCGTGGGCGACGACTACGCGGGCGAGGACATCCTGAGCGGCGCGGATGATGTGGGCGTCGACGTGTCGCGCGCCATCATCGCCGAGGACGAGACGACGGGCACATATCTGGCCGCGCTCGACGAGGGCGGCGATTTATATCTCGGCCTGGATGACCTGCGCGTGCTGCGCCACCTCACGCCCGATTACCTGCGCATGAACCGCGACGCCTTCCGCGAATGCGCCCTGGTCGCCTTCGATCTCAACCTGAGCGAGGAGGCCATGCTGACGGCCATTCACCTGGCGCACGAGTATGGCAAGCCCATTTGCGTGGACCCGACGTCTACTGTGCTGGCCAGCCGGATGCGGCCACACTTACCCATGGTCAACGTCGTCACGCCCAACATCGCCGAGGCCGAAGCCATCCTGCGCTGCGGGCCGATTCACACTGCCGACGAGGCGTTGAACGCCGCGCGCCAACTGGTGAGCCTGGGCGTGGAAGCCGCCGTTATTACCCAGGCCGAGAGCGGCGCGTGCTACGCCACCGACGAAGAGAGCGGTCAGTTCCCGGCGGTGCGGGTGGAAGTGCGCGACACCACCGGCGCGGGCGATGCGTTGACGGCTGTGGTGATCTTCGGCTGGCTCAACGGGTTGACCGTCGCCGACTCATTGCAGTTGGGACTGCGCGCCGCGGCCTTGACGCTGCGGACGGTTGAAACTGTCGCGCCGGAATTGAGCCTCGACCGGCTGTATGGCTTTGACGAGCAACCTGCGCAATTGGCCGATGAATAGCTCTTCCCCAAAGGACTGGCATTGAACCCCGCGCTCACCCCCGACAAACACGCCGTCCTCCGGCTGCCCGAATTCCGCGCCCTGCTCGGCGCCCGCGTCACCGCCTCGCTCGCCATGAGCGCCATGGTCACGGTGATCGGCTTTCAGGTCTTTGAACTCACCAAGGACCCGCTCTCGCTGGGTTGGCTGGGATTGGTCGAAGCCATCCCGGCGCTGTCGCTGGCGCTCATCGGCGGGCATGTGGCCGACCGGAACGACCGCCGCAAACTCATCCTCATTTTTGAAACGATCATGGTGATCAGCGCGCTGTTGCTGGCGTTCATCGCCACCGACGCGGCGCGCTATGGCCTGGTCGCCATCCTGACGGTGATCTTCATCAACGGCATCGCTGGCGGCTTCTCGCGCCCGGCCCAATCGGCGTTCGAGGCGCAGGTCATCCCAATCGAATACGCCGCCAGCGATGCCGTTGATGAAGAT
>Ga0224722_1000172_pt1 | contig 36965 bp, 27 predicted proteins | sample Balambano_FR1_Me_FD_161646 | JGI IMG/M metagenome (GOLD analysis project Ga0224722, IMG submission 161646) | Freshwater sediment microbial communities from Lake Towuti, South Sulawesi, Indonesia - Balambano_FR1_MetaG | ecosystem: Environmental > Aquatic > Freshwater > Lake > Sediment | place...
CCATCAGCACCACCATCAGGCCGCCAGGGGCAACATCGCCCTCAGCGTCGGCCTGATGGTGGTGCTGATGGTGGTGACGGTGGTCTATGTGCCGCTGGTGTTGCCGCTGCTGTTGCCCGGCGTGTCGGTCAACCCCCTCGACATCGCCAGTTCGTTGGTGGTGCTGATGCTCATCCCGCTTGGCATCGGCTTGTTCATCCGGGCGCGCTATGCGGACACGGCGGCCTCGCTCCAACCCGTATTTGCCCAGGTGTCGAACACGGCGTTTATGCTGCTGGCGGCCACCATGCTGCTGTTGAACTGGCGCACGCTTCTGCAGGCCATCGGCAGCGGTGCGATTATCGCCACGCTCTTGTTCGTCGTCATCATGTTCGCGTTAGGTTTCATGCTGGGTGGGCGCGACCCAGGCACGCGCTCGGTGCTGGGGCTGGGCACGGCGCAGCGCAATATCTCGGCGGCGCTCGTGATCGCTGCGCAGAACTTTGGCGACCCGAACGTGTTGACCGAGATTCTCGTGGGCTCGGTGCTGATGTTGGTGATCCTGATGCCGCTGGGCGGTGAATTGGGCAAACGCACGGCGGCGGCGGCAGAAGCGGCTGAACCATCGGCCCAGCCTATGCAATAAACTCAGCAGCCTATGAATGCAGACTTCCATAAAGGTCAAGAGAGACAATGACAGCCGAGACACATCCTGCGCCCTATACCCGGCTCGACTTTGACCCGGCTTATCTGCCCGCTCTCGAAGAGAAACTGTTTATCGAAGGGCCGCTCGCCGCGCGGCGTCTGACGAATTTCTTTGCGCTGTTGTTGATGGCAACCGTCATCGCCACATACGGTGTGCTCTCCGATTCAACAGCCACCGTCATCGGCGCGATGATCGTTGCCCCCTTGATGGGGCCGATCATGGCGACGACGGCAGCCGTCGTCATGGGTGCCCTTGACCGCGCTGTTCGTTCGTTGGCGCTTGTGTTGGTTGGGGTGGCCACTGTCGTCGTTGCTTCGTTCGTGTTGTCGCTCGTTGTTCCCGATGTCACCATCTCCTTCACCAGCAATGGCGAAATCACATCGCGCATCAATCCTGGGTTGTATGCCCTCTTGACCGCGTTGGGCTCGGGCGTGGCAGGCGCATTCATCACATCGCGCTCGGAACTATCGGACTCGATCGGCGGCGTGGCCATCGCCATTTCATTGGTGCCGCCGCTGTGCGTGGTCGGCATTTCCCTTCAGCAAGGGCAAGGCGACGCCGCAATGGGAGCGCTGTTGCTCTTCACGACCAATTTCCTGGCCATCCTGCTGGCCGGGGGAGTGACGCTTTGGCTGGTCGGTTTGCGCCGTGCCGCGACGACGGAGGGGCAGTTCAAGTTTCGCCGGGCCGGCTTTGCGCTGTTTCTCGTCGGCATCCTCATCATCGCGATTCCGCTCTCCCTATCCTCGTATCAGGCCATCGCGCTCGCCGCCGACAATCAAAAGGCAAGCGGCGAGGTGACGGCGTGGTTGGCTGGCACAAACTATCAGGTGGCCAGTGTCAAGGTCAATGGCCGGGATGTCATTGTGACCGTGGAGGGGAGCGGGGAACTCAACCCTGCGCAGCTTCTGGCCAATCAGATCGCCCGTTCACTGGGACGCCCGATCGCCATTGTTGTGCGCACGGTCCCGGCGCAAAGAAGCGATTCCGCGTCGCCATGATGCCAGCTCACGACACAGCAACCGTGCAACGAAAAACTGCCAGCACCCGCCTCAGCGATACTTCGGGCCGTCAAGGTGAGATATGACTGATGCTGATGCCAATGCCCTGCCAGCAGATCAAGCGCTGCCCCATCCCGGCATGGTGTGGATACCTGGCGGCGCGTTCCTGATGGGCTCGGAGAAGTACTACCCTGAGGAACGGCCCATCCACAAGGCGCGCGTGGATGGCTTCTGGATGGACGCGCACTTGGTCACAAATGCCGGCTTCGCCGCGTTCGTTCATGCGACGGGCTACGTCACCCTAGCCGAGCGCGCGCCGAACGCCGCCGACTACCCCGGCGCGTTGCCGCACATGCTCGTGCCCGGCTCCACCACTTTTCAGAAGCCAAAGAAGCGTGTGAGCATGACCAACCACTACAACTGGTGGACGTGGACGCCCGGCGCGGACTGGCGGCACCCATACGGGCCGGACGCTTCGATCAAGGGCCGCGATCAACATCCGGTGGTGCACGTGGCTTACGAAGATATCGAAGCGTATCTGGCTTGGGCGGGCAAAGTGTTGCCGACCGAGGCCGAGTGGGAGTTTGCCGCGCGCAGCGGGCTGAACGGCGCGGAGTTTGCCTGGGGCGATGAGCTGACACCCGGCGGCAAGTATCTGGCCAACTTCTGGCAGGGCGAGTTCCCCAATGTCAACCACAAGCTGGATGGCTACGAGGGCACGTCGCCGGTCGGTGCGTTCCCGGCCAATGCCTACGGGCTGTTCGACATGATCGGCAATGTGTGGGAATGGACGAGCGATTGGTATCAATCCGCCCATCAACCCAGCCAGACCTGCTGCACGGTGGATAACCCTCGCGGCGGCGCCGCTGAGACGAGTTTTGACCCGGCCCTGCCGAACGTGAAGATTCCTCGCCGCGTGCTGAAGGGCGGCTCACACCTGTGCGCCGCAAACTACTGCCAGCGCTACCGGCCGGCGGCGCGCATGCCCCAAGCGATTGACACCGGCACCAACCACATTGGCTTTCGCGGCATTATGCGCGCGCCATCCAACGGCGTGAACGCAAACACAAACACAAAGTAAACAAATCATGGCAAAGAAAGCAGTCTCTAAGGCAAAGAAGAACGCTTCCAAGAGCACAAGCAATGGGCTGGTCGAATACGCCCCAGGGACGGCATTCCCCGGCGTCATCGGGCGCACGTTCGACGTGTCATCACCCGCGTGGCCCGCGCCGCTGCGGGCGAAAGAGGGCGCACCAAACGTGTTGTTCATCGTGCAGGACGACACCGGCTTCGGGCAGATGGGTTGCTACGGCAGCCCAATCAAGACGCCGAACATTGATGCACTGGCGGCCAACGGCCTGCTCTTCAGCAACATGCACACCACGGCGCTGTGCTCACCCACCCGCTCGTGCATCTTGACGGGCCGCAATCACCATTCGAACGCCATGTCGTGCATCACTGAAGGCTCGACCGGTTACCCTGGCGGCAACGGCAACATCCCATTTGAGAACGGCTTCCTGTCCGAGATGCTGCACCTGCACGGCTACAACACCTACGCCGTCGGCAAATGGCATCTCACGCCGGCCGATCAGGTTTCGGCCGCTGGCCCGTATGATCGCTGGCCGCTCGGTCGCGGCTTTGAACGCTACTACGGCTTCCTGGGCGGCGATACGCATCAGTATTACCCCGAGCTGACCTACGACAACCATGGCGTCGAGCCTGAGAAGACGCCGGAAGAGGGATATCACCTGACCGAGGATCTGGTGGATCACGCCATCAGCTTCATCGCCGATGCCAAGCAGGTGGCCCCGAACAAACCCTTCTTCATGTATTTCGCGCCTGGCGCGATGCATGCGCCGCACCACGTGCCCAAGGAATGGGCCGACAAATACAAGGGCCAGTTCGACGACGGCTGGGATGCCTGCCGCGAGAAGGTGTTCGCGCGGCAGAAGAAGCTGGGAATCGTGCCGAAGGACGCCGAACTGTCGCGGCACGATCCCGACGTGCAGGACTGGAACGCACTCTCGGCCGACGAGAAGAAACTGTATGCGCGCATGATGGAGGTGTTCGCGGGCTTCCTCGAACACACCGACTATCACTACGGCCGGCTGTTCGACTTCCTGAAGACCATCGGCGAGTGGGACAACACCATCATCATGTTCATCTCCGACAACGGCGCCAGCTCCGAAGGCGGCCCGACCGGCTCGGTGAACGAGAACAAGTTCTTCAACAACGTGCCCGACTCGCTGGAACAAAACATTGCCATGCCGGATGAACTCGGCGGGCCGCGCACATTCAACCACTATGCCTGGGGCTGGACATTCGCCGGCAACACGCCGTTCCGGCGCTGGAAGCGCGAGACGTATCGCGGCGGCATCAGCGACCCGTTCCTCGTGCACTGGCCGAAGGGCATCCAGGCCAAGGGTGAAGTGCGAGCACAATACGCCCACGTAATTGACATGGTCCCGACCGTGCTCGAAGCGCTCGGCCTCGCAGCGCCAGCCTCGATCAAGGGTGTGACGCAATCGCCGATCGAGGGCCACAGCTTCGCCCACGCCTTCGACGATGCCGAGGCGCCATCCAGGCACATCACCCAATACTTTGAGATGTTCGGCCATCGCTCGATCTATCACGACGGCTGGCGCGCGGTCTGCCCGTGGCCAGGCACGTCGTTCAAGGAGGCGGGCGTCTTCTTCGGCGCGCCGATCACCGCAGACAAGCTGACTGATCTGGATGCCAAGGGTTGGGAGCTGTATCACGTGGCTGAGGACTTCGCCGAGAACCACAATCTGGCCGGCGATAACCGCGCCAAGCTGATCGAGATGATCGCGATGTGGTATGTCGAGGCCGGCAAATACAACGTGCTGCCGATTGACAGCCGCAGCACCTTGCGCTTTGCCGACCAACGACCGCAGATCGCAGTGGCACGCACCCGCTACACGTTCTACCCGGGCACGCAGATGGTGCCCACCAACGCCGGGCCGCAGATGTTGAACCGACCCTTCAGCATCACCGCCGACGTCGAGATTACGAAGGGTGGTGCGGAAGGTGCGCTGCTGTCGGCCGGCGACGTGCAAGGCGGTTTCTGCCTCTACGTGCAAGGCGGAAAGCTGCACTACATCTACAACTACGTGGGCAGCGATTTCTATCACATCGAATCGAAAGTCGCTGTCCCTGAGGGGCGTCACAAACTGCGCTTTGAGTTCGAGGTGACGGGTATGCCCGATATCAAAGCTGGTAGAGGTGCGCCGGGCCGTGGACAGCTCTACATTGACCGCAAGCTGGTAGGCCAGGGCGATATCCCGCTCACCATGCCGCTGTTGATCGGGCTGGCGGGCGGCATCGTATGCGGCGCAGACAGCGGCTCGCCGGTGTGGGACAAATACACGCCGCCATTCAAATTCACGGGCACGCTCCACAGTGCAACCGTGGATGTCAGCGGCGACCTGATCGTAGATGAGGAATCCAAGATGCGCACCGTGCTGGCGCGGCAGTAGCTCGAAACAGCAATACAGCAAGCCATGCACGCCTTCATCTCACGCTACCTCGAACCGATTGATGCGCTGACCGAGATCATCTACGGCTTGCTCATCGTCATGACGTTTACCATGGCTTTCCGCGCCTTCGACGCCAGCAGCCTGACGGGACGACTGGACATCGTCGCTGAGGCCAGCGTGCGGCGGCTGTTGATAGCCGCCTTTGGCTGCACGGTGGCGTGGGGGCTGATTGACGGTGTGATCTACGTCATGTCGTCGCTGGCGGAACGCGGTGAGCGGCAACGCTTGATCAAAGTGATTAAGACCGCCCCCGATGAGCGCGCCGCCACAGAAGCCATTGCAGAGGAACTGGATGACGCGGTCGGCCCGTTGGCCAGCGATGCTGGGCGTGGGCAACTCTATGCCGATGTGCTCGAACACCTGCGCGACGAGCCGCCCGCGCACGAAGGGATCAAGCGTGAGGATATCTACGGCGCCATTGCCCTGGTGTTGCTGGCCATCGTCGCGACGCTGCCGGTCGTCATCCCTTTTCTGTTCGTGACAGATCCGGCGGCAGCCATCCGCACCTCTAATCTGATCGCCATCGCCATGTTGTTCATCGCTGGCTATCGCTGGGCAAAATACGCCCGCGCCAACCCGCTGAAGATCGGCCTGCTCACTGCAGGCATCGGCGTAGTGCTGGTGCTGGTGGCCATTCCGCTCGGCGGCTGACAAGCTATGGGACTACTGTGACAACCGTGAACACGACTGCTGCTGAACACGCGCGCTACACCAAGACGCGCGAAATCATCACGACCATCATCCTGGCCATCGCGTCGTTGCTCACCGCATGGAGTGGCTACGAGGCGTCGCAGTGGGGGTCCGTACAATCGCTGAGTTCCAGCCAGGCATCGGCGCGGCGCGTGCAGGCCAGCCAGAAGGCTTCTCTCAGCGGTCAGGATCGGCTGGTGGACATTTTGACGTTCACCAATTGGCTGGAGGCGCTCAACGCGCAAGACCAACGCCTGGCCGATTTCTATCGAGCGCGCTTCCGAGCCGAGTTCACGCCGGCATTCGAGGCCTGGCTGGCGACGCAACCGTTGACCAACCCCAATGCACCCAGGACGCCGTTTGAGATGGCCGAGTATCAATCCCGACAACAGGCTGAGTCGGCGCTATTGGAGCAAGAGGCAAATGCACTCACCGACCGGGCCAACCAGGCATTGGACACATCCAGCCGCTATGTGCGCACCACGCTGTTTCTGGCCTCGGCGCTGTTCTTCGCCGCCATCTCCAAGACCTTCGACTTGCGCGGTCTGCAAATCGCCACGCTGGTGATCGCAGGCGGGTTGCTGTTGTTGGGTGTGCTCTTCATCATCCCACTGCCGATTGTGTGAGGCGCAACTCAGCCATGACCGCACACATGGACGCAGCCGGCGGAGCAATGTCATCCCTCAAGCAATATCTCCGCGAGCCGTTGTTCCTGACGGCGCTCCGCGGCACGAAGGACTTGCCCAAGGAGATCGTCGCCGGCATCACGCTGGCCGCGCTGATGATCCCGCTCAACATCGGCTATGCCCAGGTGGCCGGGCTGCCGCCGATCGTCGGGCTGTATGCCGCCATCGTGCCGATGGTCGCCTTCGCCCTCTTCAGCACCTCGCGCAACATGGTCGCCAGCCCCGATGCGCCCATCGCCGCGCTCATCGGTGGGCTGCTGGCCGCCCTGGCCGCGCCAAACGATCCGAAATATGTGCAATTGGCGTTCGCGCTGGCGCTGTTGTGCGCGCTGATCTTCTTCCTGTTCTGGTTCTTCCGGCTGGGCTTCCTGGCTAATTTTCTATCGCGCGCGGTGCTGGTCGGTTTCATCTCCGGGTTGGGGGTGGAGGTCTTCACCAGCCAACTCAAGAAGATCATGGGCGTGAGCATCGAGGCCGAGGGTTACTTCCGCGAGGTGTTGGCGCTCATGGCCAGCATTCCAGCCGCCAACTGGTATGCGGTGGGCATCGGCGTCGGCAGCATCGTCATCATCCGCCTGTTGAAGAAATATGCGCCCAAGCTGCCCGGCGCGTTGATCGCCTTGATCGTCATGACCGCCATCGTGGCGATCTTCAACCTGGACGAACGCGGCGTGAGCGTGCTTGGGTCGGTGCCATCCGGCTTGCCGAGGCTGACGATCCCACAAGTCGAACTGAGCGACTACGTGAAGTTGCTGCCCGGCGCGCTGGCCATCTGTGGCGTCACGCTGGCCGAAGGATTGCTGATCGCCAAGAAATACGCGCAAAAATACGACGACAAGATTGACCCGGATCAGGAGATGTTCGCCTTTGGCGCAGCCAATGCGGTTGCGGGTTTGACAGGCGCATTCGTTATCGGATCGAGCGCCTCGCGCACGGCGGCCATGGATGGCGCAGGTGCGCGCAGCCAGTGGCCGAGCCTGGCCGCGGCGGTGGTAGTGGCGGTGCTGCTGCTGTTCTTCGTCCCGCTGCTGGCACTGTTGCCCAACGCGGCGCTGGGCGGCATCGTGGCCAATGCGGTCTTGTCGTTGATCGAGGTTGGCGAGTTCAAGGAGCTGTGGCGCATGCGGCGCAGCGAATTCGCCATCGCCTTCGTGGCGCTGCTGAGCGTGCTTGCCCTGGGCGCGTTGCCGGCGGTGATCATCGCCTTCTTGCTCAGCACCATTGACCTGGTGAGGCGCGCGGCCACGCCCAAGACCGCGGTGCTCGCGGAGTTACCCAATGGGGAGTTCACCAGCGCGGGCACGGTCCGTGGTGTGACACAGACCCGGCCGGGCTTGGTTGTGTATCGCTTCGGCGCGCCGCTGTATTTCGCCAACGCCAACGTGTTTTTGGATGAGGTCAAACACATCGTCGAGACATCGCAACCACCGCTGCGCTGGTTCGTGCTCAATGCCGAGTCCATCAACGACATTGACACGACTGGCGCAGAAGCGCTGGAACAGGCGCTCACAGTGTTACATGCGCGGAGCATCACCTTTGCGCTGGCCCGCGCACATGAGCCTGTGCCGGCATTGCTCGAACGCTACGACTTAATGACCAAGATCGGCAAGCACAACCTGTTCCCCACCGACCGCGCCGCCGTAGGCGCATTTGTGGAGGCTGCGGCATGAAGCCGTTTGTAAGCGGAGGCTGCGCGGGCTTTGCGCCATGCGCGTTCTAAAGACATGCACACCATCGTCGCAAAGGTATCGCAAGGCGTGCGCGCTGCGGCGCACTATGTGCCCGTGCTGGGCTGGGCGCGCAGCTACAAGCGCGAGTGGTTGACGAGTGACCTGATCGCCGGCGCGACGGTGTGGGGAGTGATGACACCCTCAGCCATGGCTCATGCACAGTTGGCGGGTCTGCCAGCTCAACACGGCTTATATGCCACCATGATGTCGCTGATCGCCTACGTTATCTTTGGCGCATCGCGTCGCGTCAAAGTCACCACCAGTTCAACCGTGGCGGTAATGTCGGCCAGCGTGCTGGTGTCGTTTGCCACGACCGGCCCGGCCGAATACGTGCTCCTGTCATCGGCGCTGGCGTTGGCAGTTGGCATTGGGTTGATGGCCGCAGGCGCAGTCAAACTCGGCTTCATCGCCGACTTCCTGTCCAAGCCGATCATCGCCGGATTCATCTTCGGCGTCGCCATCACTGTCATCATCGGGCAACTACCAAAGGTGTTCGGCCTGCCCGGCGGCAGCGGCACAATCTTTGAACAACTCGCCCAGTTCGCTGTCCGCTTGCCGCAAACCAATCTGTACTCACTCGGAATTGGCATCGGCGCGATCATCGTGATCACGGTCATGCGCAAGCGTTACCCGCGCATCCCGGCCGGGTTGGTGGTGCTGGTGTTGTCTATCGCGGTGGTCATGCTGTTTAACCTCGATCGGCAAGGTGTGAGCATCGTCGGCAGCGTGCCGCAGGGGTTGCCAGAGATTCGGCTGCCGCTCGTGCCGTTGCGGGATCTGGCCGGCGTCATCGCGGGCGCGGCGGGCATCATCTTTTTGGCTGCGGGCGAATCGCTCGGCACGGCCCGCGCCTACGCGACGCAACATCGTGAGCCGCTCGACGCCGATCAAGAGTTGATCGCGCTCGGCACGTCGAACATCGCCAGCGGTCTGGCCCAGGGGTTTGTGGTGGATGTCAGCCTGTCCGCCACGTCCACCGCGGCGGATGCCGGCGCGCGCACGCAGGTGTCGAGCCTGATGACGGCCGGGTTGGTGGCCATCACGCTGTTGTTCCTGGCGCCATTGTTTGCCAGCCTGCCAAACGCCGTGCTTGGGGTGCTGATCATCCTGTCTATGGTCGGTCTGCTGGATGTGCGCGGTTTGGTAACCATCTACCGCGCCCGCCGCGCCGACTTCGTGTTAGCCCTGGCCGCGCTGGCCGGCGTATTACTTTCGGACGTGTTGACCGGTTTGTTGCTGGCCGCATTGCTGGCGCTGGTGCAGGTGTTATATCGCGCCAGCCAACCATATCTGGCCCAGTTGGGTGAAATCCCTGGTTCACCCGGGATGTATGGCGACCTGGCGCGCTCTCCAAACAATCAACCGGTACCTGGCCTGTTGATCGTACGGTTGGACGCACCGGTGTATTACTTCAACGCCAACATGGCGACCCAGCAGATTCGCGAGTTGGCCGCAAGCAGCAATGGTCACCTGCGCGCGCTGTTGCTCGACCTCGGCGCGACGGCCGACCTGGACATCACCAGCGCCGATGCGCTGCAGGATTTGATGAAGGACATGCGCGATCAGCACATCCGGGTGATGTTCGTGCATCTGCGCGGCAGCGTGCGCGACCGGCTGCGCGCTATGGGCAAGCTGGACGACTTTGGCGAGGCCAACCTGTATCCGAGCATTGACGCGGCCGTGCGCGACTTCAAGGGCGCCATCACCGCGCCCAGTGAAGCACCCGTTCCGGTGGCCGAGGCGACTGCCCTGACCGATGCGAAGTCCGCGCCAGACGACACGTCCAAGTAGAGCAAGCGGTCATGATGCTCAAAGACCTCAAGACCAACCGCACAACCTTTTTGGGCGAGGTCGTCTCCGGCCTGATCATGGCCATCGTGACCGTGCCAGGCGACCTGGCCAACGGCTTGCTGGCCGGCGTCAACCCGGTGCACGGCCTGTATTCGCTCATCGGCGGCACGGCAGTGGCCGCGCTGTTCACCGGCTCGGTCATCATGAATGTGGACTCGACCAGCGCTTCAGCCTTGGCCACGGCCGATGTGATGCGCGGCTTCCCGGTCGAACAGCACTTCACCGTGCTGGTGACGCTTGGCTTGCTGGTCGGCGCGTTTCAAGTGTTGTTCGGCGTGCTCAAGCTGGGCAGCTTGATCAACTTCATCTCCAACGCGGTGATGACCGGCTTCCTCACCGGCATCGCGGCGCTGACGATCCTCGGCCAGGTGGGTGACCTGACGAAATACGCCAGCGCCGCGTCAAACAAAGTCTTCCGGGCGGTTGACACGCTGCTGCATCCGAGCGAGATAGATCTGCCCACGCTGGCCATCGGCGTCGTGACCATGCTGGCGGTGTTCATCGCCGGGCGGACGAAGTTTGGCCGCTTCTCGTATGCCATTGCCTTGGGTATGGCCACGCTGCTGGTGCCGCTGTTGGACCTGAGCACGGTCACACTGGTGGGTAACACCACCGACATCCCGCGTCAATTGATCAACCTGCATCTGCCGGATGTCGGTTTGATCCCGACGTTGTTCGGGCCTGCTCTGGCCATCGCCATCATCACACTGGTACAGGCGGCCGGCGTCGGCCAGGCCATCCCCAACCCCGACGGGCGCTACCCCGACCCCAACAAAGACTTTCGCGGGCAGGGCTTGGCCAACCTGGCCAGCGGCGTTCTGGGTGGCATCCCGGTCGGCGGGTCGCTCTCGGGCACCACGCTGCTCAAGTCGTGCGGCGGCGTGGGGCGCTGGTCGAACATCTTCACCGCGCTGTTCGGGGCGTTGGCGGTGTTGCTGCTGGCCGGTGTGCTGGAGCGCCTGCCATTGCCCGCGCTGGCCGGGCTGCTGGTCATGGTCGGCATCGAGATGTTCAATCCGCGCCGCATCGCGACCACGCTGCGCACCGGCCGCGTGTCTGCGGCCATCATGCTGTTGACGTTTTTGGCAACGCTGTTTCTGCCCATACAGTCGGCTGTGGCATTCGGCGTGCTGCTGCACGTTTTCATTCATATCTATCGCTCGGCCAACCAGGTGCGCATCGAGCACTTTGTGCTGACGCCAGACGGGGGCCTGGACGAAATGGACAGACCGCCTGCGCAACTGGCATCCAATGACGTGACCATTTTGCACCCGGTCGGCAGCCTGTTCTTTGCCGGCGCGGCCGAGTTTGAGAGCAAGCTGCCCGACGTTGGGCAGGCCGAGCGGCCAGTGGTCATCATTGATTTGCGCGACCGCGACGAGCTGGGCAGCACCTTTATCCGCGTGTTGGAGCGCTATGCCGCGCGGGTGCAGGCGCGTGGTGGACAATTGATGTTGACCGGCGTCAACGACCACGTGCAGGATCAGCTTGCTGACACTGAACTGCTTCGCCTCATTGGCGCTGATAACGTCTTCAAAGCGCAAGCGCGGTTGGGAGCATCTATGATCGCTGCCGACGCCGCAGCGCGAGCTTGGCTGCATCACGCCACGACGGCCAAACCGGGTGATGCAGCCACCAGCGCACTCGGCGCGCCACATTCGCCATGAACCGATCAGCATCGTCGCCCGCGACGCGCATCGCTTTCCCCATCCGAACGTGGCTGCCCGGCTACAAGCGCGATTGGCTGCGCGGCGATGTCATCGCGGCGCTGACGACATGGGCGTTGGTGGTGCCCCAAGCCATCGCCTATGGGCAGATTGCCGGATTGCCGCCGCAGGCCGGGCTGTTTACTGCGTTCGCCGGGCTGCTCGGCTATGCGCTGTTTGGCACATCACGCCAACTGGTCGTCAGCCCGACATCGGCTACTGCCGCCATCTCGGCAGCCCTGATCGCGCCGCTGGCGTTGGGCGACCCCCTTCGCTTTGCCGGGTTGTCCTCGACCCTGGCGCTGATGGTGGGTGTGGTCTTTCTCACGCTCGGCGTTTTGCGTCTGGGCTTTGTTTCGCAGTTCGTTTCCACATCGGTGCAGACCGGGCTGATGTTTGGCCTGGGTTTGACGATTGCCGCCGGGCAATTGCCGAAGCTGCTGGGGTTCAGCGGCACCGAAGGGCCCTTCTTCGATCAGTGTGTGAATCTCATCCAGCAAGTGGGCAGCGTGAACGGGCCAACGGCCGTCATCGGCTTCGCCAGCCTGGCCTTTCTGCTGGCGATGAAGCGATTCGCGCCCCGCGCGCCAGCGGCGCTAATCATCGTCGTGGCTGGCATCGTGGCCGTGACCGTGTTCGATCTGGCTGCTCGCGGCGTGAGCGTGATCGGGCCTGTGCAGACACAAATTCCACTGCCCGCGCTGCCAGCGGCAAGTCTTGCCGACATAGGGGCCTTGCTGGCCGGCGCCGTGGCCATCGCTGTCATCGGCTACGCCGAGAGCGAAACGGTATCGGAAGAGTTTGCCACCAAACACCGCTACGATATTGCGCCCAACCAGGAATTGGTGGCGCTGGGCGCGGCCAACGTGCTATCGGGGTTGTTCCAGGGCTTCATCACCTGCGGCGGCGCCAGCCAATCCGCTGCCAACGAACGGGCCGGCGCCAAGACGCAGCTGAGTACGTTGATTCTCTCGGCGTTAATGTGGCTGACGTGTCTGGCCCTGTTGCCGTTGTTTCGCAATTTGCCCAACCCCGTGCTCGGCGCCATCGTCATCAGCGCGGTGATCGGGTTCGTCAATGTCCGCGCCATGCGCCGGTTGCTCAGCTTGCGGCGAGACGCATTCGCCCTGGCGCTGATCACGCTGTTCGGTGTGCTCGCGCTTGGGCTGCTGCCGGGCTTGTTGCTGGCGCTGATGATCTCACTGGGGTTGGTGCTCGCGCGCATCAGCCAACCCAGTGCTTCAGCCCTGGGGCGTTTGGCGTCGCAGGGCCATGACAACTTCGTCAGCCTGAGCGCCAACCCGCAAGCGCAACCCATTCCCGGCTTGTTGATCTATCGGCTGGATGCACCACTGTTCGCAGCCAATGCGGCGCGCTTCAGGGCCAGCTTGTTGGAGATGATCGCAACCGAGACCACACCACCACGGGTGGTACTGGTAGATCTGGAAATGAGCAATGATCTGGACATCAAGAGCATTGACACGCTGGCGCGGTTGCACGCCGAGCTGGGCGAACGGCAGGCGGCACTGTGGCTGGCGCGGCCACACGCGCGTGTGCGAGACATGCTGGCGCGCAGCGGACTGGCCACAACGTTGGGCGAGGCGGGCATCTACCGCTCGGTGCGTGAGGGGGTCCAAGCGTTCATGACTGCTTTCCCTCAGCCTCAGCCTCAACCCCTGGACAGTGGGGAAAGCACAACGGCGGCATCCAATGTCAACCCGGAGCGCTAACGCATGGCAGACAACCACAACCACGCGCCGACCCACTCAATCAGCACACCGCTCGTCGTGGTCGCCGCGCTGTGCGTCATCGTCGCCTTCGCCAGGTTGGCTGCGCCTGTGCTCAACCCGATCTTGTTGAGTGCATGGCTGGCCGCGCTGGCCTACCCGCTGTTCAAGCGGCTGCATGCCCGCCTGGGCAAGCGCGTGTGGGCGTTGGGCGCAACAGTGGCCGCAGTGGTGGTGGGGATGTTGGTCTTCACCGCGTTGCTGTTCGCTTCGGCCGGCGCGTTGCTCGATGGCTTGAGCCGCTATCAGACCTTGCTGACTGAGCGTCTGGCGCCGCTAGCAAGCATCGGGGCAGGGGCGATCAGCGTCGAATCGTTGAGTGCCGCATTGCACCAGGTGTTGACGGCCTTTACCATCGGCGTGGCAGGCGCAGCCGGCGATGTGTTCTTCAGCATCGTGCTGGCCGCGCTGTTGTTGTTGCAGTCTCGCGCGCTGGCCGATCTGTTGACCGGCCCGTTACAGGCGTATCCTGCACTGGCCGTAGCGCCCGATGTGATGCGCGCCGTCGTGCGCGCTTTTGGCATTCGCACGCGATTGAACTTCCTGACCGGTTTGGGCATGGCTGTCTTTCTCTTAATCGTGGGGGTGGACTACGCGCTGGTGTGGGGCGCGTTGGTGTTCTTGCTCAGCTATGTGCCCTACATCGGGTTGTTTGTGGCGATGACGCCGCCAGTGCTGCTTGCCTTCGCCGAGCACGGCTGGGTGAGCGCAGCCTTGTGCATCGTGGCGGCGGCAGTGGTAAACCTGACCATCGAGAATGTCGTGGAGCCGAACTACACTGGCAAGCAGTTGCGCCTCTCGCCGCCGGTGGTCATGGCTGCCTTCTTCATCTTCGTCTGGCTGTTTGGGCCGGTGGGCGCGGTCATCGCCATGCCGCTCACCGTGACCATCGCGCTGATTTGCGACCGCTACGCTCAGACGCGCTGGGTGACCATGATCATGACCGGCAGTAGAACCCTCACCCCGCCGTCACAGCCGCCGGACTGAACGCCTCTGGAGAAGCGCAACGATGAATAAGGAGCATGTGACCAATTTCTTTCTATCGGCTCAGCCGCCCCAGCCGGAAGCGGCCCTGCTCGATGTGGGCTTCTCAGCCGAATAGACCTCTTGCATAAGTCAGGTGGACTCCACCAGTCGCAGGCAAAATCATGACGATTGACGAGGTGGAGTCCACTCAACATGACTCACCGAAACGCCGGTATGACTTTGGTGGCGAACAGCTCAAGGTGCGGCTGTGCCCAACTCGGCGGCAGGCCGGGCGGCAAGGTAAAGGAATAGTAGTGCGTGAGCGGCACCGACGACGTGAAGGCGCGAATTGTCGCGATGCACGTGTCTACGTCCACCATGTTGAGCAGCCCGACCTCTTTCAGATGCGCAACGTCACGCAGTCGCGGCAGGATCGGCATGCCCGATTTCTCCAGCCACTCAGCATAGACATTCATCTGATACAGCACGTGCGGCGCAGCCTCGTGCCATGTCTTGTCCGGGTCTTCGGCTGGGATCAACCAGAACGGCCCGCCAGCCAACAGCAGGTTGTCGGTGGGTTTGCCCAACGCCTTGAGCGCAGCGACGTATTGGCCGTAGAGGTCGGGGCTGGGGCCGGCGACCGCGATGAAGCCATCGGCCAACTTGGCAGCGCGCTCCGCGGCAGCCGGCGTGAACCCACCGGCCCAGATGGGCAAGCGCGGCCGTTGCACCGAGGGCGGCGACAGCTTGGCCCGACGCACCTCGTAGTGCCGTCCCTTGAAGGTCAGTGTCTCGCCATCCAGCAGCCGGCGGATGATCTCCAGCGCCTCGGTCGTGCGCCGGCCGCGTTCGGACTTGAGGATGCCAAAGCTCTCAAACTCTTCCACCCGATAGCCCACACCGACGCCCAGTTCAAACCGGCCGTTCGAGATCACGTCAACGACGGCGGCATCCTCGGCCACGCGAATCGGATTGTGAAAGGGCAAATCCATCACCGCCGTGCCGATGCGGATCGTCTTGGTCTTGGCGGCGATGGCCGCCGCAGTGGGCAGCACCGACGGCGCATAGCCATCTTCGGCCAGGTGATGCTCCGACAGCCACACGTTGTCGAAGCCATGCGCCTCGGCCCAGACGATCTGCTCGAATATCTCGCTGTAGAGATCGGCAAAGGGGCGCTGCCATTGCAGTGGGTTGCGAAAGTCGTAATACAGGCCGAAGCGCAGTGGGGTGTGGTGGTTGTCGCTCATGATTCTCTCCTTTTGCTGATCGGTGACTACTCATTTCACCTCGACCCAGCACGATCGCGAGTTCGACTCAAACGCCGCATCAATAACGGCCTGTACCCGCACACCGTCGTAGAAACTCGGGACAATGGGCACATCAGCGATGATGCTCTCGATAAACAAGTGAGAGCCAGCATCTCTTCGCGCCATGACCTGCAAAAAACGCTGGTATGGGTCAGCTTCCGAATCAATGCCCTGAACGTATTGCTCAGGCACGGCTTGTGTCTGCATTGCTCCTTCACCATCACGGATGCTGCGCAAGACGAATGGACTGCCCCATCCAAAGTTCACGTCCAGTCCACCGGCTTGCCCCGCAATAACCATCCGCCTTTCTTCCGCGCTTGCAACCGCGCTGATATTGATGGATGCTTGCGCACCGCTCTTAAACTGGAGCGTCAGCAGAGCTGTGTCACCCGCCGGCTCATAGGGATCACCGCTTGGGTGCGGCCGCGCCACATGATTAGCAATGTGCGCGCTCACCGCACTGATCTCCCCCAACGTCAGCCGCGCCAGATCAATCATGTGCGATCCTAAGTCGCCCAATACACCCAGGCCGTGTGCGCGATCCCATTTCCATTGATAGCCAGGAGTTCGCGCATAACCATCCACATAGGCAAATTGGGCAAAGTATGGGCGACCGACTTGTCCTTCATCGAGCAGGTGTTTCATGAGGCGAATGGGGGGCCACCAGCGCCAAGTGAAACACACCATGTGTTTGACCTTGGCGGCCTTGGCTTTGGCCAACATGGCCTGCGCCTGAGCTACATCCATCGCCATCGGCTTCTCAGCCAGCACATGCAAACCGGCATCTAGCGCAGCCATGGCGATGGGGTAGTGCATTTCATCGGGCACGGCAATGATGACGGCATCCAGGCCGCCTGCATCCAGCATCGCCCGGTAATCGCTATACGCGCGTGGAATCTCAAACTTAGCGGCCAGCTCCTCGGCACGCGCGGCGTTGCGTCCACAAATAGCCACTACACGCGCTTGCGGGTGACGCTTAAGGATCGGAAGGTGGACGAGGTCGGCATATCAACTCGTGCCGATCATGCCGATGCGGATGTGATCTGCCATGATGTTTCGCTCACCTCACGCCAGTTCAGGCTTGGCGAGGACGTAGACGCCGGCGTTGATCATCATGCTGCCCCATTCATTCGCCCCGATGTTGGAAAGGAGTTTGCCATCCACGATGCGCATCAAACTCATGATCTTCCAGCTCACTGATTTGCCGAAAGGATAGGGCGGCTTCTCGGGCGGCGGCTCCGGCACTACCGAGTAGGTGAAATCGGCCTGCCACAGCACCACCACCTTGTCGCCCTCAGCCACCATGTCCAGAATGGTGATTTTGTAGCCAGGTCCGATCTTGTGATGCCACAACACGCGCTCCTTCCACTGCTCCGGCGTGTCGTTGTCGGGGACGGAACCATCCGGCGCGTAGTAGCTGGGGATGAGTTCCACCTTGCCTTGCTCCAAAACATCAATCAGGTGCATGCGCGCGATGGCCTTGTTTTGTTCGTTTGTCATGACGGGTTTTGTCCTCCTGTGTGATGAGCCGACTTGTATCGCGACGCCATTGCGAAAAGTTGCCATTTCCTGACAGGCCGCCGTCAGGTTGGAGGTTGCAGGCTGTGCCGACGCACAGATAATGCGCGTGCACATTCACTGCCACCAGACTAAAAGGGGGATTGCATGCGAGCGGCAGCGCAAGAAGACAGTTCATCATTCAGCGACTTCCTGAAATTCCTGCGCAAGCGCGCCAGGCTGACGCAACGCGAACTCGGCATCGCCGCGGGCTACTCCGAGACTCAGATCACACGGTTGGAGGGCGGCTCGCGCCTGCCCGATCCGGTCGTCGTCAAAACGCGCTTTGTTGACGCGCTCGCCCTCAGGGACGAGCCGCGCTTGGCGCAACAGTTGATCGCATTGGCCGAAGCCGCGCACGGCCAGACAGCCATCACGGCTCCGGCGACGGCCAGCCGCACTAATCTCCCCGCGCACCTCAGCCGTTTCATCGGCCGCGAGCGCGAGTTGGAGGAGATCATCGGGTTGGTGAGCGCCAACAGGCTTGTCACGCTGACTGGCGCCGGCGGTGCGGGCAAAACGCGGCTGGCGACCGAAGTAAGCGCGCACATGCTCGACTACTTCGCCGATGGCGTATGGTTAATCGAGCTGTCCGCCATCTCCGACGCCGCTTTGCTGGCCGGCACATTCGCCACGGCGCTGGGCCTGCGCCCTACCAGCCGGCCGGCGCAAGTTGTGTTAACCGATTACCTGCGCGGCAGAAATGCATTGCTGATCGTGGATAACTGTGAGCATCTCATTAACGCCTGCGGCGGATTGGTGGAGGCGCTTGGGCGCGCGTGCCCGCGCTTGCACCTCCTATGCACCAGCCGTGAACCGTTGCGCCTGTCCGGTGAATCCACGTGGCGCGTGCCGCCGCTGCCCACCCACGAAGCTGTCTTGCTGTTCGAGCAGCGGGCCAGTGCGACGCAGTTTGGGTTCGCCCTCACCGACGCCAACACGCCGGTCGTCACACACATTTGTGAGCGACTCGATGGCATGCCCCTGGCCATCGAATTGGCAGCGGCGAGGTTGGAAGCCTTGCCCCTCCAACAAATCGCATCGCGGTTAGACGACCGGTTCCGGCTGTTGACCAACGGCGCTCGCACCGCGCTGCCCAGGCAACAGACGCTGCGCACGATGATCGAGTGGAGCTACAACCTGCTGACGGATGCCGAGCGCGCCTTGCTGCGGCATCTGTCCGCCTTCGCAGGCGGCTGGCGGCTTGAATTTGCCGAAGCGTTGTTTGACGACCCGGAGACGCTCCAGTTGCATGCGCAACTCGTCGGCAAGTCGCTGGTGGTGATGGAGGAGTCGGTGGAGAGCGACACCGGCGAGCGCTATCGTCTCCTCGAAACCATCCGCCAATACGCGCATGAGAAGCTGGACGAAGCCGGCGAGGTAACTCAGGTGCGCCGACGCCATCTCGAGGTGTTCACGAATTGGGCACAGGCGGCCAAGCCGCACCTGCACCGCACCGAGCAAGTGCAGTGGCTGGATCAACTGGAGGCAGAGGTTGACAACTTTCGCGCCGCGCTGACCTGGGTAGCGCAATCCGGCGATGTGCGCTGCGGCGAGACGTTGATAGACGGACTATGGTGGTTCTGGATGCAACGTGGCTACCTGAGCGAGGGGATCAAGTGGATCAGTGACGTGTTGCTGTCAGGTTCAGCAGTAAGCGATGCCACGTGGGTGAGTGCGCACACGCGGATGGGCTGGCTGGCGCTGCACAAGGGCGATATCTTCGATGGCCGGCGCTGGTTCGACGCCGCCGTCGAGCGGGTGCATACGTTAGGCGATCCGCGTCAAGTGCTTCAGGTGTATTGGGGGCTTGGTTTATTGGCGGCGGACTTTACGGAAGCCGAGCGGCTGCTCAACGAGGCCATTGACATCGCGCACCGTGCCGGGTGGGCTTGGGAAGAATCTCAAGTCCGGTGGGCGTTGGGGTCACGCATGCGCAAGCACGGCGATCCACAATTGGCGCACGATGTGCTCATGCAGGGATTGGCGCTGGCGCGTCAGGCTGGCGACCGGCTCTTTGTTTCACAGCTTCTGCTCAAATTGGGGCTGCGGGCGATGGATCGCGGTGATTACGCCGCAGCACGTCCGCTGCTCGAGGTGAGTGTGGCGCAAGTCCAAGCACTCGGCGATCCGGTGGGCGTCGGAGATGCCATCATCGAGTTGAGCACATTGGGTGTGCGACAAGGTGAGTGGGCCTCGGCGCGGACGGCGCTCCGCGAGAGTATTGCGTCATACAGCCAAGTGGGCAACGCCGAGCGCTTGGCGCAATGCATCTCCATCGCCGCTGCTATTGCTCTTGGGCAAGGTCAAGCCGATTGCGCGGCGCGCCTTCTTGGCGCGGTGGCAGCAGCGCGGGCAGAATCGCCACGCCGGTTTGAATTCAACTCAACACTGTATGAGGAATATGACCGGGTGCTACCACTTGTTCGAGCCAGGCTTGATTCAGATGCGTTTGAAGCGGCTTGGGCAGAAGGTCAAGGCATGAGCCTTGCAGAGGCATTGCAAGAGGCGATAGCCGTCTAACTTCATTCACCAGGAGGTGTTCCATGCACACACAACCGACCGGCTCACACGAACCACAGCACGATCAAACTGACGTCAACAATTGGCTCCACGCCAACGCGCTTCCGCTACATCACCTTGAAGCTGGCAATAGTTTCGCTGATCTCATGCCGCTTAAAGCGCTGTTAGCGGATGCCAAAGTGGTGGGACTCGGCGAAACGACACACGGCACGCGTGAGATTTTTCAACTCAAGCACCGGCTCGTCGAGTTCCTCGTCGTCGAACTGGGCTTCAACGCGATCGCGTTCGAGGCCAGCTTCGCCGGCTGCCAGCCGATCAACGACTATATTCTTCATGGATCTGACAATCGGGATGCGGCGCTCACGGGACAAGGCTACGTGGTTTGGGACATCGAAGAGATTGTCGCCCTGCTCGATTGGCTTCGCGCTCACAACGACAACTTGCCGAACGACAAAAAAGTGCTCTTCTACGGGCTGGACTTGTGGAACAACGATCTTGGCCGCAGAGCCGTGCTGGACTATCTTCTTCATGTCGCACCAGACCAAGCCGCCGTTGCGCGGCCGCTGTTCGAAGCGATGACCAATGAGGAGGCCAAATGGCCGACCTTGATGGACGGTGATGCCAGACGCGCGATTGGCACTCTGCTGCCTCAGTTCCAGAGCTTGATAGACCATATGGAGGCGCACAGTGCTGACTACATCCGCCGATCCTCGCATGAGCAGTTTAGCCAGACCTATCGGTTCTTGCGGGTCATGCAGCAATGGCTGATAGCCAATGGCCCGGAACATCTCGTCTCCCCCGCACCAAGAGCATCCGCGCGATCAGCATTCATGGCCGAGAACCTGATACACCTCATCAATCAAGCTGCACACGATGCGAAGTTCATCGTGTGGGAACACAACTGGCACATCAGCAAAGGAGGTTCGGACACCGATGAACTCAATATGGGCCGCGCGTTGCAGCAGGAATACGGCGAGCGTTACTTCGCCATGGGTTTTGAATATGGCCAGGGTGCCTGCAATACCAGAATCCTGTTGCCCGACCGCCGCCTTGGCGACCTCAAGGAAGTGACGTTTGGCCCGCCTCCTCAAGATTCGCTGCCATGGCTCCTATCGCAGGCGCACTTGGGCAACCTGATCCTGGACCTGCGGGCGCTGTCAGAGAGAACAGCCGTCGAAGGATGGTTAAGATCGCCGCTCACGCTCCACCATGTGAGTTGGGTTTACAGTGAGGATTCCGAGTTCTACCTGGAATACAACATCCGGGAAAGATACGATGCGATTGCATATATCGAACAGACCACAGGTGCGCGCCCGACTGTGAACGGCATGAAAACAATCGCCGCCCGGCAAGGGCTTTGAAGTCTGTGATCCGTGCCTATCGCCGTGGACACGCCCCTCCCCATCTACGACGCGCTCCCGGCTGTGCGGGCGCACCTGGATACAGCGCGCACGGTCGTGTTACAAGCGCCGCCCGGCGCAGGCAAGAGCACCGCCTTGCCGCTCGAACTGCTCGACGCGCCGTGGCTGGCCGGCCAGCGCATCCTCATGCTCGAACCGCGCCGTCTGGCCGCGCGGGCCGTGGCTGCGCGCATGGCCGGCACACTGGGCGAATCGCTCGGCGGCACCGTCGGCTACCGCGTGCGCTTCGAAAACCAAGTGAGCAATCACACGCGCCTGGAGGTGCTGACCGAGGGCATCCTCACCCGCCGCTTGCAGGGCGACCCTGGCCTCGATGGCGTCGGCCTGGTGATCTTCGACGAGTTCCACGAGCGCAGCCTGCACGCCGACCTGGCGCTGGCGCTGTGCCGCGACGTTCAGTCGGCCCTGCGCGACGACCTGCGCCTGCTGATCATGTCGGCCACGCTCGACCTGAACAGCGGCGAGTTGCGTTCTGCCCTGGGCGATGCGCCAGTCGTCACGGCCAGCGGGCAGCAGCACCCGGTCGAGGTGATCTATGCCGCCCGTGACTTCGATAACACATCGGCGCTGGTTGACGCGACTATTGCCGCTGTGTCCCGCGCGCTGGCCGAGCAGGACGCGGGTGACGTGCTGGCCTTTCTGCCTGGCGCGGCCGAGATCAGGCGCGCCCAAGCCGCGCTCGAAGCGCGCCACCCCGACGTGCTGGTGCGCCCGCTCTATGGCGACCTGTCGCTGGATGCGCAGCAGGCGGCCATCACGCCCGACCTGCGCGGGCGGCGCAAGGTCGTGCTGGCCACCTCGATTGCGGAGACCTCGCTCACCATCGAAGGCGTGCGCGCCGTCGTGGACTCCGGCCTTTCGCGCGTGCCGCGCTTCGATTCGCGGGCAGGCCTGACGCGGCTTGAAACGGTGCGCGTGACGCGCGACAGCGCCGACCAACGCGCGGGCCGCGCAGGGCGACTGGGGCCGGGCGTGTGCTACCGCCTGTGGAGCGAGGCGACGCAAGCGCGCTTGCGACCAACGCGCAAACCGGAGATCCTCGAAGCCGATCTTGCGCCGATGCGGCTGGAACTGGCGCAGTGGGGCGTGCGCGATGCCAACGACCTGCGCTGGGCCACGCCGCCGCCGGCCGGCGCATGGCGACAGGCTGAGGACTTGCTGCGCCGACTCGATGCACTTGACGGCGAGAGCGAACGATTGCGTTTGACCGAGCGCGGCCGCCGCATGGCCGATTGGCCGACGCACCCACGCCTCGCTCACATGCTGATCGAGAGTGAACGTTTGGCACCTGCCCTGGCCGCAGACCTGGCCGCATTGCTGGACGAGCGCGACCCGCTGCCACGCGAGGCCGGGGCCGACCTGACGTTGCGGGTTGAGGCGTTGCGCCAATGGCGGGCGTCGCGCGGGGCGCGGCACAGCGCGGATGCACGAGTGCTGGCGCGGATCGAGCGCATCACCGCGCAGTGGCGCAGGCAGTTCGGCATCGCCGCAGACAACACGCCGCCCGACCCACATCACGTGGGCCGGTTGGTGACGCTGGCCTATCCCGACCGTGTCGCCCAGGGGCGGGGCGGGCAGCTTGGGCGATATCGCCTGTCGAACGGGCGCGGCGCGCAACTGGCCGAGGGCGACCCGTTGCAGCGCGAGCCGTGGCTGGCCGTGGCGCACGTTGACGCTGGCCGCTCTGCTGCAGGCGATCACGGGCGCATCTACCTGGCTGCGCCGGTGCGGCCGAGCGATCTCGAAGCATTGGTGAGCGAGCAGGACGCGGTGGGCTGGGATGCGCGCGCAGGGGCGCTGGTCAGCCGGCGCGAGCGGCGCATCGGCGAACTCGTGGTGTCCAGCCAGCCCATCGCAGCCGCGCCAACAGAGGCGCGCGCGGGCGTGCTGTGCGAGGTCGTGCGCAAGGAAGGGCTGGGCCTGCTGCGCTGGAGTGACGCAGCCCGGCAGTGGCAAGCGCGCGCACAGAGCCTGCACGTTTGGCGCGGCGACGACTGGCCGGATGTGTCGGATGACGGACTGCTTACCAAGCTCGACATGTGGCTCGCGCCGTGGCTGGATGGAATTTCCAAGCGCGAAGACTTCGCCCGCCTAGACGTGCTCAGCATGTTGCGCGGATTGCTGACGCATCGGCAGCAGGCGCAACTGGACACACTCGCCCCTACGCACTTAGCCGTGCCGAGCGGCTCCAGCATTCGGCTGGTGTATTCGCTCGACGGCGCGCCGCCCGTGTTGGCGGTCAAGCTGCAAGAGATATTCGGCCTGGCCGACACGCCGGCGGTGAACGATGGCCGCACCCGTGTGATGCTGCACCTGCTCTCGCCGGCGCAACGGCCGATCCAGGTGACGCAAGACCTGCGCAGCTTCTGGGCCAAGGCATACCCGGCCGTGCGCAAGGAGCTGCGCGGCCGCTACAACAAGCACCCCTGGCCCGAGGACCCGTGGGCCGCGCCGCCCACGCGCAAGACGGTGAAGTCGGCCAACGCTCAGGCACGCACGCGGTCGTAATGGCGTTGTCGCAAAGGGCCAGTGTCACGCGTCATACGACGCGAAGCACAGGAAGGGTGTGTTGTGCATATTACGCATCCCCGCACGACTAACTTATATCGATTTGCATCGCGAGGACAGCCATATGCAGGACGAATACAAGCGCTGTCAAAGCAGTTTCAAGCAAGGCACACAAGGAGATCAATGAAGACACGCAGTACCACACGTTTGCTTGCCACCGCGTTTGTAATGTCAGGATTATCAAGCACGGCTTTCGCTCAAACACCAACACCACCTAAGCCGACGACACCTGATGTGGTTGTGGCCGCATTCCAATCTGCTGGACTGGTTATCTCATCCGCATACGTCTAAACGTTTCGCTCGCAAACTCGAAATATATACAGATGTGGTTATCCATCCCAGGTGTCCGAAGACATGTCGAACTTACATCTCGGTTGACGAGCTGGCCAAAGCCTTTCGCGGCGAGCTGGTGCCGCAAGACCCGGCCGACGAGCCGGCCTCGGCGCTGCTGGCGCGCATCCGCGCCGAGCGCGAGGCAGCTACCCGTCCCACCCAAGCCACGCTGTTCGGTGGCAACGGCACGAATCGTGATGCCACGGGGCGACAGCAAGCCATGCGAAACCGAAAGCCGCGGCCAAGCACTTAATCTTTTCAGGACGACGCCTCATCATGAATTCCACTGAAAACCCGACCGAGTCCCTCGGAATTTACCCCTTCCCATCAAGCTTCATCAAAGCGCTCCTCAATGCGCTTGAATTGCCAAAGGGCGCGCGCGCTGGGCCTGTGTCGAAAAAGTGGACACAATAATAAGGTTCAGGTGTCCCAATGGCACGCAAGATTTATACAACTGAATTCAAGGAACAGGCAGTCAAGCTGAGTTACGTGAGTGGCAAGGCGGTGACCGAGACAGCAGCAGATTTGGGGTTGCCGACGAACATGTTGCACCGCTGGCGGCGGGAAGCGAAGCAGACCGGCCGGGTGTTTCCCGGTCATGGCAAAGCGCGAGATGAAGAGATGTTTGAACTCAAGAAGCGTCTGAAGCAGGCGGAGCTTGAGCGCCACATCTTGAAGAAGGCGGTGAGTTTTTTTGCAGCGATGCCGAAATGAAATACCGCTTCATTCGCAATTGTGCTGAGCATCTGCCGGTGGACGGCTTGTGCAGCTACCTGGAAGTAGCGCGAAGCGGCTACTACAAATGGCTCAAACAGGTGCCCAGTCGTCGGGTGCAAGCGGATCAGCACCTGGGCGAAATCATCGAAGCAGAGTTCTACAAGCACCGCAAAGCGTATGGCAGCCCACGCATGTGCGACCGATTGCGGGAGCTTGGTCGGCGACATGGCCAACGGCGCATCGGCCGGCTGATGGCCGAGCGCGCGCTGATTGCCCATAAAAAGAAGCGTTTTGTGGCCACGACCGTGGCCGATCCGACGAAACAGCCTGCCCCGAATGTCCTGAATCGCGAGTTTACGGCCGACGGGCCGAATCGAAAGTGGGTGTCGGACATCACGGTGATTCCGACCGATGAAGGCGATTTGTATCTTGCTGCGACGATGGACTTGTGGTCACGCATGATCGTTGGCTGGTCGATTCGCGAGACGATGGCGGAAGAACTGGTGCAACAGGCATTCGACATGGCGGTGCAACAGCGCTGGCCAGACCCGGGCTTGCTGCATCACTGCGACCGGGGTTCGCAATACACGGCTAACGGCTTCCCCGGCCAACTGCGCGAGCGTCAGGCTGTCGAGAGCAACAGCCGCAAAGGCAACGTGTGGGACAACGCAGCAATGGAGTCATTCTTTTCTTCTGTAGAAATGGAGTTGCTGCGTCAGAAACGATTCAAGACGAAAGCACAAGCCATGCAGGAGGTGTTCATCTACATCGAGATCTTCTACAATCGTCAACGCATTCACACTTCTCTGGGAAGCCGCAGCCCAGCGCAGTTCGAGACGGCGGGTGGAAACTAATCTGTCTGTCCACTAAATCGACACAGGCCCATGTCCCCCATTGGTGACCGCATGCGAGATAGCGTGCGAAACCCAATTGCCCATTCAGCGCCGGGATCAGAACCTATTGTCCGCTCGTTGGTGGAGCAATTTGCAGGTGACGTAAAGACTTTGTTGGAAAGCATGACCGTCCTTAAAGGTTACACGTTCTGCCGAATCCGTTCACACTACTTGCACCAGGGAATTTGGCGATATCAGATCGAGCGATTTCGGGGCGCGGAGTATGACTTCAACATGGCAGAGGCAAGCTACGATCAGCAAGAAACGCCGACGCCTGATTTATTGCGAGCAGAACGTGAGCACTTGGTCTTGCTTTCGCCCGATGACGAAATACTGGATTTACATCCGTTCTATCAGCTCTACTATGGTGACGAGACGGCCCGTGAGGCGCATCTGTGTTTTATGAAGCACGCTCGAAGCGTGGATGGTCGCATCACTCAATTGATCGGTGAAAGCGTGCGAAATAGTAGAGAGATTGAGTTGCTTGGCAGAGCTGAATATGACCGATTGTTAGACAGGATTAGAGCGTGTTATGCACTTGAAGACCAGAGCTTGACGGCGCTTGGGAGCATGAGCATGACAAAGGCCAAGATGTGCAATCCAGCCAGTGTCGCAGCCAGCCGCTCGAAGTCACGGGCCAAGCGCCGGAAGCGGGCTGTCCAAGCAAAGCTGCGCTCGACCACCCAACGCCGTGGTAACAACACGAAGCCTTTCTTGGCTTCGGGCACAGTTTGATGATGTGAAGTTCAATGCCATGTTTAGCCGCATCTTCAGCCGCTTGATCGCCGGTGTAGCCTTGATCAACGTAGGCGATCTCGACCGAGTCGCCGGTCACCTCTTGCACCTTGTGGGCCAGTTCAGCGACCTGTGCCCGCTCTTGCACGTTGGCTGGCGTCACATGCAGCGCCAGCAAGTGTCCGAGTGTGTCCACCGCCAGATGCACCTTGCTGCCCCGCCGTTTCTTGTGCCCGTCATAGCCAGCACGACCACCGCTCTCTGGCGTCGATTGCAGCGTGCGTGCATCCAGAATCGCAGCACTGGGCTGGTCGTTGCGACCGGCGGCCAAGCGCAACACCGCCCGCAGATCATGCGCCACTGGCTGCCTGTCCGAACAATGTAACGCAGTCCATTGAACACTTCGCGCAGCGCATGCTCCCGTTGTGGCGCGTCCTCAGTCATCAACGTCAGATATGGCGCACAAAACGCCGATTCTTCATCGCTCACATCCGTCACATACCCTCGGCGCTTCGACTTCGACTCCAACTTCGACTCCAACTTCGACTCCAACTTCGACTCCTGCTCCACTTTCATTCGCTAAGCCTATCAATCCCATGTCAGAAGTGCATAACAGGCTCTAGGGCATGAGTGGCCATCAACAAAGTTATGACAACTGTGGTGAGTGAGATTCAGAACCTAGTAGGGATTCATCCCAATTTCTAACTTGACTATAGTCAAGCCCATGCTATTGTGTATCAAGCAAACCCGCCAAGCCTCTATCCCGAAAGGGACATGCTCAAATGTGGCGGGTTTCCTTTATTTCCAATCTGCGATTCCGCCCACTGAACTCCTCACCTATGCACTATGACAAACCCGCACTCTCGTTCGAACAGCAAGCACAGCGGCTGATTGACCGCGGCATGATTGTAGAGGATCGAACACTGCTCATTCAACGTTTGGGCGCGGTCAGCTATTACCGCCTCAGCGCCTACTGGTTCATCTTCAAACAGCCGGGCGAACGCTTTGCCCCCGGCACAAACTTCGAACAAATCTGGCGCTACTACACCTTCGACCGTCGTCTGCGCGTGTTGGTGCTCGATGCCATCGAATGGGTGGAGGTCGCGATCTTGCGCACTCGTCTGGTCGAGCAATTCACGCTATTGCACGGCCCATTCGGATACCGCGATCCAGCGAACTTCAAGCCCGAGTTCAGCCGACCGGGATATCGTGGAGACATTGGCCACGATAAGCTAATGCACGAAATCGAAGACTCAGTAGATCGCAGTCGCGAAGTTTTCGTCGAGCACTTTCGCACCAAATACACCAGTGAGCCGCATTTGCCTCTGTGGATGGTGGGCGAGGTGATGAGCTTTGGCGCGCTGTTCACCTTCTACCGCAACATGCATCGAACTGAACAACAAACGTTGGCTCAGGGTTGTGGCGTAAGGCCACCGGTATTGGAGTCTTGGCTACATACACTCAATTTCATCCGCAATGCCTGTGCTCATCATTCGCGCTTGTGGAATCGCGAATTACCTATTCGACCATTGATCCCTCACGCACGCAACAATCCGGAATGGCATCAACCTTCAACACCAGACAACGACCGCATCTATGCTGTGTTAATGCTCCTGCGCTTCTTGCTCAAGCGGTTTGCTCCCGAGAGTCATTGGCAACGCCGCTTTGAGACGCTGCTGAGCGACTATCCTGAGATGCCTTTGGGCATGATGGGATTTCCTCCAGATTGGCGCGAGTCGCCCATTTGGAGTTGATACGCCTGTTCCAAAATCGAAGGTCGAATCGCTTCGCAGCCAAGGCGGAGGTGTTGAGCATTTATTGCGAGCCGTGCAGGCAGTGTTAAGACTCGACGACTAACGTAGTGGAGGAACATTTCTGCACATGGATATAGGTCACTGCACCCCGTCGATCCGCTTACTTGGTCTCAGCGCAATTTGCCTGACCGTTGTGGCGACACTGATTGGCCCCACGCCCGCCGCCGCCCAAGCGCCGCAGTTCAAAGATGGCATGTACCGCGTTAATGAGCAAGTCGCACCGGGCACCTATCGGTCAACAGGAAAAGGAACCCGCTGCTACTGGGGGCGCAGCGGTGAGGGCGAGAACATCCTCGACAATCACTTCGGCTTGGCCGGCGGTGTGGTCACTATCCAGCCGACTGACTTTCGATTCGAATCGCGCGGCTGTGGACCATGGGTTGCCCTTGACCCGGCTAACCGGCCTGCACAATCAGTAGCCGCACAGATCGCGCCAAAGAAGGACGGCTTCTATGTCGTTGGCGTAGACATCGCACCCGGCGTATGGTGGAGCCAAGGCAAAGGTGCAAAGTGCTACTGGGCGCGCCAGAATGTTACACAGGACATCGAGGACAATGACATCAGCTTCCCTGGCGGTGTGGTCACGATCAGACCAGAAGACTTCGAGTTCTATAGCAGCGGCTGTGGCACGTGGACGATGCTGGATACGAACAACTTGCCCGCGCTGCCAGTCGAACAGCAGGCTGCACCGAAGAAGGACGGCATCTACATCATCGGCCTGAATATGGCACCGGGTCGCTGGCGCTCGAACGGCGCTGGCAACAAGTGCTACTGGGAGAAAACCAGCGTCACGCAAGACATCATTGACAATCACCTCGGCCCAGCCAGCGTGATCGTGGACATCGAACCAGGCATATTTCAGTTCAAGACCGAAGGCTGCGGCGCTTGGACGCTGGGCGGCGGCGTGGGCGCACCAGTGACTGCGCAGAACACGGCCTCGACTGCGCCAACCAACGCGGCGTGCCCATCGTCAAACGTCTGTATCCTCTCGCCCGCAAACGGCACGGTGGTCAGCCGTGGCAGCGTGGTAGTGTTCACCGGCACGGCGGCGGATCCAAACTTCGCACGTTACCAGTTCCAAGCGGGCAACGGCCAGAGTTGGGGCGACATCGCCGATTTCAAGCAGCCGGTGACGAACGGCGAACTGATGGAACTGCACACCGACACATTGCCGCCCGGCACATACACCATCCGCCTGCAGGTAATTGACACATCAGGCAACGCCGGGACGGACAAGGCGCAGGTCACGCTCACGATCCAGTGAAGTAAGTGCCAGCGTGTTGGCTCGATATCAGACGCTGAATGAATTCAGCGGCATCACCGCGCAAAATACTGCTGTGTGATCTCATTCGCCGATCGAATGGCCTCGTCTACGGATGCCTGCCCATAGTAGGCGCGCTGAATCTCGGCCGTGAGCGCGTCCTCGATGGCCGGCCATGCTGGCATCACTGGCACGGTTCGGATAGTGGGGATCACATCGAGAAAGACTTGGCTACTCTGGGGCTTGGCGTTGGGGTCGAGAAACGCCGGCGACTCGGCCACGGCGCGCAGTGACGGCACGGTGCGTCCAGTCTTGGCGATGGTGGTCTGCCCGGTGACGGAGTTGGCGAACTCGATGAACGCCCACGCGGCCTGTTTGTCCCTGGCCGCGGCCGAGAGGCAGTAGGCATCCGAGTGCAGCACGGTGGCGGCGTGCTTGCGCACCGGCAAGGCGGCCACATCCCAATTCAGCGCCGCGATCTCGCGCAGCGTTGGCACGGCCCGCCGGCTTTGCAGGAACATGCCCAGGCGCCCGTTCTGAAAGCGGCTCTCGCTGCTCTCGCCGCTCTCTTCCGCAGCGTTGGGCACGACGCGATGTTTGACTTGCAAATCCACGAACCACTGAAAAGCCTCTCTCGCTTCCGGCGTATCCAGCGTCAACCGTGTTGGCGCGGTTGCATCGTCCACCAGGTTGCCGCTGTTTTGCCAGATGAATGGCGCGAGCCGAATCGTCTCGACCGTCGTGCCGAGGCCGAACTGATCCGGTGTGCCATCGCCGTTGGTGTCCTTAGTCAGCGCCTGGGCCGTCGCCAAAAAGTCGCCCCACGTCCAGCCGTCTTTGGGGTAGGCCAGCCCGGCCTGATCAAACAGGTCCCTGTTGTAATACACGTTCAAGCTGGCCACGTTTTGCGGCACGCACGTCAGTTGGCCTTGCCACGTGAACGCCGCCAACGCCTCGGGGTAAAAGTCCGCCGCCTTCAACTGTGCGCTCGCGTCGAAGTACGCGCCGAGCGGCTCGAGCACACCCCTGGCGGCGAACTCGGCAAAGCGGCGATAGTTGATCAGGAAGACATCCGGCGGCGCACCGGCGGCGAAATCGGCCGCCAAACGCTTGCGAAAATCGGACTGGCTGGGGATGGTGGTCAGCTCGACGTTGATGCGCGGGTTGTCCCGCTCAAACTCGCCGATGAGCGATTCAAATGCCGCTTTCTCGGCCGGGTCGCCGAAGATCATGAAGGAGACGTTGGCGCTACCCGGCAGTGGCGCGGGCACGGCCACGCAGCCCGACAAGATGATCGTCGCGAGTGTCAGGATCAGTATCGTTTTGCGCATCATGGTTTGTCCGTGTCTGGTCTTCAGACTTGTAAACATCGGCTCACCACCGCCGCGTTCGCCCGGAGATAAATCTCCGGGCTACAAAACAGCACCGGCTGAAGCCGGTTGATAGCCCGATGAATCGGGCGCTGTTCGGTAGCACGGCGATTTCATCGCCGTGTGTGTGTGGATGCGGCCATTGGAACTCTGCAAAATCACATTGATCTCACTCGGCCACGCCGGCCAGCCGCTCCTTCTGCCAGAAGACGTGCTGGCTGATTAGGAACACGATCAGGATGGGCGCAGTCAACACCACCCCGCCTGCCATCAGCAGCGGCCAGTTGGTGCGATCCAACTGTTGCAGCAGTTGCAGGCCGACGGGCAAGGTGTAACGCGCCTCGGTCTTCAGATACAGCAGCGGGCTGATGAAGTCGCTCCAATACATCGAGAAGCACAGCACGGCCACCGTGACCAACGTGGGTCGCGCCAGGGGCAGGGCAATGCGCGCCCAGATCGCCAGCGCACCTGCGCCGTCCAGACGAGCCGACTCGAACAGTTCGCCCGGCAGCCGCCGGAACGTCCAATAGAACAGCAGGACGAAGAATGGGTTGGAGCCCATGAGCGCCGGGATCACCAACGCCCAGATCGTATCGAACAGCTGCAACTGCCGGTAGATGACGAAGCGCGTCAGCCACAACGACGCCACCGGCGCCATCAACAGCACGATGGCCAGCAGCGCCAGACGTTGCCGCGAGCGGCCGCGCAGTTGCGCCATCGCAAACCCAGCCCACGACGCGACCACCAGCGTCACGGGCAGGGCGATGGCCACGACCAGCACCGAGTTGCGCGCGAACAGGCCCAGCGGCGCAAGCTGGAAGATGCGCGCGTAGTTCGACCAGGTCAGTGGCGACGGCAGCCACTCGACCGCCGTCGGTGGGGGTAGGCCGGGTTGGCGCAGCGAATAGGCTGCCGCCCAGAGCAGGGGCACGACGAACACGATGGCCACTGCCACCGACAGCGCATGCACGAGCGCGCGAGATGCAACGCGGCGCGGCCTCTGGCGAATGGATGTCAACGCGCCAGGCACACTCACGCTAAATAGGCCGATGGTAGGGAACGCTCTCCGTAGCGTTCCCAGCGGCGCGGTGCGGAGACCGCGCCCTACCGGCACCGGCAGGTCGTTGCTGTTGGCGGCTGATTTAGACATCGCCCGCATACCCCCAGGCGCGCATGCGCTTGTGCAGCAACCACAGCACGATGCCCAGGCACCCAAACAGCATGAGCAACATGGCCGCGCCCTCGCCGAACCAGAAGCGGTCGAACGCGGCCTGATAGATCAACAGCGGCAGCGTGAGCGTGGCGTAATACGGCCCGCCGCCGGTGAGCATGAAGGCGGGCGTGAAGGTGTTCTGCGCGCACAGGATCAGGTCGCGGGCGCTGAGCAAAAACAGCCACGGCATCAACAGCGGCAAGGTGATGCGGCGGAAGGCTTGCCAGGCGTTAGCCCCGTCCAACGCGGCCGACTCATACAGGTCACCCGGAATGCCGCGCAAGCCGGCCAACATCACCACCACGCCCTCGCCGATCTGGAAAAGCGACATGATCACGAGCGATAGCAGGGCGGTGTTCGGGTCGCTCAACCAGTTCGGCCCTAGCAATCCCAGGCTGCTCAGCACGTTGTTCAACGGCCCGTAGAGCGGGTTGAAGATCCACAGCCAGATCAGCGCATAGGCCACGTCGGGAATTTCGCCGGGCATGAACACGGCCATGCGATAGAACTTTAGGTTGCGCCGCCTGCGGTTGAGCAGCAACGCCAGCGCCAGCGCGCCCAACAGCCGCAACGGCACGGCCAGGGCCACGAAGGCCAGCGTGTTGCGCACCGCGATCCAGAACAGCCGGTCGGAGAAGATCACCCCAAAGTTGCTCAGCCCGGCCCAGGCGGGCGGCGTAAGCGCGTCGTAGCGGGTGAAGGCCAGCGCGAACGTCGCACCGGCCGGCAGTGCGATCAAGAGCACGACGCCCAGCAGATAGGGCGCGAGCATGAGGCGCAATTCTGCCCGGTAACCGAATGCGCGCCTGAACGAGCGAACGTTGGCTGGCGAGGTGTGCAGCGCGTGGCGCGACCCCGGCGCGGGCGAAGCGCCGGGGTGCGTCGAGTATGCGTCGTCCATCGTTACGCGTCGCGTCACGCCACGGCGGGCACACCCTTCTCGGCAATCAACGCGTTGAGCGCTGCGATGTCTTGTTTGATCACCGCATCGAGCTTGGCCACCTCGGCGTCAATCCCCGCCGCGTGTTCGGCGAACAGCGCCTGCGCCGCCTTGTTCGGCTTGGCATCGGCGATGTTGACCACGCTGATCAGTTCGGACAGCGCCGAGTTCAGGCGATGGGGCGAGATCAGGCGGTAATCGTCCTTTTGCTCGCCGGGCAGGATCAAGCGGTCCTCGATTGCATCCAGCTTCTTTTGGATGGCGGCAATGCTCTCGACGATCTGCGGCTGGTCGGCAGTGCGCTTGTGCCACAACGCCAATTGCTCGCGCAGGCCGCGCAATTTGTTCACCGCTTCGTGGGCCTGGCTGATCTTGTCGCGCATGCGCAGCAGCATCTTCTCCTGCTTCTCCAGGTCGGCCTGAGTCGTCTTCACGCGCGGGTCGTTGACCACCTCGAACGCGACGGCGTGCTCATGCTCACCCACGACCAAGCGCGCCGTGTAGCTGCCGGGTGCGACGATGGGGCCTTCGTTTACCTCGCCCGTGGTCTTGTTGCCAGCCACGCGCGTCGCGCCAGTGTGCCGCAGATTCCACACAAAGCGATTGACGCCCGGCTTGGCAGGCAGCCACGGCCCGCCGTCCAGGCTCTTGCGCTTGTCGTCCCATGCGTCGTAGTCGGCCAGCTTGGGCGCATAGCGCCGGATGACGTTGCCCTTGCCGTCGAGGAACTCGAGCGCATATTTTGTGTCGGCGGGCAAGCCTTCTGGCAGCGCGTAATACAGGATCACGCCCTTGTCGCGGCCCGCGCCGGCGTCGTGAAACTTGCGCGTGACGATGCCATTGTCATCGGTCTGCGCAGCGTTGATGGCGCTGCTGCCGCCCAGGCCGATGCCGTAGCTCTTGCCCTTGCCTTCGGTGAAGATGGCGCTGAAGTCGGGCAGCACGCGATGGGCCGCGCCGGGCGTAAACAAGTGCGCCTCAACTGCTTTGGCCGACTTGCCCTTGCTCGCCTGCTTGGTTTGCTTCGCATACTCGCGCAGCGCGCTCAGGTCATCCAGCACCCACAGCCCACGGCCATGCGTGCCGATGATGAGATCGTCGTCCTTGACCAGCAAGTCGTAGATGGGCGTGACGGGCAACGTGCTCTCCCACTTTTGCCAACTCGCGCCATCGTCGAGCGAGACATACAGGCCGAGTTCCGTGCCAACATACAGCAAGCCCTTGCGCTCTGGGTCGGCGCGGATCACGCGCACGAATTCGTCATCCGGGATGCCGGTGGTGATCTTTGTCCAGGTCTTGCCGTCGTTGCGTGTGACGAACAGATACGGCGCGAAGTCATCCAGCTTGTAGCGCGTGGCAGCCAGATACCACGTGCCCGGCTCGTGCACGCTCGGTTCGACTGTGCGCACGAAGCTCCACTCCGGCAACTCTTTAGGCGTCACGTCCTTCCACGTCTCGCCGTCGTTCTTGCTAAAGTGCACCAGGCCATCATCGGTGCCGGCCATGAACACGCCCTTCTCGTGCGGGCTTTCGCGGAAGGTCGAGATGTCGCAATAGAACTCCGCACCGCTCGTGTCCGCCGTGATTGGCCCGCCGCTCATCTTCAGCCTGGCCGGGTCGTTGCGCGTCAGGTCGGGCGAGAGGGCCTGCCACGAATGGCCGAGGTCTTTGCTGCGCCACACCTTATCGCCGCACACATACAGCGTGTTGGGGTTGTGCGGCGAGAACAGGATCGGATACGTCCACGGGAAGCGATGGGTGAAGTTGGCTGGGTCGGTGGCAGTGAACGGCTGCGGCCAGATGTTGATGAGATGGATTTGGCCTGTGCTGTGATCATATTTTTGCAGCGCACCCAGGCCGCCCACGCTGGAGCCGACTGCGCCGACGATGACGATGTTCGAGTCGTCGGGCTTGACGGCGATGTAGCCGCTCTCGCCCGTGCCGGCCACATAGCAATCGCTCCACGTGATCGCACCGTTGATCGTGTCCGACGGCACGCTGATCGAGCTGTTGTCTTGCTGCGTGGCGTAAATGCGATACGGGAACTGGTTGTCGGCGGCGATGTGATACAGCTGCCCAGTGAGCTGGTTATAGATGCTGCCAAACGTGCCGCCGCCATTGAAGCTGATGTTCGCGCCGCCGTCGTTGCCCTGGATCATGCGCTGGTTGTTCTGCGGGTCAATCCACAGCGCATGGTTGTCGCCGTGCGGCGTGGGGATGGCCGTCCAGGTCTTGCCGGCGTCGGTGCTCTTGTGAAAGCCCAGGTTGTTGACGTAGACCGTGTCTGCATCAGCAGGGTCGGCATGCACATGCATGTAATAGAACGGGCGGCGGCGCAAATCGCCCGAATCGCTGACCCGACCCCATGTCTCGCCGAAGTCGTCGCTGCGATACAGCCCCGGCTTGTCCTTGGCCTCGATCAGCGCATACACGCGTCCGGCCTGAACCGGCGAGGCGCTCACGCCGATCTTGCCGATCAGCCCCAACTTCTCCAAGCCTTTATTGGCGCCGATGTCTTGCCACGTCTCGCCGCCGTCGCGGCTGCGCCACAAGCCGCTGTCCGGCCCGCCGCTGCTCAGCTCCCAGAAGTTGCGGTGCGCCTGCCAGATGCTGGCATACAGCGTGTCGGGGTTGTGCGCGTCCAGCGTGATGTCCACTGCGCCGGCGCGCCGGCTCTTGAACAATACCTTCTGCCACGTCGCGCCGCCGTCCCTGCTGCGGAAGACGCCGCGCTCGTCGTTGGTCGCTTCCTTCTCACCAAAGGCGTGACCCAGCGCGGCCACATACACCACGTCGGGGTTGGTGGGGTGGATGACGATCTTGCCGATGTGACGCGTGTCGCTCAGGCCGAGGTGCTTCCACGTCACGCCGGCGTCGGTGCTCTTGTAGACCCCATCGCCAAAGCTGACATCGGTGCGGATGGTCGCCTCGCCCATGCCGGCGTAGATCACGTTGGGGTGGCTCTCGCTTACGGCCAGCGCGCCAACCGACGACGTCTTGAAGAAGCCGTCGCTGACGTTCAGCCAGGTCAGGCCGGCATCGGTCGTCTTGAACACACCGCCGCACACCGCGCCAAAGTAATACACCGCCGGGTTGGATGGGTCGCCAGCGACTGTGACGACGCGACCGCCGCGCGACGGGCCGATCTGCCGGAAGGGCAGCGCCTTGAGGAGTTGGTTGAGCATGCCGCCTATTCTGGCACGATCATGCAGACATGGAAATCGAGTTTGCCAACCGGCAAATGACAGAAGACCCGCTCGCCCGCACAATGGGGGCATGAAAGTGCTCTTCATCGGCGGCACCGGCATCATCAGCTCCGGCTGCGCACAACTCGCCCTCGACCGCGGCCACGATCTCTTTATTCTTAATCGCGGCAAGTCCACCAAGTTCGACGTGCCCGACGGCGCGACGGCGTTGCGCGGCGATATCCGCAGCGACCCGGACGGCGTGGCCGACCTGCTCAAGGATCAGCGCTTCGACGCAGTGGTGGATTGGGTGGCCTTCACACCCGACCACATCGAGCAAGATACGTCTGATGTGAAATGGAATCAGGGTGATAGCACGAGTCGAAAGGTCTGAATATCGATGTTGAACGCACGTTTGAGGAAGAGGCGAAGGGCATGGCTAGCCAGCTTCTCACTGATGCGAGTGCAC
>Ga0224722_1000174_pt1 | contig 36785 bp, 27 predicted proteins | sample Balambano_FR1_Me_FD_161646 | JGI IMG/M metagenome (GOLD analysis project Ga0224722, IMG submission 161646) | Freshwater sediment microbial communities from Lake Towuti, South Sulawesi, Indonesia - Balambano_FR1_MetaG | ecosystem: Environmental > Aquatic > Freshwater > Lake > Sediment | place...
TGTCACGCCAACGTCGCCGCCACCAACCGCACCGCTGCTCGTGACCAGTGTTCCGGTAACACAGATTTACGTGACGCAGCCGCCGCAGAACTGGCAGCCGCCGCCGCTGATCCCGCCGTTGTCCCGTGATCCGCTGGGGCGCGATCACTACTGGTTCATCCGTCCGGTGGACTCCAACGCCAACAATCGTGGCTTGTTCTATTATCCGTATGGCTCAGATGGTCCCGTAGGGGAAAACTGGCGAATTCACGCGGGCATTGATATGCCTAATCCCATCGGCGAGACAGTTCGCGCCGCCGGCAGTGGCACGGTGGTTTGGGCGGCGGATGGGCTGCGTGTGGGCGGCGGTGCGTTTCAGGACACGTACAGTTACGGCAACGTTGTCGTGATTCAGCATGATTTTGGTTATGACGGACGTCCGCTTTATACATTGTACGCGCATCTCGCTCTCGTGAATGTGCTGCCCGGTCAGGTGGTGCAGGAAGGGGATGTGATTGGTCTGGTGGGCAATACCGGGCGAGTCACCGGTCCGCATGTGCATTTTGAGGTTCGCATGGGGCAGCCCGGCAGCACTGATATTCCCACGTATGCAAATACTTATAACCCGGTGCTGTGGATGGTGCCATATGTCGGTACAGGCGTGATCGCCGGGCGCGTGACTGATGACAGCGGCAACCTGCTCCTCGATACCGATGTCACCATACGCAGCCGTGTGAACGGTCAGGTGGTGGATACGACTACGACTTATATCTACCAGAACAGCGGCGTTGATGTGAACGCCGACCCCATCTGGCAGGAAAATTTTGTCGTCGGTGATGTGCCTGCCGGCAGGCATGAAGTGATCGCGGACATTGGCGGGCAGCGAATCAGCGCGATTGTCAATGTGGTGGAAGGCACGACGACCTTTGTTGAACTGTCCACCGCGCAGTTGGGGACGCCTTCGCCATAGATCGTTCACTTTCAGCACGGGTCCTTCGTATGCCAAGCGTCGGGCTTTTGCAATAGCGCAGATATTCCCTTTCAGTTAAACTAACCTCAACCCACCGCCCTGCGGTGCTGTATTCTGGCAATCAGACAGGAGGCACTTTCTCCATGTGGAAATTATTGCGGCGGCTCTCGCTGGCGCTCATCCTGCTGCTGATATTCATCACAGCGGCATACGCGCAGCAGTCGCGCACACTCACCGCGGGTACGCCTGTAGAGGCGACTCTTAATGCACAAAATCTCACGCAGGTCTTCACATATACGGCGGCGGAGGCGCAAACGGTTACGATTACGGCGATCAATGAAGACGGCGTTTCGCTGGCGGTGGTCGTGAATGATGTGGATGGTGCAGCCATTGCACAGGGCGCTGGCACCGAAGGCACGGGTGAACTGATCCTGGAATCCGTCGAATTGGCGGGCGCTGGCACGTATTTCATCACTGTTTTGAATGCGGCTGGCGTCACGTCGGACCCAGTTGACTTTAGCCTCGTTGTGGATGTTCTTCCATCAGGCGAGACGACTGAACCGACTGTTGTACCTGAAGCGACTACCGCTGGTGAACCAGCCGCAACCGCTGTCCCACCATCTCAATTAGTGACAACAACGGGTTTACAAGTCGAACTGGCGTGGAACAGCATTGATGATCTCGATCTGGAAGTGCGCGATCCGGTTGGTGGGTCACTGTACTGGCGAACGCCGACGGTGGACAGCGGCGGCACGTTGAGCGCGAATGCCAATCAGGGCTGTATAGCGCCAACATCTCCCGCGCAGGAAACGGCGTCGTGGCCCTCCGGTGGTATTCCGACGGGCAGCTACGAGGTGCTGGTGTACTATCAACAATCCTGCACGGACGATGCCCCCGCGAGCCTTACCGTGACGACAACGGTGGATGGTGAATCTTTAACGCCCGTTCAGGCGACGCTCCAGACAGGCGATGTCTACGTCTTTGGTTTTACCGTCAACCCCGACGGGACATTCTCGCTCAACAATAACGGCGGAATTGTTGTCGAAACGGCTCTGCCAGACTCAGCCCCCGAAATTTTCGCCTCCGCCCAGTCAATCGGCGTTGGCGAAACGGTGACAGGCAGTATTACGAACGCACAACCGTATCAGGCATTCACATTTGAAGCTGAGTCGAACCTGCTGTACAGTATTTCGTTGGATGCCACATCGGGCAGCCTGGATACCTTCCTCGAAGTCCTCGATTCTACAGGCGCGGTGGTGCGCTTTAACGACGATCTGGGTGAAGGTTTCACCAATTCCAGCCTGAGCAATATCCTGCTGCCGTCTGCGGGAACGTACACAATCGTTGCAACCCGCTACGGCAAGGATTTGGGCGCTACTGAGGGCAATTTTGAACTGACGCTGACGTCATCCGATATTGATCTGCCCGACAATTTTGCCAGCAATATCCAGCCCGGTTCCCTGCAAATGCTGCTATTGTGGAACACCAACGCTGATCTGCAACTTTTGGTGCGCGATCCGGCGGGTGATGCTGTGTTCGACGATGTGCCGCAAATTCGCAGCGGCGGCAGGCTGGCGGCCTCCGGTAATGTGAACTGCACGGTTGCTGAGGGTGCGCCGTATTCATACATCTACTGGCCCGCCGAAATTCCACCGCGCCCTGGCTCGTATGAAGTTGAAGTCTGGTATCAGAATGACTGCGGCGACACAACGCCTGTGACATTTAACTTGTATATCAGCGCGGGTGGACAGCCGCTGGCGAACTACACAGAATCGCCCCTGCCGGACGAACGCTTCCTGACCAGCTTTGAGATTGCGGCGGACGGGACGGCGATACCGGGTGAGGGCGGCATCATTCGCGGCGTGGATGATCTGGATTACCTGTCGGAAATTGAGAACGCGCAGCCGATACTGGTGAATCAACCCGTGACCGGCAGCATCACGTCAGAGAATGAATTTGATCTGTTCGTCTTCCAGGGTAGCGCGGGGGATGTGGTCAATATCGCTATGAACAATACTGCGGGTTCGCTTGATCCGCTGCTGTATCTGATCGCGCCATCCGGTACACTGGTTGCCAGCAATGATGATGCTGTGGCGGGCGAAAATACGAATTCGCTCATCGCTAACTTCACCTTGCCAGAGGATGGACAGTATATTATTATTGCCACGCATTTTGGCGGGTTGTACGGCGGCACGACAGGTACGTATCAACTCTCCTACTCGCAACTCAACTGAGTAAGGCGGGGCGGCACTGAATTCATCAGTGTCGTCCCACCTAATTGACCCTAACACTCTGCCGTGATGAAAGACTCCTAATCCATGAGAGTATGGCTATTCCTGCTGGGCATTGCGGCTCTGTTTTCACTTGCCGCCTGTTCCCCACCGCCTGAATTGCGTGATGATACGCTGCTGCATGATGAAAGTCTGGTATCGAATGAACCGTGTGCTGCCCCGTGCTGGCGCAATATCACGCCGGGCGAAACGGAATGGAACGACGCACTCACGATAATTGAAGACGATACCCAGCTTGAAAATCTGCAGACCCAGACGGATGATGACTCTGAAGCGATAGTCGCCGAATTTCAGGAGTCAGGCGGATCACCCTGCTGCCAGATGTTCACTGAAACTGGCGAACTGGTAAATGTCATCTTCCTACGGCTTGCTCCGGATGTCCAGCTTGGGGATGTCATCGAAACACATGGCGAACCGGCGTATGCAATTGGCAGCCCATTTGCTGAAGATCAGGCAATCGTGAACCTGCTTTTTCCGGAAATTCAAACGGTGATTTATGCGTTTGTACCGGGCACTGAAGGGGAAATCGCCGAGGACAGCCCAATCATCGGCGTGTTGTATCTGTCTCCAGACGACATGGATTTACTCATACAGACAAGCAATCTCCATGCGTGGGAGGGGTTTGGCGCTTACAGCAATTACGCGCCGGAAAACACCGAATTTGAGATTACACCCGAACCAACCTCAGAGGGAACGGAAGAAGCAACGCCGGAAGTAACATCCACCCCGGAGGGGGAGTAACATGATAGAGAGTGTTGAGGAGCGCGTACAAATGAGCGAAGAAAACAAGAAACCCGCTTCGGTGGATGAATTAGAAACGGGCATGGAGCTGCGTGGTGTCGTCAAGCGTATCGAACTCTACGGCGCGTTTGTGGACATTGGCGTAGGGCGGGATGGCTTGCTGCACATTTCACAGCTTGGCAAGCCGAACGTTCGCAACGTGGAAGATGTCGTCAAGACGGGTGATGAAGTCACCGTGTATGTCCTGAAAGTGGACAGGGGCGCAGGCAAGGTTCAGCTGTCGCTGGAAAGACCGCCTGCTGTCTCGTGGACGGAACTCAAGGAAGGTACGACCATCACCGGCAAAGTGGCGCGGTTGGAGAACTTCGGCGCGTTTGTGGATATAGGCGCGGAACGCCTCGCTATGATTCATGTATCCGAACTGTCGAACGGCTTTGTCAAGTCGCCTGCGGATGTGGTCAAGGTCGGGGATGAAATCACCGCGCAGATCATCAAGATTGACCCTAAAAAGAAACGGATTGACCTGAGCCTGAAGGTGCTGACCGAACAGGTGGAACGCACGAAAGCGAAGGAAGCACGTCAGGCGGTCAAGGAAGAAGAAGCCGAGAGCGAACCTGTTCCAACAGCAATGGCGCTGGCGCTGCAACAGGCGATGAAAGACTCTGGCGACTCATTCCCCACACGCGGCGGCAAACGTGAAGATCGCCGCAACAACAAGCGTGACCGCCGCGAACGCGAGCAGCGCGATATGGAAGACATCTTCGAGCGTACCCTGCGGGGCGGGCGCTAACCCAAACCGCGCTCCTATACCGACACACGGAATCGGCGTGGAAACACGCGAAAAAAGACAAGTCTTAAACTTGTCTATTTTTCGTTTGTGATATATTTGGGTTTAATTTGGGATAATTTACGTTGGTGACGCCGCTGTTGTGGGATTCTCTGCCGAGAGGACGCGCATGACAGTTCGTATCGCCGTCAGTATCAGGATGAATCCGCAGGCGATATGCGTCAGCACGCACCAGATACACAGCGCCCGAATGTTGACGACGGCGTTATAGGTCAGATACATGTGATACATAAAGTCGAACAGCACCAACCCCATCAGGATGTACACGCCGTACTGTTTGAAGAACGACACGCGCTTTTCCAGCAGTAGAATCACCAGCATGATTGAATACGATACAAAGCCGATATACGAAACGGGTATGCCCGCGAATTTCGACCAGATGCTGTGCAGCACGGCGTCACAGTTAAATGCGCTGTTCTGTACGCAGACTGTTTCCGTGCTGGTGAGTTCAGTAAAGCTGAGATAGCCGCTGGTGATCAGGGCGCAAATGACAAAGAAGACGGTTAATCCCCACAGGGTAACGTAATTGCGTTTTGGCGCTGCTGCTTCTGTCTGCACGACGGTCATGGTTCTCTATCCTCTTGTCGCCGCGAAAAAGGCTTACCGACAACGATCTTCGCCTATTCTACCGCAAGCGGGCGCAGCAGGCGTACTGGAAAACGCTCATTCTGTAAAATTTCTGTAACCCCTTCGGGAACAATCAGCAAACCGTCTGCCCGCGTCATCGAGGTCAGCGCTCCTGAACTCTGCGTACCCGTGAGCATGGCAATCCATTGCTCCCCCTGACGTGTCAGGGTAACACGCAGATAGGTGCGCCGCCCATCCGACTGCATCGGTTCGCCTGTTGTTGCCTGAATCGTGGGCAGTGGGTCTTGTCTGCCGCCAAGTTTGAGCAGCGTCGGGCGCACAAAAACATCGAATGTGACCAACGAAGATACTGGATTACCGGGCAGACCAAAATACGGGATGTTTTTCACATGCCCGAATGCCAACGGTTTGCCGGGTCGGATGTTGACGCGCCACAGGTTGAGCGCTCCCAGTTCTTCGATGATGGTACGGACGACATCGAACGCGCCGACGGAAACCCCCGCACTGCTCAAAATCAGGTCGGGTTGGGCGGCTACGGCATCCTGAAAGCAGCTGCGAACCGCCGCCAGCGTGTCCCCTGCTGGCGGAAGGCGAACCGGAATCCCACCATAGGTGCGAACGAGACCGGACAGGGCATAGCTGTTAGTATCGCGGATTTTACCGGGCGTCAGCGGCTCATGTGGCGAGAGCAGTTCGTCCCCTGTGCTGATGACGGCGACACGCGGCTGGCGAATGACCGGAACCTGCGCCCAACCGATACCTGCCAGCACACCAAGTTCTGCGCCGCCGATAAGTGTTCCTGCCTTCAACACTGATTGACCGGCTTGTATATCCTCGCCGGCGGGTCGGATGTAATCGCCTGCTCGAACAGCGGCGCGAATGGTCACCGTAGGCGGGAGCGCTGAATCGTCGCCAGCATTCCAGACCTGATCGGTCTGTTCGACAGGCACAACCGCGTCTGCCCCCTCTGGCAGCGGCGCTCCTGTCATAATGCGGGCGGCTTCCCCAGGCTTAATTGCCCGTTCTGGCGCTGTCCCTGCTGGAATATCCATCACCAGTTGCAGCGTTACGGGTGGTGCCTGAATGTCGTCAGCGATGATGGCGAACCCATCCATACTCGAATTAGCGAACGGCGGCAGCGAGATGTCCGTCACCGCATCCTGCGCCAGCACCCGATCAAACGCCTCATCAAGCGCCACCCATTCAGGCGAAAGCTGACTGAAATGGGCAAGGATTTGACTTAACGCCTCGTCTACAGAGAGTAAAGACACAATACATCCTCATTTTCAACCGTGAGCAAATTATAACCTTTCTCGTCCTCTTCCCGAAGTGATGTAAAATAAGCAAAGGATTGTTAAACGAAGGTGATCCCTATGGTCGCTGTAACGGCTGCCCCCGCGGGGACGGCGACGGGTCTGCAAACGCTGTTTGAGGCGATACCAGACTTAACCCCGAATGATCGGGGGCTCATCGAACATGCCTACCACAAGGCAGAGAAAGCCCATGCCGGGCAAACGCGCAATTCAGGCGAGCCGTATGTCACGCATTGTCTGGCGGTTGCCCTCATTCTGGCGGAAATGCGTCTCGATGCTGAGGCGATTGCGGCGGCGCTGCTGCATGACGTACTGGAAGATACGGATGTGACGCTGGAAGAGCTTCGCAGCGAGTTTGGCGGCGTCGTGACCAACATCGTACAGGGCGTGACCAAGCTCAAGAATCTGCCCAAACAGAATGTCAGCAAGGCGGATGCGGGGGACAGGCGTGGGCGCAATACAGACCGCGATATGGAATATGTGCGGAAAATTTTCCTGACGATGGGCGATGATGTGCGCGTCGCGCTGGTGAAGCTGGCAGATCGCCTGCACAACATGCGAACACTGGGCTATATGCGCCGCGAAAAGCAGTTGGATATCGCGCAGGAGACGCTGGACATCTTCGCGCCGCTGGCGAATCGACTTGGTATATGGCAGATCAAATGGCAGCTTGAAGACTTGAGCCTGCGTTATCTCGAACCAGAGAAGTACAAGGATATTGCTCGCCGCATAGATGAACGCCGCGTAGACCGCGAACGCTACATGAGCGAGATCAACGAAACGCTGCGTCGTGAACTGGCACAGCACGGAATCAAAAACCCGACGATTACCGGTCGCCCGAAGCATATCTACAGCATCTACAAGAAGATGGAGCGGAAGGATTTACCGTTTGATCAGATTTACGATGTGCGGGCGGTGCGCGTGATTGTGGACACAATCCCGGAGTGCTATCTGGCGCTTGGGGTTGTGCATAACCTGTGGCGTCCGATTCCGAGCGAATTTGATGACTATATCGCCTCACCGAAAGACAATTTTTACCGCAGCCTGCACACGGCTGTGCGAGACAATCGTGGCAAGACGGTTGAAGTGCAGATTCGGACCTGGGATATGCACGAACATGCGGAGTATGGTGTTGCGGCGCACTGGCGTTATAAAGAGGGTAACAAGAAAGACCGCGACGACGCCTTTGAAGAGCGTATCAGCTATCTGCGCCGCCTGATGGAATTTGGCGAAACCGAAGACCCGCGCTCATTCGTAGACCGCATGAAGTCGGAAGTCTTCGAGGATCGGGTCTACGTGTTCACGCCGAAAGGCGACGTGATTGACTTGCCCGCCGGGGCGACGCCAATTGATTTTGCCTATCATATCCATACCGAAATCGGGCATCAGTGTCGCGGCGCGAAAGTCAACGGCAAGATCGTCAATCTTGATTATGAACTACAGACGGGCGATCAGATTGACATCGTGACTTCAAAGCGCGGCGGACCCAGCACGGACTGGCTCAATCAAAATCTCGGCTATGTCAAAACAGGCAGCGCTCGCACCAAGATTCGCCACTGGTTTCGCAAGCAGGATCGAGATAAGCATATTCAGGCGGGACGCGAAGTGCTGGATCGGGAACTCAAGCGGCTTGGTCTGCTTGACTCGATGACATTTGAAGCGGCGGGGCAGCTGTTTGGCTACGAACATCTTGAGGATTTTCTCGCAGCGATTGGGATTGGTGACATCAACGGCGGGCAGATCGCGGCGAAAATTCTGGAGACAGAACGGCGTGAACAGCAGGAACGCGAACGCGACATGCTCAAGGCGCGGAAGTCGCCCGCTGGCATCGCGGTGGACTCGTCCAGCGGCATGTCCATTCTGGGAACGGGGGGATTGCTTGTGAATCTCGCCCGCTGCTGCCGCCCTGTGCCACCCGAAGATATTATCGGATATGTAACGAGAGGGCGCGGCGTGACCGTGCATCGAACGGATTGCCCGAATATAAACGCGGAGCCTGAGCGCCTGATTCCCGTCTCATGGGGCAAGCCGAGCAGCGAACAACGGTATTCCGTACCGATTGAGATCGTCGCCTACGATCGGGAGGGGCTGATGAAGGACATCAGCACCGTCATTGCCGATTCAAAAGTGAATATGTCTGCCGTGAATATCGTTGTTAATCAGGGAATCGCCACCTGCTATATCACGCTGGAAATTCCAGAACTGCAATCGTTGACCCGCCTGCTGGCGCGGCTTGGCAATGTGGATAACGTCGTTGAGACGCGGCGGCGAATGCAGTAGGGCAGGTGAAGCGCTGCACGTTCGGGCGAATGACCGCCGCGTCATTCGTTCTCACTCTGACGGCTCGGATGCGCCGTTGGACAACGGATTTGGCACAGGTTTGGGAAGCTGATACGGGACGAGCGCGGCAATGTTCTCGCTCAAGCCCAACGCGATAATCACATCGCCTTTCTGAGCGCGTTTAACCGCCGGCGCGGCGCTAGCTTTGACGGTTTTGGAGCGTTTCTTGGTCGTCAGAATGATAATGGTTTCATCGAGCCGATTCACCACGCATGATGCTGCCAGACCCCTGCTGTCGTTAGGGAGTTTCATGGCAATCACGCCGCCCCCCGCCCGTCCCTGAGTTGGATATTCACCAAGCGGCGTGGATTTGGCGATGCCTTCTTCAGTGATGGTGAGCAGATAAGATGTGTCGGGAGCGAGATTTGCGCCGATCACCTGATCATTTTCGAGTTTGATACCACGCATTCCGCCCGCGCCCATCCCTGTTGGACGGACATCACTTTCCTTAAAGCGAATGGCTGAGGCTTGCGCGGTAACAAGAATTACTTCTTCCTCGCCTGCCGTTTGTATCACCCAGCCAAGCATATCGCCCTGTTCAATGTCCATCACTTTGAAGACGTTCGCCATCATACCGGGCAAATCTTCCAGTCGCAGCCGCTTGACTTCCCCGCCGCGAGTCGCAAACAGCAGATAGCCGTCCGTCGCGTTGGGGGACAGGCTGATAACAGCGGTAATTTCCTGCCCATTTTTGAAGACGCTTAAATCCTGATAGGGGGTGCCTTCGGCAGGCGTGTTGATCTGCGGAAGCTGGTGTACGGGGATCGTCGCGCACATGCCTTCGGACGAAAACAGATACAGGATTTCATCCGTCGCTGTTTGCAGCATAAAGCGCGGCGGGTCTTTCACATCACTCGTGATTTTCGGTGCGGTCTGGTCGAACGTGCGCCCGATTTTGCCTGTTGCTGTAAGCGAAACCCAGGCTGTTTCCTGTGGCATAAGCAGCGCTTCGGTCACAGTCATGCCGGCGGCGCTGTCCACGATAATGCTGCGGCGCGGGTCACTGTATGCCTGTTTGATCAACGTCAATTCTTCGCCGATGACGCCGCGCATTTTCTCAGGGCTGCCCAATAAGCCTTCCAGATAGGCGATCAGTTCGAGTTTTTCTTCGTATTCCTGAACGATGGCTTCCCGTTCTAACGCGGCAAGGCGGCGTAACTGCATGTCGAGAATAGCGCGTGCCTGAATATCCGAGACATCCAGCAGCTTGATCAGGTTTTCGCGTGCCTGTTCGGCGGTACGCGAGGCGCGAATCGTCTTGATCGCTTCGTCAAGGCGGTCAATCGCCTTAAGCAGACCTTCGAGGATGTGGGCGCGTTCGCGGGCGCGGCGCAAATCGTATTCACTGCGGCGGCGGACGATCTCCAGACGGTGATCGAGATAGACCTTCAAACACTGTTTCAAGCTCAACATGCGCGGTTCGCCGTTGACGAGCGCCAGCATGATGATGCCGAACGTCTCCTGAAGCGGCGTCAGTTTGAAAAGCTGTGTGAGGATTTCGGCGGCATCCGCTCCGCGCTGCAATTCAATCGAGAGGCGCAGCCCCTGGCGATCTGACTCGTCACGCAGATCAGCCAGTCCTTCGATTTTGCCGTCGCGCACCAGCGCCGCGATACGTTCGATGAGGGCGGCTTTGTTCGTCTGATAGGGCAGTTCGCTGACGATGATCCGCGATTTGCCTCGCCCCATTTCTTCGATGTGGCAGCGGGCGCGAATCGTGATTTTGCCTCGTCCGGTACTGTAAGCACTGACGAGAGAACCCTCGTCCGTCTCGGCATCGTCGGCATGGTGATAAATCAAACCGCCTGTTGGAAAATCGGGACCCTTGATGAACTGCATCAGGTCCTGAACGGCGATGTCATCCATGCTCTCCCACAGTTTGAGCATGTGAATCAGCGCATCGCATACTTCATTCAGGTTATGCGGCGGAATATTGGTAGACATACCAACGGCGATGCCCGATGAGCCGTTGACGAGCAGGTTTGGAAAGCTGGAAGGCAGCACGGAGGGCTCTGCCAGCGTACCGTCAAAATTATCAACAAAATCAACTGTCTCTTTATCAATATCAACGAGCAGTTCTTCGCCAATTTCTTCCATGCGGGCTTCGGTATAGCGCATGGCGGCTGCGCCGTCGCCGTCAATGCTGCCAAAGTTTCCCTGCCCATCTATGATCGGATTCCGCATGGAAAAGTCCTGAGCGAGACGCACAAGCGCTTCATACACTGCTGAGTCGCCGTGCGGGTGATATTTACCCAGAACTTCACCGACGATACGGGCGCATTTCTTGTACGCCGTGTCCGAGCGCAAGCCGAGATCGTGCATTGCGTACAGAATGCGCCTGTGTACGGGCTTCAATCCATCGCGGGCATCGGGCAATGCACGAGCGACGATGACGCTCATGGCGTAATCAAGATACGCCTCGCGCATTTCCTGACCAATATTGATTTGGCGGACATTTCCTGTAGCCATGAAAACTCTTTTGCTCTAGCGGCATTCGCTCAACATTCTAAGAGAAATGAGACGAATGTCAAACGGCTGAACGGATGTTCTATTATAACATACACGCATCAAATTGCGCGGGGCAATCGTAGGATACAACCCTTGAGTGAGAAATTAGCCCTATGATACGATAGCCTGCATGGACACATTTACTCAACTTCTCCGTTTACTCCTGATACTGATATTTGCATTCATCTCTGGTTGTGCGCCGCAGACGCCTATCCCGGTTTACTGGACTGCTACACCTCAATCCACCTATACACCCGTCGTTCAACCGACGGTTGAGTCGGTAGTTGAGGTGACAGCGCAGGTGAGCCAACCAACCGTGATTCCGCCAACCGAAATAGTCGTACTCCCAAGCCCGACGGCTGTTCAACCAACGGCGGAATTGGCGACCACTACGATTGAACAACCGTCACTGATAGCGCCGTTGGCTAATCCGTTGACACCTGAGGCAACCTGGCAGGGTCCTGTCACGGCGGGTGAGCGCCCGACGACAACACTGCCTGTTCCGACGATTGCGCCAGCGGGCGCGGAAGTTGTCGGTGTCCCCGCTTCTCCGTCGCCTGCCGTGCCGCAGCCGACGCTGACACCGACAACAGGCGCACCCGCCCCTGTCATGCCAACACTTGACCCAAATCGAATCGGGGTGCAGCTTGACATCAATCTGTCTCAGGATGATTGGAATGCCGCAATGGGAGCGCTGGAACGGCTTGGCGTCAAGTGGATTAAGGTGCAGCTGCCGTGGCGAGATATGCAGCCTGCGGGACCGGGAACGAAAAGTGATGAGTTCTTCCTTCGTACCGAGCAGTATCTTGAAGACGCCAGCAATCGCGGCTTCAACGTGCTGGTCAGTATCGTCAAAGCACCACCGTGGGCGCGAAGCAATCAGGCGGAAGATGGACCACCGGATGATCCCCAGCACCTCGCCGATTTCATCACGCTGATGTTTCAAGAGATCAACGCTGACTTGTATCGCCCCGTTGCAGGGGAGTATATTGACGCGGTTGAAATATGGAATGAGCCGAACCTGCTGCGAGAATGGCAGGGGACACTCCCATTCAGCGGTGCGGGCTACATGCGCCTGTTCGATGCCGGGTATCAGGCGGTTCGTGCCTACTCACCCGATATTCCCGTGATTACTGCCGGACTTGCACCGACCAGCACAAGCCCATATTCAGTGGATGATCGGGAGTTTTTGCGTCAGATGTTTGCGGCAGGTTTAGGTGGCTATTCCAACGTGATGATCGGCGTTCATCCGTATGGTTGGGCAAACCCGCCGGATGCGACCTGCTGCAACGCGGTTGAAGGGCAGGGCTGGGATGATGATCCGCACTTCTTCTTCGCGGATACGCTGAATGAATATCGCCAGATTCTGCGCGACTATGGTTTCGCCGGTCAAATGTGGATCACGGAATTTGGTTATGCGTCATGGGATGGGTTCCCGACCGCTGTTCCCGCCGGCGATGAATGGATGACGTACACCGACAAGATGGAGCAGGGGCTTTACACGATGCGGGCGCTTGAACTGATCCAGGCGAGCCCCGATCTTGGCGTTACCTCGCTGTGGAATCTGAATTTTGCAACACTGACGGGCTTGATTCAGAACAGTGATGAACGGGTGGCATACAGCATGATTGTGCCGGGGACACTCGGTGTGATTGACCCGAATAGCTCAGACCGCACGGAACGCCCAATCTACTGGATGCTGTATGATGCTGTGCGCCCGGATGTGCAGCTTTCCAGCTTTTAGCCAATGCGTTTCAACTTCGTGCTGAAGTGCAAATAAAACGGGGCAGTGTTTTCACCGCCCCGTTTTTGTTAACCCGACGATTTACTCGTCGTCGTTGTGGCTTTCTTCCTCGCCACTGTCGTCATCAATCAATTCTGCACCTGCGTCCAACGCACCTTGAGAAGCGAGTGTGGCATTCGGCGCGATCAACTCTCGATCCTGGTAGGTGTGGAAGCCTGTCCCTGCCGGAATCAGCTTGCCGATGATGACATTCTCTTTCAAACCATACAGCTTGTCCGTCTTGCCTTCAATTGCAGCGCCCGCCAGCACCTTGATCGTATGCTGGAAGCTGGACGCGGAAAGGAAGCTATCCGTCGTCAGCGCGGCTTTGGTGACGCCGAGCAGGATTGGCACAGCAGCGGCTGGCTCTTTACCCTCAGCGATCAGGTCATCATTGAGGCGGAGAAGCTGCAATTTGTCAATCAACTCGCCCGGCAGCAGCTCGCTGTCGCCACTCTTGGTAATTTGAACACGGGTCAGCATCTTGCGGATCATAATCTCAAAGTGCTTGTCGCTGATGTTCACGCCCTGAGCGCGATACACCTTTTGAATCTCTGTCAGCAGATACTGTTCCGTCTTTTCCTGACCGAGAATACGCAGAATACGGTGTGGACTGAGCGCCCCTTCCGTCAACTGCTGACCCGCTGCGACCTGAGCCCCATCATCCATGCCTGGCAGCATACGAGCGACGGAGGGCAATTCGTACTCCGCTTCTTCACGTCGTTCATTCCGCAGATAGATCGTGCGGTCTTCGATGTGAACCGTACCGTCCATAGTAGCGAGGATTTTCTCACCCGTGTCCTCGTTATGCGCGAGGATATGTCCGTTGAAAACATTCTGATCTTCCTGAACCAGAATATCCCAGCCACGCGGGACTTCATGCTGCTCGTTGGAGACCTCGCTGTTGATGACCGTCGCAATACGGACGCCTTCGCGCTTCGTCAGGCGGAGCGTTCCGGCAATATCGGTGATGACCGCTTCACCCTTCGGTTTTTTGCGGGCTTCAAACAGTTCTTCCACACGGGGAAGACCACTGGTGATGTCGCCCGATGCCTGCGCCGTACCGCCGGTGTGAAAGGTACGCAGGGTCAACTGCGTTCCCGGTTCACCGATGGACTGTGCGCCGATAATGCCGACGGCAGTACCAATTTCGACCATTTCGCCGCGCCCAAGATCGCGCCCGTAGCACAGCGCACAAATGCCGTGAATGAGGTTGCACGTCAGCGGGCTGCGAACGGAAATCTCTGCGATCTTGTCATTCTTCTGAATGCGCTCGGAAATTTCCTCGTCCAGCATTTCGTTACGGGCGACGATCAGTTCACCCGTTTCGGGATCGTACAGGTCACGCGCTGCACAGCGCCCGACAACTCGCTCAAACATATTCTGCCCGGCAATGTCGTCCGAACGGCGAATCCAGATGCCTTCTTCTGTACCGCAGTCAGTACGGTTGATGATCATGTCCTGCGCCACATCCACAAGGCGGCGTGTGAGATAACCGGCATCCGCTGTACGCAGCGCAGTATCAGCAAGACCCTTCCGCGCACCGTGCGTTGAGATGAAGTATTCGAGCGCGGTCAGACCTTCGCGGAAGTGGCTGCGGATCGGCAGGTCAATAATGCGCCCGGATGGATCCGCCATCAAGCCGCGCATCCCTGCCAACTGCGTGATCGGACCGAAACCACCTTTGGTCGAGCCGGACAATGCCATAACCGCAATGGGTCCGTAGGGGTTCATCGTTCCCTTGATCACCGTTTGCAGGCGATCCTTCGCGTTGTTCCACGCATTGACAGTGTTCTGATAGCGCTCTTCCTCGGTGAGCAAACCGCGTCGGAAATCGCGCTCATTGCGATCAACAATATCCTCAGCGGTACGCAGAATATCCACGCGCTCATCAGGGATTGTCAGGTCAGCAACGGCAATTGTCGTACCGGAAATCGTCGCATAGTGGAAACCAAGGTCCTTGATCGAGTCAACAACATTGGTCGTCAGTTCGGGACCGATGCGGCGATAGCAGCGATCCACCAGTTCCTGTAATTCCTTCTTGCCCAGTGTGAGCTGTACGAAGCGCATTTCGTCCGGGAGAATGCGATTGAAAATGGCACGCCCCACGGTGGTTGGCTCCGGTTCAGCCAGCGAGTCGCGGCTTTCCAGATACGTGCCGAGCAGAATCGGCGTGTGCAGATTGACAATGCCGAGATTGTAGAGATACTCGACCTCATCCATATCTACGACGTGGCGACGCTCGGACAGATTTGCCAGTTCCAGCTTGCCCTGAAGCCCCTTCTTCTGCATGTACTTGCCGAAGTCAAAGGCGTTCGCCAGCATACAATCCACTTCGCCATCAAGCACGGCGCGGATTGTGCGGTCAATCGCCGTCTCAACAACTTTGGTACGCTCGTTTTCCTGTTTCTCAACCACATCCTGGAATAAGACCTGACCGGGAATGTCGCGGTTGAGCGCCCAGTAGTAACCGTTGCTGCGAAGGGCGATACCGACCTTGACAGCGGGGTCGCTGAGGCGTGTCGTCTGGCGGAAATCATCAGCGCGATCCGGGCGGGTGATAATTTCAACCGTTGGATCCATCGTCAGATAATAAATCCCCAGCACCATGTCCTTCGCCGGGGCGACAATTGGCTGACCGTCGGCGGGCTTCAGCAGGTTCTTGGTACTGAGCATGAGTTCGCGGGCTTCCTGCACCGCTTTATCGCTCAACGGGACGTGTACCGCCATCTGATCGCCGTCGAAGTCGGCGTTGAACGCCGAGCAGACCAGCGGGTGAATCTGAATCGCTTTGCCTTCGACCAACTGCGGCTCAAATGCCTGAATGCCGAGACGGTGAAGCGTTGGCGCACGGTTGAGCAGGACAGGGCGTTCCTTGATGACCTCTTCGAGAACTTCCCATACTTCGGGTTTTTCGCGCTCAATAATGCGTTTCGCGCCCTTGACGTTGCTGGCATAGCCATGCGAAACCAGGCGGCTGATCACGAACGGGCGATACAGTTCCAGCGCCATCGTTTTCGGCAGACCGCACTGGTGCAGCTTGAGACGGGGACCGATGACGATGACCGAACGCCCCGAATAGTCCACACGCTTGCCGAGCAGATTGCGGCGGAAACGACCCTTCTTGCCCTTGAGCATGTCGCTCAGTGACTTCAGTTCGCGGCGACCACGGCGGCTCATCGCCTTGCTCTTCTGGCTGTTATCAATCAGGCTGTCCACCGCTTCCTGCAACATGCGTTTTTCGTTGCGGACAATCACATCCGGCGCACCGAGTTCAAGCAGATGCTTGAGACGGTTGTTGCGGTTGATGACGCGGCGATACAGGTCGTTTAGGTCACTGGTGGCGAAACGACCACCATCCAACTGCACCATCGGGCGCAGGTCTGGCGGGATGACAGGCAGCATTTTCAGAATCATCCATTCGGGACGGTTGCTGCTCTTGCGTAAATTCTCAACCACCCGCAGGCGCTTGGTCGCTTTCTTCTTCTTTTGTTTGGAGCGGGTGGTACGAACCTCGTGCCACAGTTCCACTGCCATCTTGTCGAGTTCCATGCCCTTGAGAATCTCGTAGAAGGCTTCCGCGCCCATATCCGCCTGAAAAACCTGACCATATCGCTGTTTCAATTCACGATAGCGGCTTTCAGGCAGGAATTGCAGCACCTGCAAATCCTGAAGTTCGTTTCGCGCCTTTTCGGCATTCTGGCGCAGCAGCTTGATCCGATCCGCAATGTCCTGATCAAGGATGATGGCGCTGCCGTTTTCAGCATTCGCGCCGTTGTTCAGCGCTGTCAATTCCTGGCGGCGCATGCCGTCAACTTCCGTCTGAAGCTCGCTCAAACGTGCGTTGACAATATTCTGCACACGGGCGATATGGTTGTTATCCACGATCTCGCCGCGAGCGACGATCACCGTGCTGGCACTTGGAAAGTCAATATCGCTGGGAGCGGGCTGCCCGAAGTAGGCTTCAACGCGGCTCTGCACGGACTGTGCCTCGTGCATGACTTCATCGCTCAGGCGGGCAAGTTCATTTTCAAAGTGCAGGTTGATGTCCCTGGTTTGCTGTTCGAGTTCGCTCTGGCGCGAGTCTTCCTGTTCCTGACGGGCGGTTTCCTGAAGTTCCAGATCACCGCGTAACGCCGCCTCTTTTTGTGCCAGTTCGCGCTCAATGCGCCCCAGATGCTTGTTTCGGGCTTCTTCATCCACCTTCGTGACGACATACTGCGCGAAATACAGGACGCGATCCAGATTGCGACGGCTGACATCAAGCAGCATCCCTAAATAACTGGGAACGCGGCGGGTATACCATACGTGTGCCACAGGCGCAGCCAGCTCGATATGCCCCATGCGCTCACGACGCACAGAGGAGCGCGTGACTTCCACACCACACTTGTCGCAGGTGATGCCCTTATAGCGAATATTCTTATATTTGCCGCAGTAGCACTGATAATCCCGCGTGGGTCCAAAGATGGCTTCACAGAACAGACCATCCTTTTCGGGGCGCAAGCGGCGATAATTGATCGTTTCTGGTTTCAGCACTTCCCCGTAAGACCATTTCTTGATTTCTTCCGGTGACGCTAAACTCACGCGCAAGGCGCTAAAATCTTTCGCCTCCAAGGGGGTTCCTCCTCTGCGCTAACAGGAAACACAACTGGAAAACATGAAATAAGGCGCTGATAAACCGGCGGCGTGCGCCGCATGACGCGCTTACGAAGGAAGGCAGGCAATTGGGTGCCTGCTGACTGCGCGAATAGACGACAAAACAGCGCATGGAATCGCAATTCCAGCGCCGCGGTCAGCCGGGTGAGCGCAGATGGTCTTCATTCGTATAGCAAAGTATAACTATACCACGCGAAAAGTCAAGAGGAAAATAACTTCTCTGAGGGGAGGAATGGATAGAATTATGAACAATATAACGAAGTTTGCTTGATGTGTCAACCACCGAATGTTAAGGTTCGTCAGGGGGAAATAAGGTCAGACGGGTCAAGCGAACAGGCTGATCGCCAGCGTCAATTTCGACGCGCCGAATCTCGCGGGCAATGTCATCTCCAATACTGAGAAATGCCAGTTGCCCCGCTGCCAAAGGCACATCGGGCATGGTGAAAATCGGCTGCACCCCATCAGTATCGGCAAAGAAAGTTAAGGTCACTGTACCGTTCACCACAGGCAATAGTTCAACCTGAAGATCGCTGACAGGACGGCGCAAAATCGTAATTTCCAGCGGGGCATTCGGGCAGATGTTATTGCCTGCCGGCTGGATCAGAATATCTCCGTCCTGCTCGGCGAGTTCCAAGCCAGTCTGATCGCAATCTGGCAAATCGGTGGTATTGGTGGCAATGACAAAATTCCAGATCGCGTAGGTTTCATCATCAATCGCCAGAGGCGGTTCGACAATTTCGTTCGTCGGCAGAAGGCTGAAATCAATATCAAAAGGCAGATTTTGCCACGTGATGTCAAATGGGCGGCGATTATTGCGCTCATCGCTCTCCTGCACCTCCGAGTCAACATCCACGACAACCTGGGTGTTGTAGCTGCCCCACCAACCGTAGCTAAACGGGAAACTGATATTTTTCGACGTTCCGGGCGGAATATTCTCGACCCGATCCGAGAACGCATTGAGCATAACCGGATCATTCAGGCTGGCATCCCATGCATAATTGAATGGTCCGCTGTCCGCGCCGCCAATATTATTAATCGTCACGCTGAGGCGGAAAATCTCGCCGGGCGCGGGGTCGCGCGGCGAAATACGAATATTGCCGACCTGTAAATCTGCGAGCGCGGGCGGCACAGTCGGTTCGGGCGGCGTAAACGTCGGCGGGATAGATGTTGGGTCAGGGGCAAGGGCAGGTGCGATGAACAACACGCCTCCTGCGACAATCAGCAGTAACAACAGGATGATTCCGATTACCCACGCAGCACGGTTGCTGGTAGGGTTAGGTGATTTTGGCGGCGGCGGTGGAATTGGGGTAGGTGTCAACGCGCCTTTGATTGCGGCAGTCTGCACAGGCGTTTGGCTGGCGGGCGTAAACAGTGCGCCGTCGTCCGAACGCATATACAGCACAGGAGTCGCCCATTCTGCACCCGTCACGCGATTGGCAATGGCGCGGCGGGCTTCGCTCATTGCGGTGTCCAGCGGCAGATTATCGGCGATAGCGCGATAGTATTCCTCGGAGAAGGTCTTCGCGGCGTTGTCCGTGATAATGAACTGCATGGCGACGACAGCGGGAATACCGCGCTGTACAAGCCCACTGGCTATCCCTGACAGGGCATCCTGATCGGGTTTGCGCCCGCTGTGGCAGGAGTTGAGAATGACGAGGCGAATCGTCGTCTCTTCACCGATTTCACGACCCAGCGCAATCCCCGTGACGATATTCGCCTTTTGCGGGTCGGACTCGTCCTCAAAAGCAAGGACGCCCTGCTCATTGGCGGCGTCGTAATCACTGTGACCGACGAAGTGGAAGATGTGATACTCTTTTGCCCGCAAGCGCCGCTGCAAGCCGATCAGCGAGGCGTGATCGAGTCGTTCCAGTTCCAGCAAGCCCCGCGCCTGCAAATCGGTGGTTGCCGCTTGCAACCGCGCCCATTCGCCATCAGTATCCAGATCGGGAAAACTGGCAGGCGACGCTGTAGCGACTAATACGCGCAGTGGATAAGTGATCGGCGGCAGGCGGCGAAGGGTCAACTGAGGGGTATAGCGCACCACAGGACTCGTGCGTGAGAGCGCCAGCACGTCGCGCTGTGGATCGCGCAGTGTTTCCCAGGGCAGGGCGGCAAGCTCACCTGCATTCTCGATATTCAGGCGAATCCGTAAGCCGTCTTCCCCTGCACGGGCGAGTGAGGCAATGTAAATCGCGGTAAGGCGCTCATCGGTCTGAAAGAGAAAACGAAAGAGGCGTTCACCAATATCGCGGGCGGTCTGTGCTTCCTGCTGGCGGCTGACTTTTTGTTCGCGGCTGAGGATAGCGAGAACATCGGCGGCTGCCTGCGTGGTGAACGGTGACGGCAGGTCAGCACTGGCTTCACCAACAGGCGAGTCGATCTGGATGCGGTAGCGTGTAACACCACCGCTGGCGGGAAGCGCGGCAATTTCGATAGCAAAATTGAGCAGTGCCATGCCGCGCTGTTTCTCCTAGACTTCGAGGTTCAGTTCGGCTTCCGCCGTAGCAAACGACTGGCTGACCTTCGCCCGCAAATAGGCTTCCATAAAGCCGTTCAAGCGTCCATCCAGCACCGCGTCGGTGTTGGCGTCTTCATAGTTGGTGCGGTGATCCTTGACGATATGATAGGGGTGCAGCACGTAAGAGCGGATCTGGTTGCCCCATTTTGCGTTGACATTTTCGCCCTTAAGGGCGGCAAGCTGCTGATCGCGCTTCTTACGTTCCATTTCAAATAGACGGGCTTTCAGAATTTGCATGGCGCGTTCGCGGTTTTGCGTCTGGCTGCGCTGGTTCTGGCAGCTTACCACCAGCCCCGTTGGGATATGCGTCAGGCGGACGGCGGTATCGTTTTTCTGCACATTCTGACCGCCCGCGCCGCTGGAACGGTACGTTTCGATCTTGAGTTCTTTCTCATTGATCTCGATTTCGATATTCGCCTGAATATCGGGCCACAACTCAACTTTGGTGAAGGAAGTATGGCGGCGTCTGGCAGCATCAAACGGGCTGATGCGAACGAGACGATGAACGCCCTGTTCGCTCTGCAAGTACCCGTAGGCGTAATCGCCTTTAATGCTCATGGTCACACTTTTAATGCCCGCTTCTTCACCTTCGCTGCGCTCGATGATTTCGACTTTGTAGCCATTCTGCTCCGCCCAGCGCAGATACATGCGTTCCAGCATTGCCGCCCAATCCTGCGAGTCGGTACCGCCCGCGCCCGCGTGAATCCCCAGAATGGAATTTTCGCCGTCATACTCGCCGTTGAGCATAGTCTGAAGCGCCATGCGCTCCACCGTTTCTTTCAGCGACGTGACCTCCGGAACCAGTTCGGCGTACAAACTTTCGTCGTTCAACTGCGCCAATTCCAGCGTATCGTCAATGTGGGCAGCAACGGAACGCCAATGCTCCAGTTCGGCTTTCAGGCGTGAAATCTCCTGCATCGTGCGCTGCGCCGTCTCAGGATTTGACCAGAATTCAGGATCGGCAGTCTGCGCTTCCAACAGTTCCACACGGCGGCTCTTACCAGAAATGTCCACCTGAGTCATCAGTTCGGCAAGCTGTGTTTTCATGCCTTCCAATGGGACGACGAGATTATCCATGCTGGTGGTTGCTCACCTCTGCCTTAATTTTCATCAAACAGGCTGTCCACAAAATAATCCGGGTTGAAGAAGACGAGATCGGTCATCTTTTCACCCAGCCCAACATAATGCACGGGCAAGCCGAGGTCGTGATTGATGGCAAAGATCATGCCGCCCTTAGCCGTGCTATCGAGCTTCGTCACAATTACACCCGTCACGTCCACCATTTCGCCAAATTTTTGCGCCTGTTGCAGCGCGTTCTGCCCGGTGGTGCCATCCAGCACGAGCAGGACTTCATGCGGCGCATCAGGGATGACTTTCTGCGATACGGCTTTGATCTTGGCAAGTTCTTCCATCAGGTTGTGATTGGTGTGCAGGCGTCCGGCGGTATCCACCAGCAGAATATCGCGCCCTCGCGCATTTGCTGCCGCCGTCGCATCATAGACCACCGCCGCCGGGTCGCTGCCGGGTTTGTTAGCGATCACAGGGACGCCGACGCGCTCGCCCCATAACTGCAACTGATCAATCGCCGCGGCGCGAAAGGTGTCGCCCGCTGCCAGCAGCACTTTTCGGTTGTTTACGGTACTCAGGCGGTACGCCAGCTTGCCAATGGTCGTCGTCTTGCCGGAGCCGTTCACGCCAACGATCAGAATAATGGACAGCGGGCGACCACTGATATTCATCACGGGCGGGTCTTTCAGCAGTGCTCGCAGCGATTCCTTGATGACCGGCTGAAGCTGATCACTTCGTTTGACACCCTGCCTGCGGGCGCGGTTCTGAATGTCCTTGCTGACGGCGGCGGTGGTTTCCACGCCGAGATCGGCTTGAATCAGGAGCGCTTCAATATCATCCCACGTATCGTCATCTATCGCGTTATTGCCGAGAAATTGGGTGATGCGCCCGAAAAATGACTGCCGGGTCTTGGTCAGACCAGACTTATAGATTGACACTACGGGTTCTCTCCAAAGGTGGTGCGAATGAGGAAGTGGTTGGGCTTCCGTTGGTAAAAGTATACCTGTTTTGGCGGCTGATCATCAAGTCAGGGTTAAAGCGGTACAATAAGTCGCTGTGATAAAGGACGATGATGAACGATCAACTAACCCACCTTGATGAAACGGGCGCGGCGCGAATGGTGGATGTGGGCGCGAAGCCAGACAGCGAACGCAGTGCCAGTGCCACAGGCAGCGTTTACATGCAGCCTGAAACGCTGCGCTTGATCCGCGCCGGAGCGATCAAAAAGGGCGACGTGCTGACGATTGCGCGGATTGCCGGGATCATGGCAGCCAAGCGAACCGCTGAGATCATCCCGTTGTGCCATCCCATTCCGTTGTCTCATCTGGAAGTGAGCATCACGTTTGATGAATCTGCAAATGCGGTACGGATCACGGCGACGGCGCGGACAACGGGCAAAACAGGCGTCGAGATGGAAGCGCTGACCGCCGTGAGCGCGGCGGCGCTGACGATTTATGACATGGCGAAAGCCGTTGACCGGGCGATGCGAATCAGCGACATCCGGTTGCTGGAAAAGCACGGCGGGGTTCATGGCGATTATATGGCAGATGACACGGTGACGGGAGAGTCGTAATGCAAGTGAATATCCTGTTATTCGCCACGCTCAAAGACCTTGCTGGTGAAGCGCGTTTCTCACTCGATTTGCCCGACTCGGCGACGATTGCCGAGACCAGGCGTATTCTTGGTGAACGGTACCCGCGCATGGCGAAAAATCTGGACACGGCGATTGCCGCGCTGAACCGTGAGTTTGCCTTTCCAGAGGAAGTTGTGCATGAAGACGATGAAGTTGCATTTTTCCCGCCTGTCAGCGGTGGATCGGGTTATGCCGAGATCGCCCGCCTCGAAGCGCAGCCGTTCAGTACCGACCTGCTGATCAGCGAGATTACCACTATTGATACAGGGGCGCTCTGTGTGTTCAGCGGGATGGTACGCGGCGAAACACGCCTCACGGATGATGTCGAACGCACGGATTGGCTGGAATATGAAGCCTATGAAGCGATGGCGCTTGAGAAGATGCGCCAGGTCATCAGTGAAATTCGTCAACAGCATCCGCTTGTGCAGGGGATAGCCGTCGTCCAGCGCGTCGGGCGGCTGGAAGTCGGGCAGAATACGATCCTGATTGCCTGCGCGTCAGCACACCGCGATCAGGGCTGCTTTGAGGCGGCGCGTTACGGCATTGACCGCCTGAAAGAAATTGTGCCAGTCTGGAAAAAAGAAGTACGCGCTGATGGGTCAAGCTGGGTAGAAGGTGGCTATCACCCCGATGTAGCGGATAAATCCTGACATGGAGAGCGTCTGTTCAAGTCAATAAGTGTTGTCGCTTTCTGGAAATGTGCGACTCGCTATGATACTCTGTACTGAAACGGATTCTTAATAAAACAACTGGAGCAAATAAATGACTCGGCGTGTTGTGGTTACGGGCATGGGAATGATTTCCCCGATGGGGCTTACGGTAGAGGAGAGTTGGGCGAATATTAAGGCGGGTAAATCGGGGATTGCGCCAATCACCCATTTCGACACGACGAACTTTCCCGTCAAGATCGCGGCGGAGGTGAAGGGATTTGATCCTGAAAATTATATGTCGGTGAAAGAGGCTCGCCGCCGCGATATCTATCAGCAATTTATCGTCGCTGCCGCGCAGGAAGCGGTCAACAGCAGCGGTTTTACCGTGACGGATGACAATCGCCGCCGCACAAGTGTGATTATCGGGTCAGCCGTTGGCGGCGTCGGCAGTTACAATGATGAGGTCGGAGGCATTCTGATCTCAGGCGAGTTTCGCCGCATTACGCCGATGGCAATACCCATGCTGATGGTCAACGGCGGTGGCGATCATGTTGGCATTGAAGTCGGTTCACGCGGGCCGTCCGCGGTGCCGATTTCTGCCTGTGCAACGGGCGCGGATTGTATTGGTCATGCTTTTGACCTCATTCGGCTGGGGCGGATTGACCAGGCTTTAGCGGGGGCGGGCGATGCGACGATTTTCAACATTGGCATAGCCGCGTTTGACCGCACCGGTGCCTGTTCACGCGAAAATGATACACCGGAACGCGCCTGTCGTCCGTTTGCGAAGGATCGCCCCGGCCTGGTTTTCAGTGAAGGGGCGGGGGTAATCGCATTGGAAGAACTGGAATTTGCCAAAGCGCGGGGCGCGAATATCCTTGCCGAAATTATCGGTTACGGCACAACATCCGACTCATTCCATATCACCGCGCCGGAACCGGAAGGATTAGGGGCGGCGGAAGCGCTGCAACACGCCCTCGATGATGCTCAACTGACACCGGGCGATATTCAGTATATCAACGCGCATGGCACAGGCACATCGCTCAATGACACGATGGAAACGAAAGCCGTCAAGCATGTGTTTGGGGAACAGGCATATCACATCCCGATGAGTTCTACGAAGAGCATGACCGGTCATGCGATGGGGGCGACGGCAGCATTTGAAGCGATCTTCTGTGTGCTGGCGATGCGCGATCAGGTTGCACCGCCCACCACCTCGCTTGATGAACCAGACCCCGAATGTGATCTCGACTACGTGCCAAACGTCGCCCGTGAGGTCAGGATGAAGCACGTCATGAGTAATTCGTTTGGCTTTGGAGGGCATAATGTCTCGCTGGTTCTCAGCCGTTTCGAGAATTTGCCAGCGTGATCACGCCGCAACAATTGCAGGACATCATCGGATTACAGTTTAATGATTCGTCATTGCTGCTAGATGCGCTGACGCACCGTTCTTACGCAAACGAGGCGAAAGATGAAACGGTTGCCAACAGTGAACGACTTGAGTATCTCGGTGACGCTGTGCTGGCGTTTTTGAGCGCCGATTATGTCTTTCACCAATCCCCCGAACTGGCAGAGGGTGAACTCACCCGAATGCGGGCGTCACTCGTCAATGCCAGCGCGTTAGCGATCCTTGCGAACGAAATCTCGCTCGGCGATGCGCTGCGTATGGGCAAGGGCGTTGAAAAGAACGGCGGACGCAGGAACAAGAATATCCTGTCCGATGGATTCGAGGCGCTGCTCGGCGCGATCTATCTCGATCAGGGATTAGACTCCGTGAAAGCGTTCCTGCAACCACGTCTCGCCGCATTGTCCTCGCTGATGGGCGACGGGATAGGTGACAGAGATGCCCGCAGCGACTTACAGGCGCGGGCGCAGGCGGAGCGCGGCTTTACGCCCGTATATCGCGTTGTGGATGAAGCTGGTCTTGAACATGACCGTACCTATACAGTTGAAGTTGTTGTTGGTGAGGATATTGTCGGGAAAGGCAGTGGGCGCAGCAAACAGAGCGCGGCAATGGCTGCCGCGCAGGATGCGCTGGAGCGGTGGAAGCAGTAATGCCCCCTCACCCCCAACCCCTCTCCCACGCAAGCGGGGAGAGGGGAGAAAAATCAACTTTTTCCGTACGACAAAGTATGCCTGGTCGCTACTCCACCAAAATGCCTGTGACGGCAAGGCGATGATCAGAGGCGCTGCTGTCCAGCACAAGCACCCCTTCTGATGGGCTGAGATTTCTCAACCAGACATAATCCAGCCTTGCCTGTGGTACGCCGCTGCGAACGAGCGTCGCCGATAGTTCAAGTGGCAAGCCCGCGAATGGATCGCTGAAACCGACTGCCTCCATCTGCTGCATAAGCGGTGAGTCGGGGACGTTGTTAAATGTTCCGCCCACGACGGTTCGCCCCAGCACACCGTTCGGGTGCTGGTCAGCGATAATCTGGAAAATCTGGTTCAACTGCTGCTGCTGATCCTGTTCCTGCGCCTCAAGCGTGAGATCGCCCGTTGGCTCAAGCAAGTAGCCAAGCCAGGTGTTGTACACCTCAATCAGCGTATCGGGTTCGGGCAGAATTTGAACGCGCTGCAAACCGGTCTGTTCACCCGTTCCTGTAAGAAGTTCACCGTCATCAAACGCAATGGGTACTCTTGACAGGACTGCCAGCCCGCGTGTACCTTCATTTGTCGGGAAGAATCGCCTGTCCATGCCCAGTCGCCGTGCCAACCAGAGCGATTGATCCACGCCAAAGCTGCTCAGGCGTCCACCTTCAACTTCTTGCAGCAGCACGACATCCGCGCCGCTTTCAAAGATTGTGCTGGCGAGTCGATCCAGACTTGGGTTGAAGAACTCATCTGTGCCGCCATGAATGTTATACGTCCCGATACGCATGGTCTCCAGTCCGCTTGCACTTTGCACAACGGGCGGGCGAGCGAGATACGCCGCGCCAAGACTAACGCCGAGAACAACAATCAGCGTGAAAATCGTCATCGCGCCTGAGCCACTTGTCCAGGGAATGCGGCGGCGGGTTTGCGTCATTGGCAGTGCGGCTAGGAACGTGCCAAACACAATGACCACCAGACCCAGTCCTCTGAAACCACTCAGCAGCGGGACGATGATGTCATTCAGGAATGCCAGGTTACCGCTGAAACTACGGACGTAGGCATACTCATAGGTGAACAGATCAAACACAACCAGCAGGGCAAAGATCACCATACTCAGCGAGAGCCACAAGCCGTTGAAACTGCGATCTTTTTGGGCGCGGGGGCGGGTGAGCCACCAGCACATCATCGTTACGCCAAACTGCGCGGCGACGAGCGCCGCGCCCGCGATCACGCCCTGAAAACGCGTTCCAAAGACGATCAGCAGAATGACGATCAGCATCCATAACCAGCCACGAACACTGCCATCAAACGTGCCGAGCAGCGCACGAAAGCGATTACGAATCGCGGGGACGGTGGGTAAGAGCGTCGCCGCCAGCAGGAACGGCACGAGAATGGTGTAGTCGTAATCAGCACGTCCCGCAATAGCATTCGGCAGCGCCAGCAGTGCCAGTTCGACAAACAGCAGCCCACCAAGACCGATTCCTCCCCAGAAAGGCAGCAGTCCGTAGCGCGGGTGCGGCATTTCCGGGCGGGGCTGGCGCGAATCCCAGATGAAGGCGATCAGGGCAATCACGATTGTGGCGATGCCCAATCCGATTTGAACGGGCGCGTAACTGCTGCTCCATGACAGATCGAGCGTATTACCAGCGGCGCGGTACAACTGATCTACGCTCAGACCGATGACGAAGAAATAGGGGAGCAGGTTAGCGCGGTAGCGTATCAGATATGCCAGATAGAACAGCCCTCCACCAACCACCAGCGCGGCGGAGGCGGTTGGCGTCAGGACGCTGTTGAGGTTCATCAGAACACGCCCGACGACGACCATCAGGACGCCGACCAGAATGAACAGGCGGACCCGCCCCAGAATGAGGGTGAGCAACGGGAGACCGAGCATGATGACCGTAAATGTGATTTCGCTGCTCACAAGGGCGGGGTCTGGCACAACAAGTTCAGGCGAAACAGGGGCAATGTTGAGCGTTTGCAGTGCTACCGCAACCGACGCACCTGCCGTCCGCGTATACAGCATTCCAACGAGGAAACGCAGTGCCTGAATAAAGAAAATACCAATCAACCCCGCCTCCAGCAGCATGAAGGTTTGAGGCGTGAGTCGCAGCCGTTTGAGCATTCACCAATATCCTGTGGCGTCGCAATACTAGTGGAGAAGTGTACAACGGCGCTACAATTCCGCCAATTTCCCTTCTGATGGAATCGGGTGTGTTATGGAACGGGTAGATTATCTGATCATGGGCGGCATTGTCGTCACGATGAACGACCAGTTTGACGTCATTCGTGATGGGTCGGTGGCGATACACGATAAGTATATTCTTGCCGTCGGTACAACAGCGGAAATTCGCAAACGATACGTGGGAGAAACGGTCTTTGATTGCAGCGGGCATTTCATCCTGCCCGGCTTGGTGAACGCCCATACTCATGCTCCGATGACGCTGCTGCGCGGGCTTGCTGATGATTTGCGCCTCGATGTGTGGCTGCTGGGCTACATGATGCCGACGGAGCGCGAATTCGTCACACCGGAGTTCTGCCGACTGGGAACAACACTTGCCTGCGCGGAGATGATACGCGGCGGCGTAACGGCGTTTGCGGACATGTATTACTACGAGGAAGAAGTCGCGGCGGCGGCAGAAGCAGCGGGTGTTCGTGGGGTGCTTGGGCAAACGGTGCTTCAGTTCCCCGCACCTGATGCCGAAACGTATGAAGACAGCCTTGCGCGAACACGCCGATTCATTGAAGCGTGGAAAGACAATGACCTGATCACGCCTGCTGTCGCTCCACACGCGCCCTATACCAACCCTGATGAGGTGATGCGCCGTTGTGTTGAACTTGCGGTTGAATTCGATGTGCCGCTGCTGACTCATCTGGCGGAAACGCGACTGGAACTGGATGACAGCCTGAAACAGTCTGGGAAGCCCGTGATCGCGCATATGGATGCGATCAATCTGTTCGATGCGCGAGTGCTGGCAGCACACTGCGTCCACGTTGATCAAAATGAAATACGGATACTGCATAAACATGGCGATCATGCGACTGTTGCTCACTGCCCAACGAGCAATCTGAAACTTGCCAGTGGAATCGCGCCTATTGTCGAGATGATGAAGAACGAACTGACTGTGGGTATCGGAACGGATGGTACTGCCAGCAACAATGATCTGGATATGTTTGAGGAAATGCGCCTTGCGGCGATCCTCGCAAAGACGGCTGTGAATGATCCTACTGCTTTGCCCGCCCGCGACGCGCTACTGATGGCGACGCGGCAGGGCGCTGAGGCGCTCTTTCTAGGGGAGGTCACAGGCAGCCTGGAGGCGGGTAAGCAGGCGGATGTGATCGTGATGGCAGCGAATTTACTTCACAATATGCCGCAGTTTGCGCGGGATACGAACGCGGTCTACTCGCAAATTGTCTATACCGGACATTCGGCAGATGTGCGCCATGTCTGGTGCAACGGGCGGCTGCTGATGCAGGATCGCGCTTTGCTGACGATTGATGAGAAAGCCATTCTTGAACAGGCGCAGCAGCTTGCACATCAGATTGACCGCTTTCTCACAAAACGCGAGGAAAGTATCTTAAGCAAACTGGTCGCCATTGGCGGGTTGGAGCGCTCGGAAAGTTTTGAAGTACAGGTGAAAGTCGCGCTCCCCGATGAGGCAGTTCTGGAGCGCTTGCTGAATCATCAGGATGTACAAATACTGCGAACTCGTCACTATCAGCAGTACGACATCTATTTTCTGTTTGATGACACGTCACAGGGTCGAGTGCGCTATCGTGAAGATGATTTACTGGATGAAAACGGTGAGGTTGTCAATGTTCGAACACGGCTTACTCTGACGATGCCGACGAAGGAACGCGAATTTGACTCAACCGTGCTGCTCTCTCATTCGCGTTTCATTGCGGACGCGCTGCGCCCGCTGCGTTTCTACCGCGAATACTTTAAACCGCAACGTGAACGTGAACTGCACAAGGAACGTCGCCGCTGGCACATTCATTATCAGGGTGTTCAATTCTATATCAATCTGGATCGGGTGATAGAGCCGGCGCTGGATGGCTTGTTTCTGGAGATCAAAAGCCGTACCTGGTCAGCGCAGGATGCCGAAAATAAAGCGGAACGGATTCAGGCGATGCTCAAAATACTTGGCGTTGGTGCTGAGGCGGTTGTCAATGCAGAGTATATTGAGATGGATAATGACTAAGATACACGTTCTGGTACAGGTTCGCCTGCATACGCAAGGATAATTTGCTTACGGGGAATCCCGGCCTGGAGAAGGGCGTCCACCAAAGGTTTGTTATTCATGTCGTGTTCAATAATAACCAAGCCCTCGAAAAAACGGACTGCAAGACCGATACTGGCATGGTGATTATCCACTGACGTCATAACATCCACAACTGTAAGTAGCTGACCGTCCGCGCTCTGTGCGATGTAACTGGTCTCACCTGTCAATGCGGGTTTGGCATATTCAGCAACCGTTTTGTAAATGAGGTCCATCTTCTGAGCTAAGTCTTCCACTTGATAACCCTCTCTGTAATAGGATCGAATACGAGTAACTTAATTCCAAGTGCTTCTCTGATCAGTAAGCCGATTTCTTCACTCAAAATGCCCTGGAATGCTTCATCGGGCACTGCAACATAAATGGGAAGCGGAATGCTTTTCTCTGAAAGAACGACCTGATAAATGAAATATTGTCCTATAGTCTTTGCCATTTCATCTACCAATGAAGGAACGTTTTGAAAGCCTTTGACCTCAACGAGGCAAGCAAGGTTCAAATCTTCTTTAATGGCATAAAGGTCAATCCATAATCGCCTCGCGCCAATGTTGAGGCGGACTTGCTCATCTACGACTTTCCATCCATCCTTCACCAGCGCACGTTTTACGGTGTCGTGAAGCCGATCCTTCGCTGGCATGAGGAGAGCAGATTACCCGTTTTCCAGCCGGAAACCATGCCCGCGCACGGTCACGATATACTGCCCGTCCGTATCAATTTCAGCAAGGCGATCCCGCAGGCGGCGAACCAGCGCGTCTATCGCCTGTTCACTCACCCCTTCGCCGAAAGCTTCGGGCCACACGGTCTGGATGACTTCCTCACGGGTACACACGCGCCCGTAATTCAGGTAGAGCAGTTCAAGCAGGCGGAACTGCGGTGGACTCAGCGGTGGATCAATTTCCACGTCATTGATAAAGGCGCGGCGTGCTGCCCGATCCAACCGCAGACGCCCATCTCCTGCACCTTCGGGTACAGCAAATGGCAGCGGGGCAGTTGCGCCTGAGCCGACGAACTGGAGCAGCGCCGCTTTCGCCAGATTGATGACATCGTTGTCGTATAAACGGCGTGGCGACGTTAATGTCTCATCGTTGACCCACGTTCCGTTGCGACTGCTGAGATCAACAATGTAGTAGGCGTCGCCGTCACGGTAAATGCGGACGTGCTGGCGCGAAATCTGGCGTTCCGGGAGGACAATATCGCTTTCTTCACCTCGCCCCACGGTAATGTCGTCTTTAGAGAGCGTCCACTGCTGATTACCTGCGTTGTCGCCGCGAAAAATAAGGATGGGGCGCTCGCTGTTTGCATCTACCATGTTGCAGAATCTCCTGGAGATAAAGACTTGCTCACAATCCTATTATATACGCATTGTTAAGAGGCGGGGGCAGGCGCTCTTGGGATAACGACGCTGGGCGACTCGACGTATCCGACCCAAAGCCCCTGATCATTGAAAATAGCGGTCGCTGTCGTACCGGTTGGCTGAACGGTGACACCCTGCGAATTGTTGCGATAAAACGCGGTTACGGTTGAATTGCCGCTGGTGAGGTTGGGATCAACGAGGACATTTCCGGCAGGAAAATCGATCTGATGGACGCAGCGCTGGCGCGGCGCGAGCAACCGCAGATCGCTGTCCGCCTGCTGGAAATCCTGCCGAGACGTGGTGAACAGTGAATTGGGCGGGTTAAAGATGATCCCCAAACCACTGCTCCCATTATCGCCGACGGTGACCAGACTAGGGTTGTAGACGATAGGAACAGTTCCATAGGAGCTGTTTATCATCGTGATATAGACCGTCAAAAAGCCGTCGGCACTGGCGGGTATTCCTGTCGTCTGCACCTCAAGACTGATGGGGGAAGTAGCGCCACGCCCTAACAGGCTTTGATGAAACGCACGATTGTTTCCCTGCCGCAGATTGGCACAGGCGACGCCCTCGTAAATGCCAGGAACGAGATTCGACAGTGCGTTGGGAAGCAGACCTGGCGTGATGACCACCAGAATCGCAATCACCACGATGATGATGACGATGGAACTAACAGGGACCCGTTTTGAAGTGCCAGACTGCGACATGAATTACGTCCGTTCATCCAACCAGCGGCGTGTCGCTTCAACCAGATCAGCGGTTTGAAGTGTTTCGCTGTTATACCATATCGCGCCATGATTGTGCTGTCGAAACCACGTCTCCTGATGGCGGATGAAGCTGCGAGTCGCACGGCGCGTTTCTGCCAGCGCGGTTTCCAGCGGCGTACCATCCAGAAGATGCGCCGCAAGCTGGCTATAGCCTAACCCACTCATCGCCGGAAGATTACGAGAAAATCCTTTTTCAAGTAAGTGTCGCACTTCATCCAGGAATCCATCCGCCATCATCGTATCGAGGCGTTGATCCGCACGCAGATATAGATGTTCGCGTAGCATCGTTAACCCGTAAACGAGGTACTGATAGGGCGGGGGACGTTTCTGACGTTGTTCACTAAACCGGTTGCCCGTTTCAAGACAGACCTCCAAAGCGCGAATCACGCGGCGGATATTGTGCGGATCAATCGTTTGTGCTGCCTGAGGATCAAGCTGCGCCAACCGGTCATGCAATGCCTGATGACCCTGTTCTGCGGCAAAGGCTTCGAGTGCTGCCCGCAGCTCGGGGTTTGGTGGCACACGGGGCGCAGACCAGCCTTCAAGCAGGGCGGTGATATACTGCCCCGTACCGCCGACCAATATAGGAATGCTGCCACGCTGGAAAATATCCCGAACAGCCGCATTCGCCGCGTCCTGATATTGCGCGAGTGACATCGTCTGGTCTGGATCAACGATATCAATCAGATGATGCGGAATCTGTGAGCGCTGATCTGGCGTTGGTTTCGCCGTACCGATGTCCATAAAGCGATATATCTGGCGGCTGTCCGCGCCGATGATCTCCCCATTGATTTGTTCGGCAATGGTGAGGGAAAGCGCGGTTTTTCCGACGGCGGTTGCCCCTGGAATAACAAGGACTGGAATAAGCGACTCTGGCACTGTCACTCACCAATCCAGCGCACTCTGGACATGCTCAATTATTGGTGCAGTCTGGTAAGGGAGCGCGACGGCGATAACGTCAATGCGCCACAGACGCTCTTCAAGATGATGGTCATGTAGATACAGATAGGCGAGTTTGACCAGTTTTTCCTGTTTACGCGGGTTAACGTTGGCAAATGCCCACTCCGTCGTCTCAGCGCGGCGGGTTTTTACTTCAACAAAGACGATTGTATCCTTCTCCTGTGCAATGATGTCTATTTCGCCAACGGCACAGCGCCAGTTTATTGTGAGAATTGCATAGTTTGACTTGAGCAAATACGCTTTTGCCAGTTCTTCGCCACGCTGTCCAACTGCTGTTTTCCCTTTGACCATAACACACAACCAATTTGAAGGATTAGCTAGAATCAACAAATTTAGCTATTTTCAACAACGTTCATATAAACCCATCTGGCATAAATCAACATGAACTTAAAAAGTCATTGTCGCTAACATGCAGTCTGATTTATGGCATGGTTCACTCTCACGAACAGGGAGCAGGCATGGACTCTATTATAGCGACTGCAAATCTCCTCGCATTGATTGCCGCGATCGTCGGTATTGCCTTCGCTGCGTTTACGGCGCGATGGGTGATCGCGCAGGATGCGGGCAACGAGCGTGTACGCAAAATTGGGGCGGCGATTCAGCTTGGTGCCCAGGCATTTTTGCGCCGCGAGTATCGCTATGTGATTATTCTGGTGATTATCGTTGTCGTTGTCCTGTTGATCCTGAGTGCTATTCCAGGCTCAGGGATGAGTCCGTTCACGGCGGTTGCCTTCATCTGCGGGGCAATTGCATCGGCGCTGGCGGGCTATATTGGCATGTCCGTAGCGACACGGGCGAATATGCGAACGACGACGGCTTCGGCGATCAGCCTGAACAGCGGGCTGCGCGTTGCTTTCGCCAGTGGCAGTGTGATGGGAACAATGGTGGTTGCGCTGGCGCTGATGGGCATTAGCGTCCTCTTTTTCATCCTCACGCAGATTTACACGGGCGATATAGTCACCGCGACCAGCGCCCTCGCTGGTTTTGGCTTTGGCGGGACTTCGATAGCGATTTTTGCCCGTGTCGGCGGCGGCATTTTTACGAAAGCGGCAGATGTAGGGGCTGATCTGGTCGGCAAGACTGAAGCGGGTATTCCAGAGGACGACCCGCGCAACCCGGCTGTCATTGCCGATAATGTTGGCGATAACGTTGGTGATGTTGCAGGCATGGGTTCTGACTTGTTCGAGAGTTATGCCAGTTCGATTATCGCCGCGATTGCGCTTGCCGCATTAACGGGCGCGACAGGGGCGGGAATAGCGGATTCGCCTGATACGGTCGCCCGGCTAATTGCGTATCCCATTATGATAGCCGCAGCGGGCATGATCATCAGTATTGCCTGTACATTTCTGGTACGTACCAAGGAAGATGCGACACAGGAAGGTTTGTTGAACAGCCTGCGGCGCGGCGTTTACAGCGCCAGTCTGCTCGTTTTTCTGGCGATTGTCGTAGTTGGGTTACTGTTAAATATCGGCGGCGGCGTCATTGTGGCGACTGCCAGCGGCTTAATTGCAGGGGTACTCATCGGCTATTTCACCGAATACTTTACATCGGACACGTATAAACCGACGCGCTCGATAGCTGAAAGTTCGATGGGCGGACCCGCGATTGTCATTATTCAGGGGTTAGCCGTCGGAATGCAGAGCGCGATTGTGCCAACGATCATTGTCGTGATTGCAACGCTTGTCGCGTATCAGGGCGGAAATTTGTATGGCATTGCGATGGCTGCCGTTGGCATGTTGGCAACGCTGGGTATTACGCTGGCGACGGATGCTTATGGTCCCGTCGCGGATAATGCCGGCGGTATTGCTGAAATGGCAGAACTTGGCGGGGATGTCCGTGAACGGACTGACGCGCTCGATAGTCTCGGCAATACCACGGCAGCGACAGGCAAGGGGTTTGCAATTGCCAGTGCGGCGATGACCGCGCTAGCGCTGATCGCTGCGTTTATCTCCGCCGTGCATGTCGGGGAAGGCGTTTCGACCAGTTTTGCTACAGTCGTGCTTGATCCTCGATTAGTCACGGGGCTATTTATTGGAGGGTTACTGCCGTTCCTGTTCAGTTCGCAAACGATGCTGGCAGTCGGGCGGGCGGCGCAGGAGATCGTTGTTGAAGTACGGCGGCAGTTCCGCGAAATTCCTGGCTTGATGGAAGGTACCGCCGATCCTGATTATGAGAGCTGTATCGCCATCAGCACGGAAAGTGCTGTTCGTGAAATGCTTGCGCCGGGCATTATCGCCGTTGCCGTGCCTGTGGGAATAGCTGTCCTGACAGTGCTTGGGAATGGTAACATTCTGGGCGATTTTGTCGGCATTCCGACGTTAGTTGGCGTACTGCTGGGGTCACTGGTGACCGGTTTCATGCTGGCGGTGGTGATGGCAAATGCAGGCGGCGCATGGGATAACGCGAAGAAATACATTGAGCGTGGTAATCTCGGCGGCAAGCGGTCAGATGCACACAAAGCTGCCGTCGTTGGCGATACCATCGGCGATCCGTTCAAGGATACGTCAGGACCCTCGCTCAACATTCTCTTGAAACTGCTGGCAATTGTGGCGCTGGTGATTGCGCCGCTGCTGGTAAGCGCAACGGGCGGTTGAGACAAAAAGAGAGGCATTTCGCTATCGTGAAATGCCTCTCTTTTTTCATTTACACTGGATTACACTCGTGACAAAACTTTGCGGAATTTGTAGCCGTAGACGATCATCCCCCGTTCACCTTCTGTCGTCAGTTTGCGTGTGACCATCTCGACCTGATCTCCAATCGCTACACCGTCACTGTCCATATCGGTGATTTGCGCGGTGATCAATGCGCCTTCTTCAAGTTTGACCAATGCCAGCACATACGGTGCCTGATCTTCAAAGCCTTCGGGCGCTTCCTGAACGATGGTATAGCTGTAGATTTCGCCTTTGCCCGCGAAAACATACGGCTCAGGCTGAACATCCACCCGTTTACGATCGGTAAGCATCATAGCGCGAATGCCTAACGTGCCGCTGACGCCGAGACATGCACAGAGACGGGGAGTTTCGCCACTTCGCGCTGTTCATTCACAGGCTGAATCGAGCGCGGTTGCAAATGCGCCGTGCCATTCTGATAACGGACCCCTTCGAGACGATACCGCTGTGCATTCATACGCCAGTGACGTGAAATCTGCATGAGAAATACTCCTCAGTGAAAACTCAGATTGTGCATTTCTGCACGAATTGACTTGATTCTAGACATCCTCGACTGTCAAAACCTATCATACGCCCCCTCAAAGCCTCTCATTAGCGGATATTCATCTTGAGAATGAGCGAGATGATGTTGAGCCGCCAGGTCAGACTTGCAGAATGTGGGTGATTGCGGTGCTGGCAAGACCGCCCAAGGACTGTATCATGGCGACACGGGCATCTGTGACTTGATTAGCCCCGGCCGCACCGCGCAGTTGCAGCGTTGCCTCTACCGCCTGGTAGACTCCCGC
>Ga0224722_1000175_pt1 | contig 36705 bp, 27 predicted proteins | sample Balambano_FR1_Me_FD_161646 | JGI IMG/M metagenome (GOLD analysis project Ga0224722, IMG submission 161646) | Freshwater sediment microbial communities from Lake Towuti, South Sulawesi, Indonesia - Balambano_FR1_MetaG | ecosystem: Environmental > Aquatic > Freshwater > Lake > Sediment | place...
TCTCTAGCGGGTGGGGAGGGACGTATCATGGGAACAGTCATCGGGGCACTGCTAATAGCGGTTTTACGAAATGGCTCTAACCTGATAGGAGTTGACCCCTTCGACCAGAAAGCCTATATCGGACTACTTATCATCGCGGCAGTCGCCTTTGACCGATGGCTTCGTACCCGTACAACAAACCATTAGCAAAACGCATTATGTTCCCATATTAAATTTGTACAACCATGCTTTACATTTTCATCTTCTTGTGTTAATCTTGAATCGAGTGGGAAGTACAAAAATACTTCCCTTATCAGCACAAAGGAGAGATTATCATGTCTAAAATCAAAGTAACTTCGTGGAATGTGGAGCATCTAGACCGCCTCACCCGTCCTAACCTAGGGCAGGCAGCAATGCGGCGACGTGAGGCAGTCGTACAAGAGATTCGGGAGTTAAACCCCGATATTCTCTGTCTTCTGGAAGGACCCAAGGGGGAAGCGGCAATAAACCTTGTCTGTGAGCAACTTCTGGGGAACGAGTGGGTTGCGATAAAAGCCCTCAATCAAGAGTACGATATTCAAGGGAGCCAGTGGATTTGGTTCTTGGTGCGTCAAAACCTTCTGCCAAACTGTTCATTGCTCTCTCCCGCCGTCTGGGACGCACTAACACAACCCAACTGGTCCTACAATCCGTGGGGAGTTTTTGAGGCAAAAACACACTCCCATTATCGCCACCCCCAAGTCTTGGTCTATGAGCAAAATGGTTTTCGGGTAGAGTTTATCGGTTTACATCTGAAAAGCAAATTTGTCAACGAAGGCAAGCGAATGTGGGAAGCGGGAGGAGGCGAACGAGAGAAATTTATCCGAGAAGCCCTTACTGCCCGTATCAAGATGACTACTGAGGCTGTAAACGTGCGAAACTATATCGAAAAACGTTTTGAGCAGACCCCAGAACCCGCAATTTTTGTCTTAGGCGACCTCAATGATGGTCCGGGGAAAGAGTTCTTCGAGTATCAGTATCTCTTCTTCGACCTCATCTCTAATATGCAGGGGGACGTGTTTTTTGCGAGTCGCTTCCTGAACCATGCCCTGTTTGACTATCCCGACCATCTTCGGTGGACAGTCTCCTTTCGAGACTTTGTCGAACCCAATCGTCGTCCTGAAATACTGCTCGACCATATTCTCTTCACACAAGGCTTGGTGAAGGGGTCCCTACCGTGGCATATTGAGTCAAACGCGGGTTTGGTAGAGCATGAGATACATGACCGAATTAATGCGATTCTGCCGAATAACTCCCACACCAGTGACCACAAACCGGTATCGGTTTTAGTCACAGAAACCAGTAACCCATAGTGATTATACAGCGAAAGTGTCAAGTGAAGAGGAAGCAAGCAAAATGAGTCAAGTAGAACCACAAATCTTTCGGGAACTACAACAGCGTCAGGAAGCCACAGCAAATTCGGCAAAGAGTAAGGCAGAATCGTTGGAGCGCGAAGTTTTGTATCTTTCAAAGCGTGTGGAACGTCTCTCCCTTGCCTGTCAAGCCCTTTGGGAGATTTTACGAGAAACCTCTCAAATGGAAGATGACCAGATAGTTACACGAATGGAGGAGATTGATTTACGCGACGGTTCGATGGACGGCAAGATAACTCGTCGTCCTATTGCCTGTTTAGTCTGCAAGCGTATGGGGAACTCTGCCCGCACCGAATGCCTCTACTGTAGCGCACCGCTTCCCAGAGAAAACATCTTTGAATAGGCTTCTCCCTGTCCTTGTCCCTCTTGCTCTCTTTATTGCCTGCGCCCTACAAGCAGGGGGCGAGACTGTGGGGAACTTCTCGTCTTGACGCTCTCCTTCTCGCACGGCTATACTGCTGTATCTATTCAACCGACGAAGGAACGTAACTATGGCGACAACCAGCGAAGGGGGGGCAATCACTGCCCTGCTCACTGAAGACCGTGTTTTTCCCCCCGCACACCCGTTTACCCAACAAGCCAACATCAATGACCCGGCTATCTATGAGAAAGCCGGGGACGACCCCGAAGCATTTTGGGCAGAACAGGCAAAAGGGCTACAATGGGAGCAGTATTGGCACACGGTTTGTGAATGGAAGCCTCCTCATGCAAAATGGTTTTTAGGGGGGAAACTCAATGTCTCCATAAACTGCCTTGACCGACATTTGACCACCGCACGACGAAATAAAGCCGCTATCCTCTTTGAGGGGGAACCGGGCGACACGCGCACCCTAACCTACCACGAACTCTGGCGCGAGGTAAACCGCTTTGCGGGAGTGCTAAAAAACCTCGGTGTGGGAAAAGGGGACAGAGTGACTATCTACCTCCCCATGATTCCCGAAGCCGCAATCGCCATGCTCGCTTGTACCCGAATTGGGGCAATGCACTCGGTGGTTTTTGGAGGCTTTTCTGCTGATAGCCTGCGGGAGCGTATCAACGACAGCCAGAGCAAGGTGGTTGTGACTGCCGATGGGGGGTGGCGACGCGGTAATGTTGTCCCCTTAAAACAAGCCGCCGATGAAGCCCTATCGGAGGGGGCTTGCCCTACAGTTCAGCACGTTGTGGTCTACAATCGAACGTCGGACCCGCGCCATGTCCCGATGACGGAGGGGCGCGACCATTGGTGGCATCGCCTGATGGAGCAAGCCCCACGCCTGACCGAACCGGAGATCATGGATGCGGAAGACCCGCTTTTTATCCTCTATACCTCTGGTTCTACCGGCAAGCCCAAGGGCATCCTGCATACTACGGGAGGCTATCTTACCCAAGTTCATACCACTACCAAATGGACATTTGACCTCAAAGACGAAGATGTTTACTGGTGTAGCGCGGATGTGGGCTGGATTACGGGACACTCCTACGTGGTGTACGGACCACTGGCGGCAGGAGCAACCGTACTGATGTACGAAGGCGCACCGGATGCCCCGGCGCGAGACCGCTTCTGGGAAATTATCGAAAAGTATCAGGTGACTGTTTTTTACACGGCTCCTACCGCGATTCGTGCCTTTATGAAATGGGGGGCGGAGCATATCGAAAAGCACGATATGAGTAGCCTGCGCCTCTTGGGAACGGTGGGGGAACCTATCAACCCGGAGGCATGGATTTGGTATCATCAGCACATTGGAGGAGAGCGATGCCCGATTGTGGATACCTGGTGGCAGACCGAAACCGGCGGGCATATGATCACCCCCCTGCCCGGTATTGTTGCAACCAAACCCGGTTCTGCGACCCGCCCCTTCCCCGGAACAACAATTGACGTGGTGGACGAAAACGGCGAATCTGTTCCACCGGGAGGGGGAGGCTTCTTGGTCATTCGTCAGCCCTGGCCCTCCATGCTACGCACAATTTGGGGGGACGATGACCGGTATCAAAAGACCTACTGGAGTAAATTCGGTGAGAAAAACCTCTACTTCGCTGGCGATGGCGCACGTCGGGATGAGGAGGGATACTTCTGGTTATTAGGTCGGGTGGACGATGTGATGTTAGTTGCAGGACACAATATCTCCACAATGGAAGTCGAGTCGGCATTAGTGTCGCACCCGGCGGTTGCAGAATCCGCAGTCATTGGACGGACGCATGAAATCAAAGGGCAAGCCGTCGCCGCCTTTGTCACGCTCAAAGAGGGCAACCGTGGAACGAGCGAGTTAGCGGGGGAACTCAAAGACCATGTGGCGAAGAAACTCGGACCCATCTGCCGCCCCGACGATATTCTCTTCAGTGCAGAACTGCCCAAAACCCGTTCGGGAAAAATCATGCGCCGCCTGCTCCGGGACATCGCGGAAGGACGCGCCCTCGGCGACACCACCACCCTCGCCGACCCGTCCGTCGTTGCCTCACTGAAAGAAAAATACGAAAGTTCCGAGGGGTAAATCCTATGATGAGGCACACCCGCACCGGGTCGGTATAAAGTACCTCGCTGAAAAATGGCAGTCCTCAAGGACGAGGATACCCATTCTGAAATGTTCGTCCGGCAGGACAAACAAATGATGTCAGCTATCCGAATCCGTTGTTTCTATTTAAGCAGCGATGGAAGAACCTGAGTGTGTCTCGCTGTATATTCAGTCAGTAGAGTGAAGGTATTTCAATGCCGCCTTTAGCACTGGGTCGGCAGAAGAATTCAATTCTACTCCTTTTGCCGCTCGTACTAACACATCCGGCGGAACCCCCCGGCGATAAGGGACATCCACTGACCCATCGAACTGTTTGGTGGAGACAGCAACAGAGAGCCCACTTTGTGGCAGAGATACCTCCACCCACTGCCCAAATCCCTTAACACGCCCTCCCGTCTCTTCGCCGAAAATTCGGGCAAGCCGGTATGCCTTGACCGCACAGACAAACGACATCCCCGACGAGAAGGAACCACGTCCGGCAAGAAGACACCAGATTCCTTTGAATTTGAGCGGGTTCGCGGCAGGATGGAGCAGCGCATTGTCCGACATCTTGTAGACAAACTCTTTGCCCGGTGGGCTTGTCCATGCGTCTGAATGGTAACTGGCATTAATTTCTTTCTCTCCCAGTAAATCCTTCAGACGCTGCGAGATTCGATAACGTGAACCAGAGTAAGCACTGAACGGTTTATCCGTCAGAAACTCCAACAGTGTTTGCCACGCATCGTCCCCGCCACCAGGATTATTCCGATTATCTACCACGAGTTTCTTCACGCCGCTATCGCGGATGGTACGGAAGATTGGTTCTGCCAATGACCGTATCTGTGCGGACGCTACGCAACTACGAAATATAACTAATCCAACGCCCGATTCCAGAGGACGATAGGCAAGGGGCAATTCACCAGAGGGATCAGTACGGCGTTTTTCAAACTCGCTTTGATTTATTCCTTGCACAGAAACCGTTCGTTCAACCCCCTGCTCTCGCAATCGTATCTGAAACTGATCAGCCCACCCATAAAAAAACCAAAGAAACCTGCGGAAGAAAATCCCCAGAAACTCATCTCCATACGGATCATCCCTCTGCCCCGTCAGAAGGCGAAACTCCGCATACAGTTTAGAAAGGGGTACTTCATTGATACGTACTACCTCGCTACCAAAATACCGTTGGTCCCCTCCTGTTACCCGTGCGCTACGGTCGTCAAAACGAAGGTCAAGAGGAAAAAAGTGTCCACCTTTGTTCCGATATGCAGTCCACCCCGGAACAAATACCCAACAGTGCGGGTCATCGAAAGCAACAACAAATCGCGCTACCATCCGAAAAAACTCTTTTTCCGAAATGTTCCCCTGTGCCTGCACCGATTGGACGAGTTTTTCTATATCGCGGAGAAAGTTATTCCGTGAGCGTGACCAGAAGGGGTTGGGGTGAAGGTCTGTAAATGCCGCCAGAAGTTCATTGAAATCAGTTCTAGCCTGCTCCGCCGTAAACCGTTTCTCTTGTGTCTGAAGGAGTTTCATCACAATCATAACTATGATTTGCGTGTAAATGTTCCATGGAGATTCAACACACGAGGAAATACCTGATTGTTAAGTGGAACTTTATAGAGTCATGGACTTTCTTGCTTTTGCCTCGTACAGAAATATGTCGGAATAAAATGCCAAACAAACATACATTCACAGTCCCATTGCCAGAAAATTACCGCCCCCAAGATGCCCTGCGTCGGATAGGGAACGACCCCGAATGTCGGGATGAGCAGATAGGGATAGACAGTTTTACAAAAGCGTTTCCCGTGCTGACCACCGAGGGTGTTGTCCTCTTACGGCTTGTGGTGGTTTTTACCCCACGTCAAGCAGAGGCGACCATTGAAGGGGACTTCACTCTCTCCCCAGAACTGATTCTATCGGTAAAGAAGATTGCTCACCGACTCTTGGGATTAACGATTGACCCGGTTCCCTTTGAAGAGCGTGCAAAAACGGACTCTGTGGTGCGCCGCTTAGTGGGGAAACGTTCGGGGTTACGGATTGCGCTCACGGCAACAGTTTTTGAGGGAGTGGTTTGGGCGATTTTAGGGCAACAGGTGAACGTATCATTTGCCGCAACCCTCCGGCGACGCTTGATAAACCTCTGCGGTAGTCCTGCCGGGGAAGGGTATACCGCGCACCCCACTCCCGCACAGGTAGCGCAGTTGGACTACGCCGACCTGACCCCGCACCAAATTTCACAACGTAAGGCGGAGTATCTGATTGACACGGCACGTCTTGTGGTTGCGGGCGAACTGCCGTTGGAGACGTTAGATACTCTTCCCTTTTCGGAGGCAGAGGCGAAACTCTTAGCAGTGCGTGGCTTTGGTCCCTGGTCTACTCACTACCTGCTGATGCGCTCTTGTGGCTTTCCCGATTGTGTGCCGCTTGGGGATACAGGATTGCGGGAGGCAGTACGTCGCTTCTTCGCCCTCGACCATGCCCCGACTCCGGCAGAAGTCGCAGAGCATACTGCCGGATTTGCCCCCTATCGAAGCCTTGCCACCTTCCACCTCTGGCACTCGCTCAGTGACCCCGTGGAACTGTAGTTGCATTGGAATGTGGGGTGGGGTGGGGGATAGCACCTCCGAGACTCGAACTCGGGACCTGCGGGGTATGAATCCGCCGCTCTAACCAGCTGAGCTAAGGTGCCACAAAAGAAGCGAACTGCCCATTGGAAGTTCGCAACGCATCTTACCACCCGAACTTTTGGTCGTCAAGATATAGCGAACGCCAAGCAACAAATCTTGGTTTGCAAAGCCCGTGGAGAACCGATATAATCCCCTCCGTTACCCTTCAAGGGCTCTGCATGGGGCAGACCGGGGTGAGGGTGGCACAATACAGTTTCCAAAACTATGTCTATAGATGCCAATAGTATCTGGCTGCGTACTTGCCGTCAGAACCGTTGCCAGAGTGTCCAAAGCAGGATGCAGGTGCGACGGAGTGGTATCCTCTTTCTTCGTTAAACCCAACGCAAAGGGGGAGTGTCGAAAGAGATACTCCTCCTGCCTCTGTACCTCTGTCTCCTTCAAAACCCTCTGCGACAATAACGGTTTCCTCGGTGTGTACGCGGCTCCATAAAAGAAATCCAATTCGTCTGTACATACCACAGGAAGGGGAACCGCTATGTCTGTGCAAGAGCGGGAAGACCTTGTTTCGCGTCTGCGTTCGACTCTCTTTGAGACGGAAACCGACGAGACAGAAGCCGACAAGACAGAAACCACACAGAATGCTCTAATTACGCTTCTGGATGGAGTGCATCCTGCCGATATTGCCGAGGCAATGAACCAACTCTCCGATGAAGATGCGCTCGCAGTCTTTCGGGTGCTGGATAATGCTCGTGCCGCCGAGGTACTGGACGAGATAGATGCGGATACCGCACGCTATCTCTTGGATAAAGATCTGCCCGACCGAATTGCCGACCTGCTGGACATTCTCCCAATGGATGATGCTGCCGAGGTGGTGGCGGAAATCTCAGAATCGAACCCGGAGCAGGCAGAAGCACTGATGGAGAGTCTGCGGGAACGCGCCCCTGAAGATGCTGCCGAGGTGCAGGAACTTCTTTCTTACCGTGAGCAGACCGCCGGACGTTTGATGACGGATAAGTTTATCCGGCTTCTGCCCGATATGTCGGTGGAACAAGCCTTTGCGACGATTCGACACTCTGACCCGGATGTGGAAACTCTTGCTGACCTCTATGTGGTGGAGCAGACTCCCAGTGGACGAGAACTGCTCTATGGGGTGATGAGTCTGCGCGAACTGGTACGCGCTGACCCTGCCACCGCGATTCGGGAAATCATGGTGCAGGAACCCGTGACGGTCACGGTGGATACCGACCAAGAAGAGGTGGCACAGATTATCTCGAAGTATGACTTCAATGCGGTTCCTGTCTTAGACCGGCAGGGGGCATTAGCCGGGATTGTTACGGTAGATGACGTGGTGGATGTTCTTGTCGAAGAACAGACCGAAGACGCGCTGAAGCAAGGAGCGATTGAAGCCGGAGTGGTGGACGCACCGTATTTCGCGGTTCCGGTAACACGGGTCGTCCGTAGCCGAGTGACATGGCTACTGCTTCTTTTTATTGGTGGCTCTATAACTACCACCATTATGGGAGCAGCAGAGTCTGAGGTGGATAAGGTTCCCGCACTGGCAACGTATGTCCCTCTGCTAATTGGAACAGGGGGGAATACCGGGGCACAGACCGTTTCCACGGTTATCCGAGGGTTGTCGCTGAAGGAGATTCGCTGGCGAGATGCAGGGCGGGTGTTGCTACGGGAACTTGGCTCTGGGTTACTATTGGGTCTACTGCTGGGAACTATTGCGCTGGGGGTAACACTTGTCAAACAAGAACCGATTAACTTTGGCGTGGTAGTGGCACTAGCGATTTGGGCAGTCTGTGTATGGGCAAATGTGATTGGCGCGATGGTGCCGTTGATTTGCCAACGTTTTAAGGTAGACCCGGCACTGGTTTCCGCACCGTTGATTACCACATTAGTAGATGCCACGGGATTAACTATCTATTTGACCATTGCACATCTTCTCTTAGATGCCCTAAAGTAGTGGCTATGGTGACAAGGCTATGGTGACAAGGCTATGGTGACAAGGCTATGGTGACAAGGCTATGGTGACAATCTATACAGAGAAGGGAGTGGGTTTCGCGCAGACGCAGGAATCGAGGCAGGATTTGCTTGGGTAGATGTGGCTTCGCCGACAGAAGCGGATTGGCAGGTATTGGAAAGTCGGTTTAACCTTCATCTGCTCTCTGTCGAAGATGCCCAGAACCAAAATCAACGGGCAAAAATAGACACCTACTATCCTGATGACGACGGCTTTGATTGCGGGGATTTATGGGATGAACTTTGTGAACATGCCCGAACTCCAGACCCAAAACGGTTACTTTATCACCCTTGCCGCGATGGGAATTATTGCGGCAATTCTTGCTGCGGTATTTCGGCGTATCGGTTGGTTTTAATCGCAAGGTGTGTTAGGCGGCTAACGCGGGCGAACTAACTCTGGGCGACGCAGATAGAAGTCGGTGGTGCGAGTTTGCGCGGAAGTTTGGGAATGGTTTTGCCAACGCACGGCGTTCCAATAGGCTTCCTCCTCTTTGGTAGGGACATACTCTCCGGCATCGCGCAGGTCTTTTTCCGCCTTTTTTCGCCAGAATAACGCCTCCTCCTTGCTCTGTGTGGTCTGCGGTGTGGTTTGTGGAGTGGCAGGAGAAGAAATGGGTGATGAGGAGACGACAAAGGGTGGGGGCGGAGGGAAATGCGGTGCAGAACTGTCTGTTTCTTGACTGGTTAGCACCGGCGATGGGGTGCGCGGCATGAGGATAGCAAACAGCAACAGCAGTAGGAGGATGCTTCCCATGAGAAGAACCCAACGCGGAACGGTTGGCTCAGGAGCGACGCGGTATGCCCCGGTGCTGTATCCGGTGTATAGACCGGGATAGGCAACCGCACAGTTCGGACAATCTTCGCCCGGACTGAGCAAACGACCACATTGGCGGCAAGGTTGTAAGATAGTCTGCGTCATGGTATTCCCTGCATTCCCAAAGGTGAACCTGCTTACCGACCCATCAATCCCCTAAGTCGCTTTCTCGAACGGCTCAGAGTATTTTTATTTTCCACTATTCTGTAACTTCTGCTCCCTACGCTGCTCATTACGATGCTTGATGACCTCAAAAACCGGAGGGAGTACCGAGATAAGCACGATTAAAACAACCACCAGTTCAAAGTTCTTTTGAACAAAGTCCAACTGTCCGACAAAGAGTCCGAGGGTGACAAAGATGCCCACCCAAAGCAGTGCGCCCGCGACGCTAAACGATAAAAAGCGCAGATAGTCCATACTCCCCATGCCTGCCACAAACGGGGCAAAGGTGCGAACAATCGGAACAAACCGTGCTAATATAATCGCTCGTCCCCCATACTTGGCAAAAAAGGCTTCGGTGCGGGTGAGATAGTTTTTATTAAAGATTTTTGACTTCTCACTAGCAAAAAGTCGTCGCCCAAAGGTCTTTCCAATCCAGTAGTTGACATTATCCCCAATCAGTGCCGCCACCAAAAAGAGCGGATACAGAATTGCCGGAGAAAGCCCGGAAGCCGGGTCTGCTGCAATCGCACCCACCGCAAACAGGAGCGAGTCGCCGGGCAGGAACGGGGTAACAACTAAACCTGTTTCGGCAAAGACAACGGCAAACAGTAACACGTAGGTTAGTGTGCCGTATTGGCTGAGAAAGTCCTTCAGTACATCGCCGGGATGCCGAAGGAACTCGATTAGTAGTTCCATCGGTTTGTAGTATACCTTACGAATGGCGCGGGAGGAATGGAATTTCGGAAGGGATTTGCGAAGGGAGATTGGGAGATACGGTACAATGCCTCCATGTCTACTCTACCGAATTTGTCAACGTCTCCCTCGTCTCGGTTTGTGTTACGCGAAGCAGAAGCAGGGGATGCGGAGACTGTTTTAGGACTGATTGATGCGCTCGCGGACTACGAACAGTTAGACCGACCCGATGCCAAAGCCCGCGAAAGACTATTTGATGATGCGTTTGTGCGAACACCACCGCGATTTTGGGTGTATTTAATAGAAGATACGCAAAATGCTCAAGATGCCGTTGGCTATGTGATTGTCTTGGAAACGTATTCGTCGTTTCTGGCAAAGCCAACACTCTATATCGAAGACCTGTTTGTGCGTCCCGAAGCCCGCAGTTTGGGGGCAGGCAGTAGCACGTTCCGCTTTCTGGCGGAGGAGGCACTGCGGCGCGGGTGTGGACGAATGGAGTGGGTCTGTTTGAACTGGAACGAACTCGCGATTTCGTTCTACGAACGGCGTGGAGCCGAGCATCTCTCTGAGTGGCGTTACTACCGATTAACTGAGGAAAACTTACAGAAACTGAGTGAGAATCACACATGAATAACGAAAACAAAAAAGAGAATCAACAGTCAGAAAGTCCCCCGGAGCAGACATGGGCATTACGAGTTGCCACCGTTTCGGGGATTCCCATTCGATTACACTTCACCTTTTTGCTGATTGTTGTTTGGTTAGCGATTGCGGATACCGATTCGGGAATGAGCAGTATTTCCGTGGTTCTGGCGATGTTAGGGCTTTTCCTTTGTGTTGCCCTGCATGAATTGGGACACTCCTTGACCGCACAACGCTTTGGGTATAAGGTGCGCGATATTACCCTCTATCCGATTGGGGGGATCGCGTCCATTGAGGGAAGTCCTACCCCGCGCCATGAGTTGTTTATTGCCTTAGCCGGACCACTGGTCAATGTGGTGATTGCGGGGGCACTTGCGGCTACCCTTGCACTAACAGGGCAGTTCCCGACCTCCGCCGAGCAGATGGTTTCCTTAGGTAAGAACCCATTGATTTTTCTGCTTCAGGCGAACATCACCTTGGCAGTGTTCAACATGATTCCCGCATTTCCGATGGATGGGGGCAGAGTTCTCCGTGCCTTGCTTGGTTTACGCTTAGGGAAGTTGCAAGCCACCCGAATTGCCGCCTCGGTGGGGCAGTTTGTCGCGATTCTGATGGGGCTTTGGGGCTTCGGACTCTTTGGCAATAAGATGAACTTAGGCTTGGTGATTATCGCCTTATTTGTCTTTTTTGGGGCAGGGCAGGAGGCACAAGCCGAGGTTGCCCGCGATGCCGTGGACGATTCCCCGGTGAGTGCGGCGATGATTCGCGAGTTTCAAACGCTGACGGTGGGCGATACCCTCAAACAAGCCTCTGACGTTCTCTTAGACACCTTCCAGCAGGATTTCCCGGTGTTGCATGGGAGCGAAGTAGTGGGGGTGTTGTCTCGCGCTCAACTGTTGCGGGCTTTGGCGCAAGAGGGAGAGACCGCCTTTGTGGCGGGGGCAATGACTCGTGAGGTTCTTTTTGCCCATCCCAACGACCCATTAGAGGAGTTTATGTTGCGTCCCGATGGGGTGCAACGTGCGCCGGTTCTGGTTCAGGACGATGCGGGCAATCTGGTGGGGATGTTGACGTTGGAAAACCTGATGGAGTTTCTGACACTTCGACAAATCGCTCGTGCCAGAGAGGGGCATTAGGGCATTGGGACATTAGGGGCGAAAAACTGAATGCTGAGGCAATGATCATCGCCACAGATTGATGCTCACATACTGCCCCTGTATGTCCCAACCACTGGCAATGATCTTGTCAATCGCCTCGGCAATTTCCTCATAGCTCATATTCTTAGCTGGGTCAGCGTCCTGATGCTCTACCAAAATGCCGGGATGCTGGCTATCTGCATCATGCAGTGCTTTGAAATCATTGGCATTGCGTGTCAGCACCACACGGGAATGGACACGGGCATAAGCCAACACCTCGGCATCCGGCTTACCCGCTAAACCGGCATCATAAACGGTTTCCACATCAATGCCTTTTGTTACAAGTAACCGCACCAATACTTTTGCCTGAGTATCTTCATCAAGTGATAGTTGCATATCCGGTTATGATTCTTGTTGTTGGGGAGGAGCGGTCAAGTTAACACCATTGCTTTCCAGAAATAATCGCTCTTCTGCCGCTTCCATTTGGAGCAAGACGTGGTTTTGCTCACAGTAGCGGATTACCTCGTCCACGGCTTCTACGGGTAAATCCCAATTGTCCGCTGCCTCGTCGCGGCTCATCTGGTTCGCTTGCATATCCAGCCACACTTGGGCGGCAGTCAGTTTGCGTCCTTTGATAAAAAGTTGTTTTTTCCAATGATGGGGACGTGGGACAAGGTAAGTCCAAGCGGAAACATTAGCTTCAAATTCGGGCAGTAGGACTGCCGAAAATTGACCGTCTGGCTCCCGGAACCCTAATTGTCTGCCTTTACGGATTTCCCGCCCTACGACCAGAGCCAAATGTACCGCCCGCAAAATAGCATCCTTGGCACTAGGGGCATCAAGTTCGCTTTGCAATGCCATGATGTCGGCTTCCTGCTCTGGCGTGATATTAAAGTTTTGGCGTTTGAGTTCAGCAGTAATGCTCATTTTGCTATCTCCTCATTAATAGGTGCAGCACCTAATATGAGTATAGCATACTCATTTGTCAAAGCAAGAGAAACAAGTTTTATCTGCCACGCCCAGAGGGAGCCATGCCGATACCGCCGAGTTTGAAGGAGTGGGCGTGGCAGATAGCCACGGCTAGGGCATCCGCCGCATCATCAGGTTTAGGGGTTTCCGCAAGACCAAGCAGGCGTACCACATTGGCTTGCACCTGTTCCTTGGGTGCGCCCCCATAACCACTGACCGCCATCTTTACCTGCATAGGGGTATACTCTGCCCACGGCAGACCTCGCTGTGCCAGTGCCAGTAGAATCACACCTACTGTCCCGCCTACCATGATTCCGTTGGTGACATTGTTGTAGAAAAACAGTTTTTCTGTTCCCACCGTATCGGGTTTGTATTGGTCTAATAGGGTGTTGACATCGTTATAGATGGAGAGATAGCGGTCAGGCAGGGTCATATCCGGGTACGTGAGAAGCACCCCGACATCTATGGGGCGCAGTCGTCCCGAAGTATACTCGATTACCCCAAAGCCAGTGGTTGCGGTTCCGGGGTCAAATCCTAAAACAAGCATTACTGTTTCTGATTATATCGCCAATGTCGTCTGGGAAGGATAGCCCTCATCACAAACAAAATACCCCACGGCAACATCGTTCTTTTATTTGCCGTGGGGGAGGGGGTATCGTAAGAGAAGGCTCTACTTCTTGTCGGCAGGACCGTTGCCTTTGTAGACCTCTTGGTAGATATGAATGGCTTCATCCTCCGACGGAAGTTTGAGATTATCGGTGAAGCGGTTCATAAAGGCAAACGTACAGGTCTGTAAGAGAATACTCATTGCCGCTTTTTCGGGGAAAGCGGTTTGCAAGGTTTGCCAATCGCTATCGGTGACACTGCCGGGGCGGGCAGTCAGTTTACGGGCAAAGTTTACTGCCGCTTTCTCCTCACGGGTCAGTGCCGAATCGTCCTTTTGCAGTGCCAGAAGCTTGGAGATTTCGACATTCTGCCGTCGCAGACCCACCACCTGATGCACAATGCAGTACCGGCAACCGTTGAGCGTCGAAACTGCCAGCGACACCTGAAGCAGGGTGCTACGCGGAACTTCGTCCCCCTTGCGGGAAACCATCATATAGTCCCACCATGCTCCACTGATGTCGGGAACTCGTGCCATCGCACGGCGCGAGTTCGGTATCCCGACTCCGAGGGCAGTATTCGCTCCGGTTGCCGCGATGTCGGTTGCCACTTTCATCTCGCCATCGGTGAGTAGGCTGACCCGTGCGCTAGCATACGGATTGACGGTTGCTTCCATCGTGCGCGGTTGGGTACTTGCCAACCAATCCTCCGCCTTTAACCCCAAGCCTGCCACCAAGCGGGCAAAGTAGTTGAAGAAGCAGGTGGTTAGGGTGAGTTCCACCATCTGAGCATCATTAAAGGTTCCACGAAGACGTGCAAACTCGCTGTCGGTAATTCCATTGACATCACGGGTGAGAGTGTCAGCAAAGGAGAGGGCAAGTCGCAGAGTGGACTCGTCCGCACGACTCACAGGAAGGGATTTTGCCCAACGTTTTAGATGGGCTACCGCATAGGTGCTTTCACACCGTTCTGCCACTCGTAACCCCATCGCCGCTTTCACAGAGGGGGGTAGCGTTCCACCAAAGAGCGTGGTCTTGAACAGACGGGCGAAGGCAGGCGCGGCTTCGGGTCTACTCCAAGCGATTGCCTTTAGGTAATCGGGGATTTTCCCGTCGCTCTCCAGAGCATCCTCTTTAGGCAGAACGACGTTTGCGGTAAGGGGAACACGGGATTCGGCAACTGCCTGTGGGTTTCCCCATAGACAGATTGCCAATACAACACCAAACAGTAGGAACAGACGATGCATTTTTCATACTCCTCAGTTCATGTTTCATACTCCTCAGTTCATGCCTATTTAGAATGCTGCCCGATATTCCAAAGGGTTCAAGGCGTTCGTCGCCGCATCATCTAACGCAAAGTGGGTGGGCATACCGGGGTTGAGTTCGGGGGGCGCACCGAACTGAGCAAAGCGAATCGAATCGCGCCGTTGCCATTTAGCATGACCGTCACAGAAAAGCAGGTTTGCGCCGTCGTTATGCAGTCTATCGTAGTAGGCGTGGGTGAAGCCTGTCCAGAGTCGGTTGCTTCTCTTTTGGCGGGGCTTCTCTTGGGCAACCCGGTTGTAGTTGCGAACTTCGTGGGTAAAGATGATGTCTGCCGGGTTCGGAATTGCGGCAAGGGATTTGCTCGCCGGGATACCGTTCAGAAGTAGATTGCCATTTCCCGCATTGACAACATCGTTAACCTCACAAGTGTTTGCCCCGGCGGTGCAAGGACCGTCCGCAGAGCGAGGTCTGGTTTCGGGGCAGCGGAAAATCTGGATGTTCTTGATATAGGGTTGAATATCTCTTGCCCAGATACGGTGCGTCCCCGCGTTCGCAATATCATACGGTTGCATCCAACCGAGCGGTTCGGAAAGTCCGGCACTGTGAGCGGTGGTTGAGTCGGGCCAGCGTGCATCCGAGATATTTTCCAGACTGGAGTTACCGGGCAGGATTTCATCGTAGTCCTGAGCATACATCATGATTCCCAGACCAACCTGCTTTTGATTGGAGAGGCACGAGGCTTGTCGAGCTTTGGCACGAGCCTGTGCAAAAACAGGGAACAGAATCGCGGCAAGAATCGCAATGATAGCGATAACAACGAGCAGTTCAATTAACGTGAACCCGGCTTGGGTTCGATGGCTCCTACTTTGGAGACGGGACATGGAGACTGGTCTCACTTTCTGAATAGATTGCGATATGAGTTGCCCGCATTATAGAGGGAGTTCGCTGTTTTTGCTCACTTTTTGCCCCGATTTTCAATTTTTGACACCCGAAGACAGGGTTTTGAACCCCTATGCGTGGCAATCATTTCCCCGTAAAGCGATTTCGGTGAGGTGGCAACCTTTCAAGGAAAAAATGAGTAAAGGGTTAGGGAGGGATAAAGTCGAACCATGAAAGGGCGTTACAGCATCTTACCAGTAGAGTTTTCGACATTCAGGAGTAGGCAAGGACGTATGCGGCAGGTATTGCATGGTTATATGCGGTTGTGGTTTTTTGTGATGCTTTGGCTCTGTGTTGGGCAAGCAAGCGTTCAGGCTGAAGATACCTTCGCGAACAATGAAATAGCGTTTCTGATTCGTGTGGAGCGCGATGGGCGGCTTTGGGCGTTATCCGAAATTCCCTCGTTAGAGTATGGCGACTTGCTGCATGTGCGATTAGTTAATGCAAAAGGCTACCACCCGAAGTTTCCGCATGTAGCGAACCAACGGGTCTATAGTATGGCGAATGACCATGGCTTTATGGTGGTGGGAGCGTTTGTGCGCCCCACAGACCGAAGCGGTTTGGGCAGTTCGGCGTTTGTTCGCCCGTTTCTCTCTCCCGATGGGGACGAACTCCTTTTTCGGGTGGAGCGAGACGATGTGACTCCGTTCCTCCTGATTATTCCCGCAATCTATGATGGCAATCGGGAGGGTGAGTGGAAGGATTTTGTGAACGATGTAGTTCGCAAACCCGAGCTGAAAGGGCTACGTGATTTCCTCCTGCGCGAGTTTGCTTCGGGAACGGCGGGGGGAGAGTTTGGCTTGGTCTTCAAGGAAGGGGATGACCCAGATAATACCCTGCGGACTGCCCAGTTCCTCCTGCCCCGTATTGCTGCCGCGAACGATGAGCGGAACAAGCCGGAGTTTCAGCAGTTGACACGAAGCCAGCAGACCGAGCGACTTTATAACCGCTTGGGAGTAGACCTGCCCGACAGAGCCGATTCGTATGAGTATATCAACCAGTTTTTGGATGCATTTGTCTCGAACGACCCGAATCAACCAGTTCGTCTGCCGAATACCAATACTTTAGGCAATCTACTTCAGGATGGGTTGAGTTTCCTTCCCGCTTGGTACAATGCGCCGCTTCGTGGCTTGGAACTGTTTGGCAAACTGACCCTGATGGTTTCGGGATTGAACCAACGCCCTAAGCCAGATGAGAAATACTTTGTTTCGGTACGATGGTCTCCCTCCAAACCAAAAGCCCTTCCGACAGGCGCAGGCGCGGCAGAGGTGGTGATTGGGAACACCTTTCTGATGGAACCGATTGAGCGTTTGGAGGTACGCGGGGGCGACGGACGGCGACGCAAGAACGTTTTGATTGCCAGTTTAGGGCGAACGGGATTCCGTCAAGCCGTTGTCAAGCCGACGATTGCGGTTCCGAACCGGGGCGGAGTGGTCTATTTGAGTAATGCGAGTCAGGTACGCACACTGGGATTAGACAATAGTAGCCCACTTTCCCCCGATGAACTCCATCGCTTTGCTGGCGAAACGTTAAAACTGCATATTGCCGATGGTGGGGAACCGATTCCCTTGCGCTATGACCCCAGAACGGGGCAATTTGCTCTGCTTTCCGCACGTCCGTTGCCCTTAAATGCAGTGAATGCGGTTATCAAAGGGGATTGGGGGCATAACGGTAAGACGGAAGATTTGTCCGCCGTTTTTCAGGTACGCGGAGTGGAACCGGGGACATGGAGCGTGGAGAATGCTGGGCTGATGATGGCGGGAGGCAATGCTACCCTGCGGCTTCGCACCGATAAGCCCGTTGAACCCTGGAAAGTGGTGTTCCGCTATGCCAATGGCGCACAAGTAACCACGCAAGAGGTAGCCCCCGTTCCGAATGAACCCGGAGTCTATACAGCACGTTTTGACTTGAGCCAACAGCGTGCCGGAGTGGGACGCTTAGAGATTTACAAGCCCCCGATGGAGACTCCGCCGGATGTGGTGGAGAAGTTTGCCAGTGCCGAGGGGACGGAACTGCGCTTGCAGGTCTTTGACCCCATTAACGGTTTGGGGGCAAACGACTTGGAGTATTTTGCCTATGACCCACAGTTACGCCTAAAATCGGCTTCGTTTACACCGAATAACCTCCCAGAACAGGTGATAGTGGGGGAGGCGGTTTTTAGACGTGGGGTGGTGCTTCCTGATGGTTGGCTCGCATATACCAGTGACTCTCCGGTCAAGACAGTGGGGATTTTGCCTGCCAACTTGGTCTTACGCGATGGTCGCTCCTTGCCCTACAACCTGCGGGTGCGCCCTCGTCGTCCAACTTTTTCGGTGATGGAACGGCTTCGTGAAAATCCGCCTGCCCCTTTCCCGTGGGTACTGCCGGATAAGGTGGCAACCCAGTATTCCGCGTTGGAGATTGAACTAAAGGCAGAGGAAGGCTATCGCTTTATTGGAACAAGCCAGTTACTCTTTGGTCCGATTGCGATAAAGCCCGAAGTCATTCCTACCGGAGCGCAGGGGGTAGACACACTGACCTTTGTCTTAGACCCGCGTATTCATACCAACCTGCGTGGGCAATTGACCGGACGCTTGACTGAGACACGCGAGGGGGGAGAAACTGTTGTCAGCGAGGATATTTCCCTGAAATTCACCCTTGCCCAAGTTCCTGAAGTTCCAGTTTCCCTGCGCGTAGTGGCGGGCAAGTACCGTTTGGTGGGGCAAAATGTGAATGTGATTGAACGAGCGGGGACACCGACGCAGATGCAACCCGTGATGGCAACCGGAACCGGGGCTTCCGCCTACATTGAGTTCAGTGCTGTTGCGGGTGCGCCTCTTGCGTTCCAACCCCGGATGCTGGATAAACCGCTCCCCTGGGCAGGACCAATTTTACCACAGACCCCCTCGCGTCCGTTGGTGGAGTTCGCTACGGGAGATAAGGTGGGAGGTCTTCTTCGGTGGGAGAAGGCGGTCGGGGCGACAGAGTACCGCATCTATCGGGGAACCGAGGGGAATGTTTCCCTCACTCCACAGAACCGTATCGCCGTGGTTCCGGCAAGCGAGGCAGGCGCATATACTCACACTGACGAAACCCCGTTGGAACCGGGAACTGTGTACTGGTATCGGGTGGTAGCGGTCTGTCATCGGGAGGGGTTCTCCGAGGAACTCTTCCCCGAAAAGGACTTTAGCGCGGTAGGAGAGTCCTCGGAACCACTTCTGACTCGTCCCGCTGCCCCACTGACAGTGGCTGTTGCCGCTGTTACCGTGGAAGGAAAGAGTATGGTTGAGGTACGCTTCCCGAAAGCGAATGGGGCAACGCACTACTGGATTTATCGCGGGACAACCACCGATTTTGCCCCATCGCCGGAAAACCGTGTGGGAGACGTGGTGGGAAGTGATGCGTCTGCGTATGCTTGGCACGATGCAACCCCCTTAACCCCCGGTGTTACCTACTACTATAAGGTGGTCAGTGTGGCGATAAAAGAGGGTTTGAAAGAGAGGGTATCTGCCCCGTCGCCTGTATCGAATGGGTATACTACCCCGTGAGGGGTCAAGAGAAAGTAAAAGGTCACTATGTCTGTTCTTTTGCCGGTTGCCGCTCTACGTGTTTATGACTCTCTGAAACAGCGTCCGGGAGCGAACCCGCGCAAATCCGATGCCCGCGATGCCTCTCTTTTAGCCGACATCGAACGCCGAATGCAGGAGTTAATCGCCACCTACAAGATTACGTCTGTGGACGAGCGTGGGCATACCTTTGTCTATTGGGCAGAGATTATCCACCGCGTCAACGAGGGGGTATTTGACGACCTTTTAGACCGGCTCTGACGATTGGAAACCTTGTCATGGGAAACTTGTTTGAAGTCATTATCATCTTTGCACTGGTTGTATTGAATGGTGTTTTTGCCATGTCCGAGACGGCTGTCGTCTCTGTCAAGCGGATTCGCCTTCAACAACGGGCAGATGCGGGGGATGACCGTGCCATCGCCGCGCTGGAACTGGTTAAGCACCCAGAACGCTTTCTGTCTACGGTTCAGATTGGAATCACCCTCATCGGGATTCTGGCAGGGGCATTTGGGGGAGCCGGACTCTCGCAAGAACTCGCGACAATTTTGGTGCAGTGGGGGGTTCCTGAAAAAGCGAGTGCAGGCTTGGCTTTCTTTATCGTCGTTTCAGTCATCACCTATCTTTCCCTTGTCATTGGGGAGTTAGTCCCGAAATCGCTGGCACTGAACGATGCAGAGGGGGTAACGTGCCGCATTGCAAAGCCGATGCAGACATTGTCGCGTCTTGTCTCCCCTCTGGTTTTTATTTTAAGTATCTCTACCCGTAGTCTCTTAAAACTTTTGGGGATACGCGAGTTATCTGAACCGCCTGTCACCGAGGATGATATTAAGATGCTCATCGCTCAGGGGACAAGTGCCGGGGTCTTTGCGGAAGAGGAGCAGGAGATTGTCGAAGGCGTTTTCCGCACAGCAGACCGGCGTGTTTCCTCACTGATGACACCACGGCGTGAAGTCGTTTATCTGGATTTGGAGCAGTCATGGGAGGCGAATCTGGTACGAATCCGCGAGACCGGTTTTACGGTCTACCCTGTCTGTTCTGGTAGTCTGGATGAGTTTGTGGGGATGTTAAATATCAAATCGTTGTGGACTATAGATTGGGGCGACGAACCAAACTTGTCTGAAATGGTACGTAAACCTCTCTTTATGTTGGAATCCACTCGTGCCTTGAATGCAATTGAACAGTTCAAATCTGCGGGGGCACACGTTGCAATGGTTGTGGATGAGTATGGGCAGGTGATTGGTCTAGTGACACTACACGACATTATGGAAGCAATGGTTGGTGATGTTCCTGATGCACAGGTCACTTTTGACCCCAAAGCCGTGCGGCGAGAGGATGGCTCGTGGTTGTTGGACGGTTTGCTTCCAATGGAGGAGTTCCGCGAGTACCTACAGGTTCGGGCTGTCCCTGATGATGCCGATGAGTATTCGACGCTGGGCGGGTTTGTGATGGCACGATTGGGTCGGATTCCCAAAGAGGGAGACCGATTCGATTGGGAAGGTCTATCCTTTGAAGTAATGGATATGGATGGCAACCGGGTTGACCGTGTCTTGGCAAAACATCTCTCCTCCAGCCCGGAAGCAACCCCCGCGGAAACGTCCCCATAATCTCGGCGGATTAAAGAAGTCTGGTACACAAACCGATAACCTAACGAAAGAGCATTTGGCATCAGGAACCGTTTCGGAAAGGTTGGGGAAATATGGAAGGGCGAGAGATTGGGTGCCGTATTACCGGAATGGGGTGTATGGCACTGGTCATCTTTATCTGTTTTGGTTTGCTCATACGCTTCTCAGACGGAACCTTTCGCTCGGCGGTGGTCAAAGGGCAACGCAAGGATGTGGGGTTTGACCTACCCGTTCTTTACCGAGGGATTGTGAAGTATGCCGAAGCACACGATGGCAAACTCCCCCCCCTGCACTCTCCCGAAGCGTTTAAGAAGGCATTGCACCCTACCTACGTTCGCTCCGAGACAGCCTTCTCGCGCAGGGGCAGCAAGATACCCTACGAACTCAATGCGGCACTGTCGGAAGCCGTACTTGCGGAAGTGGAAAACCCGCAGGAGACATTCTTGGTGCGGGAACCCGAAGGGGGCTTGGTCTCCAAAGAGGGTGAGAACACGCAACCCGTTCAAGGGGTTTTGTACGCTGATGGAACCGTTCGGGAGATTGTTGTTGAGGGAAGTGCGGAGGGTTCTCCCTCCCCCGACATTGAAGGTGAAGCAGGGGAGGAGAGTCGCGAGGAAGAGTCCTGAGTAGTGTTTAGGGTTCGGGAGTCCGTCCCGGTAGAGTTAGCCCCAAGAGTTTTGCGCCAAAGGCGGCTTCGTCCTCCTGAATTGCGTTAACCCTTCGGATATTGTCTGCCTCCACCCGTGCAGTGACAATAGTCGTGACAACATAGCCACTGAGGAAGAGGATAATCAGAGGTATAGCCAACTGCTTCACTCCACGTACTACTCCCACAGAAACCGGGATTCGTCGCACCCAACTCACAATCGGCAGTGCCACCAAAAGCAGGAGAGGTAGTACCCCACAGAGAGCTAACAGGAACCAATAGGGGGTGATATTTCGTGAGGGCGAGGTATCCGATTCAAAGTAAGAACCGAATGATTGGGTCAGCATCATCTGCTCGCTGAACGATTTCCCAAAGCCAGTCAGCATGAGCGGAACGGCTAAGAATACGGTCAGCAGAGCGACAACCGTTGCCACGAAGTAGCCTAAATTCTGCCAGTATGCCTTCCCTTGCACGCCGCGTTTCAGAGCGAGTAGCGGAATTAATAGGGTAATGAGGCAGATAGCGATGTGGAACGAGATGTCTGCGTTTTCCCACGACCATTTCCCTAACAACACGGATTGTAAAGCCACCGTACCTATCCCTGCCAAGAGCGGGTAGGCAAGCCCCCAGCCAACCGCCGGATGGAGCGGCTTCCCCTCGCGAATCCGTGGGTTTCGGGCAAGTAGAAATGCAACAAAGCCCAAGATTGCTGTCCAAGAAACATTCCAAAGTAGCACAATTCCCAACATCCAATGGGTAATTGCTTTATCTAGGGGGAAGAGGGTGGTCAGGAAACCATCCACGCTCTTGCGGATGACGGCTCTGGTAGCCACTGCGTTCTCGATTTCGGCACGATACCACTGCGCCTCTTGGGTCTCACCAACGCCATTGAGATAGGCAACATAGCGTTCTACGTTCTTTTGGGAGCGTTCATCACCATCCGGTATTTCACCCGTTCCCAAAGCGGGCGCACCACCGGGACGTGCCGCCGCAATCGCTGTTACCGCAATTCCCACAAGCCGACCAATGGTGACAGTGGAGGAAGTACGTATCGTTGCCCCGATTCGTGCCACGGCTTTACGAATTGCCATACCTTCGGCGGTCTTGCCCTCTACCTCAAACGTAATGGCTTGTGCGGTGGCAAGCCGTGCGGTTGCCCGAACGGAGGCATAGTGGGGTAGTAAAACGGACGCAGTAATCGCCATTCTACCCAGCGAACCCATCTCACCCGTTGCTGTTTTGATAAGATGGATGTGGGAAGAGGCTTCTTCCATCGCATAGTCGTTCCAGAACGGTTTCTCGGCGGCACGTTGTAGGGTTTCCCGTGCGAGTTCGTCCCGGTTTTGGCAGAAGAATCCTACCGCCTGCATCGTTGGGAAGAAGGCATTATCGGGGTCTAAGACGGTTCCGCGTTCTGCCAGCTGTATAAACCGCTCGACATCTTCGGGGCGTGATTGTGCCGTATCTTTGAGCCACGACGAACGCCATGACTCCATCTCCTTTTCGGTATGGGGGGCTTCCAGAATAAACTGCTCCGCATGCCGTTTTAATCGTACCGAACCCATTGTCAAAAGACGTAGTTGGTGAGCAAAGAGGGAGGGTTTGTCCGGGAAGCGTGCCTCCAACTGGGATAACCGTTGCACCTGTTCGTGGGACGGGGGCAGTGGCTCCGAAAGTATCTGTTGAATCTCCCGTTGCGAAAAGCCATGCAACGCACCCCCTAACTGTAGAAGATAGTCGTTGGGATGTGCTTGTAGGACTTGAGCGAATCTTGCGGTATCGCTTACCGTTGTAACCCCCTGAGGAAGGGGCAGGGTAATACCAGTCGCGGTACGGAGTTGGGCGCGAACCAGCCAACCCGTTTGTGGCAGGAGTGTTAGCACAGTGATTGCCAAGACCACAATGCTCAAAAAACCGATGGTGAACTTCCGTTTCATAACAATTTCCTCCCTCGGTGACGATGTGCCGTTAACAACGACGGAAACGAGTATCACTATTCTTACACAAAAAACGGTAGAAAGAAGCACCCGGTTACGAAATTGGAGAAAAAAGTAGGAAGTTTTACAAAAGTCGTCCCGGCATCGTTGGAGTGGGAAGCTCTTTCCCATCTCTGCCGGGACGCGGTTTAGGTTTGCCGTTGGGTCCGAGGTCGTCTACCAACTGCTGAAGCCGTTGGGAAAGCCGTGTAAAGCGGGGAACCACGTTTCGGTTTCGTACCGCCATCGAAATTGCCCGCTTCGACCCAACAAAGACCGCAAACTTCTTCGCCCGCGTCAGAGCCGTATAGACCAAGTTTCGTTGTAGCATCGTGTAGTGCTGTGTATGAATCGCAATCACACACGCAGGGTACTCCGAACCTTGCGAGTTATGGCATACAAAACCACCGCCAGCAACAAAGGAGTGAACATCTTCGACCTCGATATCGTACATTTCTACCTCCACCCCTAACCGCTCTATGGAAACAATAGCATCATAGAAATAGTTCTGTACTACCACGGCTTGTAACTCTTCCAAAATATCTATTTTTTGGGTGGATAGATAGGCTATCAACTCGTGGAGATGGTAATAGGACATTCGCCAATTTTGATGTTGCAGATTGGCAAGCACAGAACCCATTCGCTTTTGTCCACTCGCCCATACTCCCTTACCCTTAATACCCCGACTTGCCCCAACGTGGTTTTGAATTGCTTTTTGTACGGATAAACCGAGTAAGTGTCCAAAGGGAATCGTATCAATATTTGTTTTTCTTCCGGCTGTTCTTAATAGGTTTTGAAGCCGTTCCTGTTTATAGGAGACATTAAAGCCAATTTGTTGATGGAACGCTTCCAGAGCGGTTCCACTGATTCCGACACACCATGCCACTGCAGTTTTGGTTCGTTGCGAAATGATTCCTAGAGAGAGCAACATCTGCTGAACCTCTCGGCTTAACTGCTCAGAGGCAGTCACTAAGCGCACTGCTCGACAGGTTCCTCTGCCCACACTTCCATCGGTATCAAATAAGCCTCGCAGGAATTGGGCGCGGCAAGAACGCGGCGCGGAAAAGAGAAGTTCAGGAACAGATTTCTGACGAGCCGTGGAAAAGTCTAATCCCAATGAAAGTAACCATTTTCGGAAGGCACGTGAAACAACATACAGACGGGTTGCTGCCCTGTTTTTCGGATGATACTCACAGACTCGTAATCCGTAACTGGTCATTATGCGACGAAAGGCAACCAGTATTTCTGGGTCTTGATTGGTGAAGTCAACTGTCCCATCTTTTTTGTCACGGTATGAACCATCCCCGACAATCAATCCCAGAAGATAGGCTAAGTCGTCGTTCCATGTTTTGGGTACTGTTGGAGGCAGTGCATTTCGTCTCGGAAGTTTTTCTATTGGAGGAAGAATCGTCGAACGCGCCTCTAGAGACTCGCGATGGATACAGGCAAACATCTCCGTGGTGAGGTTTTCCGCAGTACACCAAAAGGGGGATGTTGCATTTGCACTGGCGACATATAAAGGATGCTCTGGGGATACATCAATGCAATACCCCGACCGTGTTATAACACGAACCACGGGCTTTTTGCCTGTCGGAACGACGGATTGCACTTGCCGCATACCATCGCGTCCCGTGTGAACACAATCTCCCGGTTGCAGGTCTCGGATGGGAATCATACCTCGCTCTGCGGTGAAAACACGTTCGTACTCTGCAAGACATTTATGGATTGTCAGGGAAAATGCATGTACAAATTGGTCGGCATCGGCGAAGTCGTACTCTACCGGTCCTTCGGGGTACTGGACAATGATAATCTGGTCGTCTTTGTCAATATGTTGGATTGTTCCCACGTCGCCGTTGTAGACGTTCTTATCGTAGTTATTCACTCGTTGCATCACCCGGTCTCCCACCCGAAAGACAATCGGACCGCGTTGATGCTCGGTCAGGGTTCCATCTTGCGGGTTCAAGACCCCTTGCAGAACTTCGTTCAGGTTCTTTGCGCCCACCGAACCGCGTTGCATGGGGACTAAAACTGTGATGTCATCCGGCTGATAGCCTAATTTGGGCAGGGAGTTAGAGACAACGGCGGCGATTTTCTCAGGAATCTGGTCGCTCTCCTCCACTTCAAGGAACACGCAGTCTGCGCCCTGCTTTGCTGCCGATGGGGGCAAGAGGTCGGGAATCTTGCCTTTGTTGATGGCGTGAGCATTGGTGATAATGCGGCTTTGCGCCGCTTGCCGAAAGACCTGTGTCAATCGTGCGACGGGAACCCGTCCCGACGTTATTAAATCGGAGAGGACATTCCCCGGTCCCACCGAGGGTAACTGGTCTACATCCCCGACAAAAATCACCTGTGCGCCATCCGGCACTGCCCGCAGGGTGTGATGGGTCAGGGTGAGGTCGAGCATAGACGATTCATCAATAATCAGGACATCCAGTTCGAGCGGTTCCCCCGGACCGTGCTTAAAGCCGCGCTTCTCTGGGTCAAAGGCGAGGAGGCGGTGAATGGTTTTCGCTTCTTTGCCAGTCACTTCTGCCGCCCGCTTTGCCGCTCGTCCTGTCGGGGAGGCAAGTTGTAACCTTCGCCCTAATTTCTCTAACGCCGCGACAATGATGCGAGTTGTTGTTGTATTATGATTGACAAATCCGTTGGCGACAAACGATTCTTGACCAGGAACGGTCAAATCATACACAACAGCAGACGAATCGGTGACAGATTCCACCTTGTCCCAGAAATAGCACTCGCGGCAGGCTTCTTCCAATGCAGACGCTTCCTGCGGAATCGCGGATTTATCTGCCTCCGCCAGTATTTTGAGTAAACGTTCCCGCGTTGGACGACGGGTTCCAGCCACCTCCCGCTTCCATGCCCACCATTCCCGCCGTGTCCTTCTTCGCGGTTGAGTAAACACGGTGCGAATCAACAATCCAGGCAGTGGAACAATATCCTCGTTGCTATTTGCTCTGCGCGAATTCGGCACGATTGCCTTAAATGTGGGAATCAGTAGAAGAAGTTTTTCAGCATCTGCTCCGTAGACGTTCAAACGCCAGTATTCTCGCACTTCGGCGGGTTGTTCTCGATAGCGGTACTGCACCTTCTTACTGCGATAGCGGGAAACGATACCCAAATTTAGGAGCAATAACTGCACCTGACGAATCAGTTCTCGGCTTTTTGAGGTGATTTCAAACGCCGGTTCGTTCGCGCTACGACGGGCGACATGACCATCTGTATCAAATAATCCGGCTAAGAACTGCAATACCGTTTCGCGGGGAGCCTGTAAGACAGCTGCAGGAACGGTTTTTTCCTCCGATTTGCAGAGATTTATGCCCCACTGCGTCAATGCACGACGAACCGGTACCGAACTCAAGCGCAAAAGATAGGTGTTTTGCGAAGGATAGTACTTCCCACGATAGCCGAAGTGCTTTTCAACAATCTGTATACATCGCTCCAGCAGTTCGATATTATTGTTGGTGATGTTAATTGATTGAGAGTCGGTAAGACCACCATCTCCGGTCAGAACACCCAGCAAATATCCAATTTCTGGGCAGATTCCATCTTCTGCCCAAATGTTGTCCCCTCGTCGAATGGCAACATACATACCGGGTTGCACCGATTCAAGGGCAACCCAATCTGGTCCTTGTTCCGTCATCGCCCAGATTCGGTGATTCGGTGTCCCTTCCAATTCCAAGCCCAGATGGCTTTGTACCCGCTTGGTGGCACGCATTCCGCCGAAGTAAGCATGACTTGTGGTTGCCGTACCGTCCTTCGCCAACACATCTTCCGTATATTGCCGGAAAGAATCTGGTGGAGGCTCAATACCTGTCCAGCGTGATTCAATGGGCGAGAAGCCGTTCTTTCCAAGAACCAACGTATTCCCAACCACACACTTTCCCGTTCCAGGTCCCCCTGTCAGAATCAGGATGGGTTCGGAGAGGGAGCGGCGAACGGCTTGCTGTTGCTCATCGGAGAGGGTGTCATATCCGTCTATTTGTGAGACAACGGCATCAATCTCGGCGGGCTTGGGACGGTTCCGCCACGGGGAATTTAACAACTGGTTGACACGCTCGGCAACCGCTTTTTCGGTGGTGTGAATCGCCGGGGTATAGATAGCGACATCGTGTACCCCCAAGAAAGAGGTCGTCTCCTCTATCAGCAGTTCGCGGGCTATCAGGTCATCCAGTGCCTGCTCAATCGCGATAGCACGGGCGGTCAGGTCGCGTGGGGCAGGGGTATCACCGTCGGGGGCAGTCTGCGGCAGGAGGATTTCACAGGCTTTTTTTATCAGTTCCTCACGCGGCAGATAGCAGTGTCCGCCACTCTCCATCTGGTCGTTGAGGACATAGACAATCCCGGCTTCGAGGCGTTCGGGAGCATTCTCGGCGATTCCGATATTCTGCGCGATTTTATCGGCGGACTTAAACCCAATTCCCCAAATGTCGGTGGCTAACTGATACGGGTTGCGCTCTACCACCTCAATCGCACGTTCCTTGTAGTGCCGATATATCTTCACCGCATAGGTTGGGGTGACTCCATGCCCTTGTAGAAAGAGCATAATCTCGCGCACATCGCGTTGCTCTTGCCACGTCTTCTTAATCATCTCCACCCGTTTTTCGCCCAAGCCAGAGACTTTGGTCAGTTTTTCGGGGGTTGTTTCGATGACATCCAGTGCTTTATCGCCAAACTTCGCGACTATCCGCTTTGCCATCACCGGACCGATGCCCTTGACCATCCCGGAACCGAGGTACTTTTCGATAGCGGCGGCAGTGGCAGGGCGTAGGGTTTCGTAGCGTTCTGACTTAAACTGGTGTCCAAATTGGGGGTGTTTAATCCATGTTCCATGAATCCGCAACGATTCCCCGACAATCGGGTTTGAGAAGTTTCCAATAACCGTCACCAAGTCAACCTTGTCGCGGTCTTTGTCCTTGACATCGGCACGCATGACCTTGACCACGGAGTAGCCATTTTCGGCATTATGGAAAGTCACCCGTTCGATAGTACATTCCAGCGTATCAAGGGGAACCGTATAGCCATCTTCGTCGCGTTTTTCCCGGATGAGTGGATTGGGCATAGCACTATTATAACTTGCCCGATACCCCCCTGCCCGGAAAAAGAACCTTTCCGAACCGTCTGCGTACCCAAACCATCCCCGGTAGGGGCGACCCCTGTGGTCGCCCTATCGGAGGACGAACCATCGGAGGGGCGACTAGAACAGTAATTCCACGGAGGTGGTTAGGTATACTCACTTTTGGAGCAAAATATTCCCTAATTTGCTTCATGCGGAACCGATAACCCGTGTATTGTGGCAGATTTCACCCTCCCCGACTTTGGCGAAACAGGCAAGGGAACTCCTCGGTTGCTCTGGTGGTGACGACAACGCTCTTGTAGGACGCAGATTTCGCATTGGGGACGTTGGGCGGTGCAGACCCGTCGCCCATGCCGAATCAGGTGGACATGGAAGGAGTAGACACGCTCCGGGGGAAGTTGGGCTTGTAGAGCATCGTGTGCCTTTGCCTCGCCGATTTTCTGTTCGATTAGCCCTAAGCGGTGCGAGACACGGAAGACATGGGTATCCACAGGAAGAACGGGGCGACCCAACGAGAACATGAGGACGCAGGCTGCTGTCTTCGGACCGACTCCGTGGAAACTTAGCAGGTATTCTAAGGCTTCGTCGGTGGGAGTGTTATAGAGAAAGTCTAAACTGGTTTCTCCTTGCCGTGCATGAATCTGCTCTAAGACGGAACGGATACGCGGGGCTTTTGCATCGGCTAACCCACCAGAACGAATGGCATCGGAGATTTCCGGTATCGGGGCTTCCCGTACCGTGTCCCAATCGGGGAAGGTGCGGCGCAGATTGTCATAGGCGCGTTCGCTGTTCTTATCGGAGGTGTGCTGAGAGAGAATGGTTTGAATAAGTGCCCCCAGTGGCTCACCGTGGGAGTGCCATGTCAGTTTACCGTTCTCCGCATCTAATTGGTCGCAAACCCAAACGGCAAGGTCGGCGGATTCCGTTTTTGTTTCCATACAGGGCTATTGTGTACGCCCGAACCGGGAAAGTCAATGCTTAAAAAGGTTGATATTGCCCGGTCTACTTCACTAGGAAATCGGCATCACATTAACATCTCCGGCTTCTTCGTCGGGGGGAAGGGGAGGGAGTAGCGACGAAACCGGGAGTGGCTGTGCGACTGTTGCTGGAGGCTTTGGGACTGGAGCGGGTTCGGGGCGATAGGCAGATGCCTCGTAAGAGACTGGCTCATCGGGGATTTCCTCCGCAGACTGCGGTTTGCCTCCCATGTTCCCTAAGCGAAACCACGGACGGCGCATCTCCTCCAAGCGTACCGACACATGGTAAAGGGCATCTTCCATCTCTCCGAGGCGACTATCCCACTCCTGCGTTTTGGCAACAAAGGTCGAAACTACCGAGTCTGCGATACGGGAGCGGGTCTCCACCCGTTCCATCATGCTGACCAAACCGTTGACACGGGCATGAAGCACATCCAAAAACTGCTCCATCTGTTGCGATAACTGCTGGCTAAACAACTCTTTTTGGCTTACCGATTCGGCAAGTACCGTTTCGCGAAGCGATTCAAGAGGGGTGGTTAAGTCAATGGTTGATTCTATACTTGCCGGTGGGGGAGAGGCAGTATCGCGAACTGCGCCGACTTTTTCCAGCAGTTCCTTCTGAAGAGACTGCACTGCCCGTTGCTGACGCTGTTCTAAGTTGGAAAGGAGCGTCTCTTGTAGGGCGATACGCTCTTCCAAGCGAAGGACGAGAGGGGAAACCATGGCAAAAACATCTTCGGCGGCGTGTTGCGAGAAGGTGTTGAGGGTTTCGACAATATTGGGTTCGGGGTCTAAAATCTCCCGGTCTTTCTTACTGGGGGCGTTGCGAAGGGCAAGGATTTGGGCGGTGACTTCCTGAAGCAGGGCGTGATGCTGTTGGCGTTCTTGTCGCCATTCCGTTAAGGAAACCTCTACCGATTCCCGAAGATATTCGACCTGTGCCAATATCTGCACAAGTTCCTCATTGGAATCGGACGCGGTGGGCGATAGTTTTGGTTTTGCCTGTTGCGGCATTGCTTTTTGCAACTCCTAATCGTGCAGTCCTGCGGTTGCCCGTATGGGGCAATAAATATTCCCATATTCCTGAAAAAATTACAAGGAAACACCTGTCTTGTATCGCATACAGAATAAAAATCAAAAAGCAATAGAAATCCGACTGCAAGAATAGTGCCAAAAAATCGTTTTAGGGAGGGTTGTGGTGAAAACAACAGAATAACTCGTATGTTTTGACACGCCTCAGATGTAGATTTTGTAGGTTGCCTGCTCCAAAAGCAGCGCAAGAAGCGACCAAATGGCTCCGACAGTGTAGTCGCCTAATGCCAATCCGAGGAAGAACGGAATCGCTTGACGGTGCGCTTTCATGCCGCCGTAGCGCATCAGTAGACTCTTAATGAGCCAAGCAACCAGTACACACAACCAAAAGTAGTTCATCGCATAGGAGATACCCAAGGCGAACCCAGCGGGGTGCAGGGACCACCACGGAAAGATATTACGGAGAGTGGCAAACACGGTGACAGAGAACAATCCGCCCAAGAAGAAGTACAGATTGGTCGCCCCCGCTTTCTGCCCCTGCGTTATCCAAGACGATAACTGCCCAAAGGCTTCCTGACCGACCCACTGTTTATATCCCGTGGCTTTTCCGGCGGCACCCGCATCAAAAGTGATGAGATAGTTTGCGATGACCGTAGCAACAAAAGCGACCACGCCCGCGAGCGCATACGCAGCAGTGAGTCGCGCAAAGGGCATCTCACGCCCCTCTGCCATTTTGTAGCCCTCCAGAAAGTTGGGAATCGGGTGGCAACGATACCCCCGGTTGAACCAGTAAAGGGACTGCATCCCAATCAGGTCTTTATCACCGATGGTCTTCGTACCCAAGAGGGTGACAAGAGTATCCGCAGGTTTGACAAAGACAATTTCGTGGGGAGTGCCAAACTCAGCGCGTACCCGTGTAATGGCTAACGACAGGGCGAGAAAGATTCCCAAGAAGGCGATAGTGGTCACAGGATTGAGGGAGAGCAGAAACCAGCACCATGCCAGAATCGCAAAAAACGCTCCAACAAACCCGACAAAGGCGATTCGCAATCGGCGTAACTCGTCAGAGGTTATTTCCTGACTCTTTCCCGGCTCCAAAATCGCATCCACAATACGGTTAAGATAGTGTCGGTTGTTGTAGAGAATCGCGACGGCAACGCCAATCCATGCCCCAGAGGAAATCTCTTTGAGAAAGGGCCAGCCTTGCGCTGCTGAGGGACCGTCCCAACCAAAGGAGCGTCCCAGAACAAACCAAACTCGTGCCAGAAGGTACGAAAACCAACAGGAGAAGGCAAGGTCAAGCGGAATAAAGTACGCCAAGCCAATCGCAAAGGGATACAACGAGGTCTGCATCCCATGGTCACGAATCGCATTCCACGGCGGATTGATGAAATACTGTCCCACATCATAGAGTTTCACAAAAGGAAGGTTGGGAACATTCGGATAGAGTGCGTGCAGACCGTTGATGACTCCAATAACAAACGCCACGGTAAAGCCCAACCACATGAGGGGGCTACGGTAGAACGCACCCGTTGGTTCGGTCATGGCGAGAGGGAGTTGGATAATGGGAAAGGCTAACTTCTCGTTCTCGGTCCATGCACGACGCAGTAGCACCACTAAACAGCCACACATAAAGACGAGTGTCAAGAAGAAGGAACCCCACAGTGCAAGGGGAACCGCCCAGTGTACCCAGTATCCCAGAGCATATTGCGGCGGCGTGTTCCCTCGATACCAAGCCTTTAGAGTGTCCGCATTGGAGATAAATAGGTTCGGCGGAAGCGAGCGCAGGAATGAATCTTGCCAGTTATTTTGTGGGGCAAAGTAGTAGGGGTGGGTTATCTGCCCAAACAGGTTTTGTAGCATATCGTGTCCGGCAAATGTGCTACTGACCACCATCATCAGATAGATAGTGAGAAGTTCGACCTGTGTCAGTGCAAGACGAGGCAGAAACCGTCTCCCGATGGTGTTCATCCCAATTAGAAGAAGAAGGAGGAAGAGTGGCGTGATAAACAGGGGAAGGGAAGTGCCGTCCAAGATATAGAAACGCACTTCGACCCCAGTTATCCAGAAGACATTAACAATACTGAGCAGGACACCGCCGAGGAGCGCACGTCCTGTGATACCCGGTTTCTGCATCGAACCCATGCCCCTTGTAATACCGTATAGTTATACCGTACTGCGTAGTTATACCGTACTGCGGAGAGGAAAACGCTCGCGCAGAAAGGCAAACGCGCCTGCGCCGTGGAACCGATGGTCGCCGGAGAAAAGTTCGTAGGCAAAGTTCGCTGAGGCATCTTCGGCGTGGTAGAGGGCTTGCACCTCGGCAACTGCCTTTTCAAACCCATGCTTGGGAAAAATCGGGTCGGTATCGCCGCTTTCGGCAAAGAGCAGACGTGGGGCAATCAATCCGGCAATATCGGGCATTTCACAAAGGGTGAGGAGTCCGGGGGCATAGTTGTCTACACAATGATGCACCGCTAAAATAGAATCGGCAAAGGTACAGAGATAGCCACTGACCACCGCACACGCCACCCGTGTATCCAAAGCCGCCGTGAAAAGGGAAGTGAGTCCACCACCGCTAATCCCCATCGTGATAAGACAGTTTGGGTCTACTTCGTTGCGGGTCAGCAGGTAGTCTATGGCTCGCATGGCATCCCAGACGCGCCATCCAATCATGGTTTCCCCAAGCATCAGTGCCGCCATACTGTCCCGATGGCACGAGGACACTCCCACACCACTCTTTTGTGCCTCCGAATCGCGCCGATAGCCAAAACTTATCTGCTCCAGAGCGAATGTCGGGTATCCGGCGGCAACACACTGCAACGCAAAGTCGGCTTGGTATTCGTCCCACGCCCCCAGCCGACGTTGGCTACCATCCTCTGCGATACCAACCATGCTGTCCACGCCACGTCCATGCCCCGGTAAGCAGAGGACAGTGGGTTGCCCCGGACTGCAATGTTCGGGGACAAGATAGTAACCAAAGGCGGTCAAACCGGGACGGGTGGTAAAAGTGACTGTCTCTCGCCGATAGCCATCAAGGTTTTCGGAGCGATGTAGGGTGGGATTTAGGGGAACCTGCTCCCATGTGGAGAGGTTTCCGATGGCTCTATCCAGTGCCACACGTAACGACTGTTGCCATGCGGTAAATCCCTGTTGGCGAAGCGGGGTTTGACTGGCTTCGGTTTCCCCATGCCCTTGTGGGGTGGTGGTCGTGACACGGAATCGGCGATACGTCTCTGTATCGAAATCAGTGCGTGGTTGAACATCCATCGGTGGATTTGGTCGCCTCCCTGCGGAATGGTTTGGAGATTGGGTTATTTACGTTTCCGAAAACAGTATAACCCATTTCGCACCGAATGGTGAAAGAATCGCCCCTGCGATTCTGCCTGTAGCAGATGGTGATAGACAGTTTCCGGTACACCGAAGTAGCGATAGACTCCGCCGTGACGGAACGCTATCTCTAAAACTTTGCGTGATTTGCTGTATCCCACAGAATGCAAAACCGATGAAGTGACGGGGTTTCGGGTCATTGTTTTTCTCCTGAAAAGGTATTTTCCACAAAAGACACTCCCCGGCATTGCTTCTACGCGGAAGGTCTACCAAAAATGTTCGCTATCACGGACAAGTAGGCACGTTTTGTCTTAGCGGTTTGTTGTACCGGAGAGGGTGGGTAGCCGTGGACTAAAGTCCCGGCTACCAATTCCAAGTCCCCCTCTGACGAAACAACGTTTCGTCGGGGGACTGAACAATACGGAGACTAATACGGGGACTAAACAAGACGGGGAATAATAGGGGGACTAAGCGGAAGATATTCCTTGTTAGCCTGCGGTTCACCCCTCACCGGGCGAACGTCGCCTGCGGGGCGAACGTCGCCTGCGGGGGCGGTGCAGGCTTGAATATCGTAGCCGGGACTTTAGTCCACGGCGATTATCCACGGCGCAAATACCGATAACCCGTGCGGATGTCCACGGCGATTGTCCACGACGATTGTTCACGGCGATTGTCCACGACGATTGTTCACGGTTCTCGCCCCTAATCTCATGGAAATTTTCGACGGGGCATTGTGCTTGTCGTTGGGGGAGGCGGAAAGCACAGCGTTTGTGGTTCGGGTATACTGTGTTCCGTGTCTCGCTCTTCGCTTACTAGGTCATTCGCAATCCGAATCTGCCTCGGCTTTGTCCTGTGTTTCCCACTCACTAGTTGCAAGATGCCCGCAGAAACAGCATTGGAAACGGGGTGGGTACGTCATCAGAACCCTTTAGGTTTTACCGTAGTGTTCCCGCGTGGCTCCGAAGTAGAGACCCATAGCGATGCACAGATACGGATTGTGTTGCCACAGGACGCGGGGTTTCTCCTCGTGCAACCGTTCCTGACCGCCGAAGCATCAACCCCTACCGCCCAACTGAAAACCCTGCTTACTCGTCTATCCCCGGTTTTCCCACAGGTAAAAATCGAAGGGAGTACCGACTTGGCGGAAGCCAACACCGCAACTTGCTCTTTTTCGTTTCGGACACAGGGGCAGGAGTACCGAGGGCAGGCTCTCTGCTACGTACTAGGAACCACGGGAATTCTCTATGCGACTACCGCTCCGACTACCGAGTATAGTAATCGTCGTACCCTGTTGGCACGTATCGCCGCATCGTTTCAGTTCACCGAATCGCGTCTTCCCACACCGCCTCCCGTGACTCCGTATCAACGTTGGACAGAGCCAAACGAAGGGATGTTCTCGTTAGAAGTGCCAGAAGGTTGGCAGGTGACGGGAGGGGTCATACGGGTGAACTCTCTAGATACCCGGTACAGCATTCGTGCGGAAGCACCGGATGGTTTGGCGTTTGCTGTCATCGGCGACTCCCAAATCCCTCCGTATGCCCTCTTGACCACCGAGGGGGAGACCTTTGGAATGCGCGAAGGGATGTCCTTTGACCCCGGCACGGGAACCGCATTTCGGTTGCGCCGCTACCTGCCCGGTCTGGATTTTGCCCGCGACTATGTGCAGACCACATTGGCAAGGGACCTACCCAATGTCTCCTTCACCAAAACAGCTGAACTGACCGATTTGGCACAAAAACTCTATCCGATGCGCCCCGATGAGACCGCGTTTCAGAAAGAGGGCAGTTTAGGCGCAGTAGAGTTCGCCGCAACTCGTGCGGGAAAACCCTGGAAAGGGTACTGTCTGGCAGGGACAGTGCAGACACAAGTTGCCAACGCGCAATCGGGAGTTTGGACAGTCAATCAACTCTATGGGTACTCCTGCGAGGCAGAGCGGGAGGCAGAATCACAAAACACCCTCTATCGTATGGTATCCACCCTGCGGATTGAGGAGGATTGGCTAGCACAGCAACCCCTCCTGACAGCGCGGTTTCGCACCTCTTTCGCCGAGGAGCAACAGCAGATTGCCGAAGCGTTCCGTGCCTCTTTTCGGAATATCACATCTATCTCCACCGTCTCACAGATGCGCTTTGGGATGACCGAACACCGCAATGTTACCACTGGTCAGGTCTACCGCTTTCTACCGGGAACCAATATCTACTGGCACACCGCGAACACCTCCCCTAACTCTGTCTCCTTGACACCACTCACCCGGACAACTTCAGGAAAGTAACATCTCCCGCACTCAGAGCCGACCCTCGATAGTATTATACCTCTTACAAAAGTGCTTTTTCCTCCCCCCTACGAAGGGGGAGGTTAGGAGTGGCGGGGAGGGGTTATACGTTGAAACGGACTGATGCAAGAGGCCTATTTGTCATCCAGACTTGACAATATTTTGCAAGCGAAAGTATACTCAACTTCAGAAGGGAAAGGAGCAATGTTGTCCCATGTCCGATGAATCAGAGGTTCCCTCACTCCCCTTGAGAGGGAAGATGGAAAAAGAGACCACGACCCTTGTAGCGAATGAATCCACAGATTGCCCGTTAACAGAGACGCAACTATACCTCTTACAAACCGCCGCCGAGATAGGAAGACCCGATGTCACCAAGTTAGCCGAGAGACTCTCTATCTCCCCGGCAACAGTGCGAGAACACTTTAAGGGGATTGCTCGCCGATTGGGAACCACCAGCAAGGTCGAATCTCTACTACTGGCGGTACGCTACCGATGGG
>Ga0224722_1000176_pt1 | contig 36604 bp, 51 predicted proteins | sample Balambano_FR1_Me_FD_161646 | JGI IMG/M metagenome (GOLD analysis project Ga0224722, IMG submission 161646) | Freshwater sediment microbial communities from Lake Towuti, South Sulawesi, Indonesia - Balambano_FR1_MetaG | ecosystem: Environmental > Aquatic > Freshwater > Lake > Sediment | place...
ACCTTGTTTGAGTTCAAATTCGACTTCACAGATTTTGGCTTGATCGGTTGGAGTACGAATTTCACCATCATCTAAACAAACTTCAATCTGTGAACCTTCAAACTCAAATACATGGAAACTTCGTTGTACATTGGTTTGAAACTGTAATTCTAGCTCAGCAGGCGTATCACCTAAAATTTCATGTAGCACCGTTTGAACGGTTCGGTTGTGTTGATAAAGTGATAGATCGAGTTCTGGTTCTTGTTCACATTTACCCAGATAAATATCTTCTTCAATGCGTTGTAGATGGTTTTTACTGGCAGCTTTAAAGGTTTGTACCCAGTGTTCACCTTCTTGGCGTAAACGGATAGCGACATAATTTTTGGCAAGTAAGCGGTCAGCTGTATCATAATATTTGGCTTGGAGCTGAATTTTTTGCGCTTTTTGCTTATTCAGTGTTTGTAAAACAGTTTTTTTCTTAGATTCAGGAAGTTGAAATTTAAGCTCTATTTCCATGATGTTATGACTCCTGAGCGCAAAGACTGATAAATATAAAATGAGTATAACGGGTTGATCTCAAGAATGATTGTAAAGTTGTTTTAAGTCTGGATACGATGACACCTAATGACTTTATTTTGTGCAAAAAATGAATTAACGTGTGAACAATCTTGCACGATTAGGATGATCAAGAAATGAATGCACCAGCAAATATAACCAAGCCAGTGGAATTTTCATTACCGATTAAAAATTATAATGAATTCTATTATTTCTACCTGACAGAGCATCGTAGTATCATGAGCCGCCGTTTGCATGTTGCAGGCAGTTCAATTGGCTTATATTTCTTTAGTAAAGCAATTCGTCAGCGCAAAGCAAAATACTTCGCTTATGGTTTGGTTTCAGGCTATGCCTGCGCTTGGGTGGGGCATTTCTTCTTTGAACACAATAAACCTGCTAGCTTTAAACAACCATTTTATAGCTTTATTTCGGATTGGCGTATGTTGTCAGACGTTGCGCGTGGGCGATTAAGTTTGGTTGATCGTCAACTGGATAAAATTGATTCTTAAAAAATATTTTTCTTTAATACGATAAACGACATCTACTGTCGCAAAGCTGCTTCGGCAGCTTTTTTATTACCAATTGTTCAAGTAAGATAAGAAAAAACAAGAGAAATCATAACAATGGAACAACTTAATCCTTCCGATTTAAAAGCAATTTTACATTCTAAGCGTGCCAATCTTTATTACCTTGAACATGCACGTGTCATGCAAAAAGATGGTCGAGTTTTATATCTCACAGAAGCCAAAAATGAAAACCAATATTGGAATATTCCAATCGCCAATACCACGGTCATTTTATTGGGTACAGGCACATCCATTACCCAAGCGGCAATGCGGATGCTCGCCAGTGCAGGGGTGTTGGTCGGTTTTACAGGCGGCGGTGGAACGCCTTTATTTATGGGGAGCGAAATTGAATGGATGATGCCACAAAGTGAATATCGTCCAACAGAGTACATGCAGGGGTGGATGAGCTTTTGGTTTGATGAGGTGAAACGTTTAGAGGTCGCAAAGCAATTTCAGTTCGCGCGTATCGAATTTATCCGTAAAGTTTGGGCTAAAGATCGGGATTTACAAGCCGAAGGATTTTATCTGGATGACCAAGATATCACCCAGGCGTTAACAGGATTTGAAAAGAAAATTCCGCATCAAAGCAAAGTTGGTGATTTGTTGCTTGCTGAAGCACAAATGACCAAGCAGCTTTATAAAATTGCGGCAACACGTTGCAAACTCAGTTTTGAACGCAATCCTGAGCAGGGGGATTTAGCCAATGATTTTTTGAATCATGGTAATTATCTCGCCTATGGTTTAGCTGCAACCACGCTTTGGGTATTAGGCATTTCTCATTCATTTGCTGTGATGCACGGTAAAACTCGACGTGGTGCTTTGGTGTTTGATGTAGCGGATTTAATTAAAGATGCTGTGGTTTTGCCTTGGGCATTTATTTGTGCCAAAGAGGGCATGAAAGAGCAGGAGTTTAGACAGCAGTTACTGCAAAAATTTACTGAATATCGCTGTTTGGATTGGATGTTTGATCAGGTGAAAGAAAAATCAATTAAATTTTAAAAGTAATACATTATAGGTTTAATTTTTAAGTTGGTTGTTTTATACTCAAAAATAGAACAAATTCTGTTCTATTTTTGAGAGGTCGATTATGTCTACAAAATCAACACATGTTGTACCGAATAAAGATGGTGGGTGGGATGTTAAACAAAGTGGAGGAAAACGGTCTTCAGGACATTTTGATACTAAAAAAGAGGCTATTGATAGAGCTAGAAAGCTTAGCCAAAATCAAAATACTGAATTAGTTATTCACAATAAAGATGGCAAGATTTCACAAAAAGACAGTCATGGAAATGATACATGTCCACCTGAGGGTTAAATCTGCTTAATTTTGAAAGTAGCTTAGAAATTGTAAGTTTTCGCGCAATTTTGCACTAATTCATTTTTAATTTTGCACTAGAATTATCAATAAGCCGTACTTCACACGACTTACCCATACTTATAACAACCCTGAGTTATATACCTATTACTGACCAATATACTCCATCAATGCCATCTGAATTATTATTGCCTTGAATTGTACAAGTTTTCACAGTGATTTGAGTTCTCGTTGGATTTACAACTTGAGCAAACAAATCTGAGAGAAAACCAGTGTTTGTTGCTTTGACTATTGCGTTTGGATTAATCGCTTTGGTTGGAAATGGAATTGGTAAATCAATGACAGCATAACGCTCATCTGTACTTGTTTGACTAATGACAGTCATATCACTTAATGCAATATAGCCAAATTGATAGATATAACCATTTGGTAAATAGGTATGACCATTTTCCCCTGTGAGACTAGACGTTCCTAGTGTCAATTCACCATCAACTGCTAGGTCTTTTTCAATAGTCACATCATCTGTGATTGTACCGCCAGCTTTATCAAATTTTGCATTAAGTTTAGTCTGAACCTCAGCTGCTAAGGCTTCAATATCTGTATATGTAGCTAATAGATCATACAGTTGATCCTTCTTTAAGTTATTTAAAGCTACGCCATTTTTCTCTAGTAAATTGCATAATTCTTCTTGTAAATGGTTTAAATAGTCTGGTGTTAAGTATGTTGCATCTTGACCGCTTAGATCAGCGTTATCATGAAAGCCTGCTTTACCTAACCCATTAGCATTAGAACGAGCATTAGCGCTATCAATTCGTTTCATTTAGACCTCAACAATATCGTAGCGTACAAACGCGGGTAAATAATTTGAAATGATGCAATCAATATCAGCCAAAACTGGGCTTTGTAGCTTGAGTTTGACTTTGTATCTAAGCTGCTCAGTATTGACTGCTGAATTGCAAGGAGCTGTACATTGAAGCGGTTTATAAGTAATCAGCTCAAAATCAACATTAAAAAGCGCTAAAAGCTGCTCTAAATAATCAAGGTTAAAAACATTCTTAGTATTTTTAATCCAGTTGATCACTTGCAAACGTTCTTCAATTGTTTGAGCGACATTAGTCTGACACTTCAATGGCAAACCAAATTCTGTCTCATATTCTGTTAATAGTTCAGACGGAACTGCTTCCAATACTTTTAATAATCGTTTGGCATTTAAGTCACATTGAGCGAGTGCTTTTGCATGCCCGTATATATCGTCTGAAACTGTTGTATTTGCGGCATTATCATAGCCGCCAACAGGTAACAACTGACGCAAAACAGAAGCATATAGCTCTGTTGTTTGCTCTAAATCTAGTTCCATTAATTTGCACTCACTGATAATACGCCCAAGCGCAGCCAATGAGTGTGCATCCAGTCCACAGTTGGCACAACATTAGACGATGGTGTCAGTGTTATATCTGTAACGTTCGGCAATGCAACAATACGACCAATTAATATAGATGCTTGAAATGTATCCGCTGGTGCTAACTCAGCAAAATAATCTCGAATCACTTGTTCAACTTGAATAATATTTGCACCAATACCCGATACTACAGCAGCAATATTTACATATTGCTCAGTTGGCGAATAAACTTTGCAATCAGCCCAAAATCCAGCATAACTATCTAAAGCTGCTTGGGCTGCATCAAGTAAAATCTGACTCGGTAGAGTAGGCGGATTACCAACAGCAGTGATTGCTACATCTAATGAACCAAGTCCACGACGCTTTGAATAAACATAGACATGCTGAACGCCTGTAACTCCATTCATGAAGCCAACTAAATCAGCTTCACGATCACGTGATAAACCGAGCTGCTTTCGTTCTAAAAGTCTAGCTCGCCATACCTCTAATTCTTCTTGATCTGAACCACTACCAATGGAAACGTTAGTAACGATATTACTAAGTCCAGCTTGCGGACTGATCCAATACAAAGACCCGCTAAAATTCCAGCTTGTCCCAACTTTATCAGCAATAAGATTGATCACTGATGGTAAATTTTCTGTTAATACAGCATCTGCTGAGACACCCCAATAGTGTCCTTTACCATCTGTTAATTTAGTTCCAGCACTTATCGTTATATCAACGTTAGAAATTGCATTGGCTGTTCCTGAAGCGAAATTACCGCCTAATCGCGGCAAGCTTAATTCTTCAGCATGAATATATAAATATGGTTCATCAGCCGTAGCAATAAACAATTGTTTTTGAATATAAGACTGGTGACTATATAAACCGTCTACTGCTGAAGCCGTACCATCCGCACGAATAGCAGCATCACTATCATCGGGTGCATTAATGCCTGTTAATCCTCTAATTTCTTGAAGAATCGTATTTCTGATTTGTTGAAAATTCGGAATAGTAAACATTTAGCCACCTACAGGGACGAAATAGATAATAGTTTGCTTCTGACCTGTCAAAAGCGTGACTTCAATGTGTAAGTCAAGGCGGCTACGTTCGCTTTGACTTGCTGTAACTTCAATATCAGCAACACGACTTGGCTTTAAATTTTCAAGCGCTTCTTTAGCGTATTGAATAGCTAATAAACGTATACGCGGTACGTCTTTAGATCGTCTCAATAAATAAAAACGGCTGCCTAGATTTGGGTTTGCCCAATACTTACCGCGATGAATTGAAAGTCTTAAAATGATTGCTTGTAATAAATCAGTACTGAAATTTTCATCAAGACTTTCGACTATGTAATCACGGGTTTTAATATCAATTCTTGCCATGAAGCCCTCACATTACATTTTTTGACTTGGGGCAGGTGTGTTGCCGTTTGAATGACTGTTATATGTATCCCGCATTGCTTGCATTGAGCTTTTCTTGTCTGATATTTCAGCTAGTGATTTAATGTCTTTCTCAACCGTTAAACCGCCTTCGACAATTTCAACGTCACCTATCATTTTTATGCCGTTTTTATGTAGCAAAATTTGATGCCCCCATTGGTCATAAATGACGGTTTCTCCCTCATTAGCCACAACTAAAACAGGTGCTTCAGTAGAACCCACAATGACTGATCTTGATGATTTTCCAAGCATCGGAATAACTACGACACGGCTGCCTTTAGGAATCCATGAGCTAAAACCGACCTGTTGAATAATTTCCATTTCGTCCAGTACTTCGCCATCATTGCCTGTGATTTGTGCTTTAGTTCCAGCACGAGCGATAATGCCGAAAAAAGCTTGTCTAACTTGCCCGATAGCTCTTGATATTTTGCTCATTCTGCGTCCTCGTGATATGTGCCATAGCCGTCTTCATCTAACCCAAGATCGGCATTGGTTTTTTTAGACTTTTTCGCTTTCTTTTCAGGTTCTTTATAGATCAACGGCTGTACCCAATCGCCTTTGCGTTTAAGCTTCAGCTCAGTTGTTTTGCCATTGTTACGAGAAAGTTTTAATGTGCGACCCATGACGACCCAAGTCGCATTTGCACGAATTAAGACATCAGTCTGTAGATTAATTTGACCGCCTGTTTTCCAAACCTGACCATTAATAGTCCAGTCTGGAACAACAGCAGTCAGCGTATAAGCTTCTAAATCATTGTCATGCTGTATTTTATTGATAGCCGCTTGAGCTTCGGCTTGTGTGTCAATATCGCTCATTGTGACGATCTTAAAGCGCTTAAATGAATAAGGGGTATTTGCTGTCGTTGTTGCAGAAATAGCACCGCCTTTCTCATCTTGACTTATGATTTTAATGTCACTAAAAACGTTAGAAACATCTTCTTCATAACTCATGTTAATCACATTATTATCAAGACCTAAGCGCATTAATTTCAGCGTTTGAATATTTTGTTCAGCAAATTTAAATGGATCACCAACTTGCAGACCTTGACTTGCATCGAACCAAACAAATTGACCAGTCACTTGAGCAGCTTTTGAAATAGCATCATAAAGCGATTCGCCTGGTTCTACTGTGACCTTATTCTTTAGCCAGCCATCATCTTGTACACGAACTGTTTCAAAAATCGAGCTAAGATCGGCAAGTACAAATTGTTCTAACAATGTTGATAAAGTGATCTGTTTTGAGTTCTTAATTGGTACAGAACAATCAATCAATTGACCGACCATATCACGCCCTGTGATTTGCAACGCTCGACCTGATCGGCTGACTGCTTCGGTCAATCGGTCTACGATCCCAGTCAGTATCAATTCATTACCATAATAAATTTCAGCCTTTGCCCCAGCTTTAACTTGCTTCGGTAAATTACCAACAGGTGGATTGAATAATGTCATCGACCAGCCGTCTGCTGGTACATCAATTTGACTATCAATCGTTACGTCATCCCAGTCACCGCATTCAAAGCTGTCAATCACTAGCTTGATCTCAATGCCGCTATTATCTTGCATAAGTAATTAACTCCATGCCCGATCTTAAAACAGCAAAATTTACGACAGTCGGATTTAAATGCTTGATTTCTTCAGCTCGACTGATATCCCCATAAAGCTGATGTGCAAGCCAATGGGCAGTACACGGCAATAAAACTGGTGTATTACGGATCGGCGGACGTGTTTCAATTAATGCTTGTATTTGCTCATGTACATCGTTTGCTAAAGTTTTGTATTGAGCGACTTGTAAAGCTGGATCAATATTTGATTGCTTTGCTTGCTCTTGTGTAATCTCACGTTCAGCATTAATTGCGGCTTGAATATCTTTGCGCACTTGTTTACGAATGACAGCCAAGTCGCTGGGAGTCATCACAAAAGTTGATTCTTGCTGTGTTTGATTTTTAGATAGATTAGACCGAGTTTGTTTTACAATGGTCTGAACAATTGCAGCATTTGACGCTAAAGAAACAGCTCTCCAAAGTTGTTTAAATGCGGGGCTATCAAGCTGATCGTCATCGTCTTCAAAAATCTTACTGACTCGTTTGACACGATCAAACATTGAGCGCCATTTGCTAATTGCGGATATATCATTAAATTCAAAAGTAGCAAGACTGATTACATCATCAACAAGTCCAACAGCCCATGCGGGTGGAGACAAGAAGTTATCAATCTTGGCACGTACAGTATTTAAAAACCGTCTTGCTTTTTGTAAACCGTTGCGAATGCGATTAATGATTTTAAAGAACTTATTAGGATCAAGTTTTTTTAATTTCTCTAGTTCACTTTGAAATGCCGCCGCAGGCGTTAGAATAACGTGAGTATATTTTAGCTCAGGCGGTAAACTACGCGGAATAAATAATGTTTTGCGCTCAGCTTTAGCAACAAGAAAGTCGACATCAATATCACAGCCGTCTACGGTTTCTGTACCATGAACAATGTTCCAGTTTTGAACATGCACACTCTTAATACCGTCGATTGGGTGAATTAATTCACCTTCACCAGCCATTGCAAACGCTGCTTTTAGGGCATCTAAATAGATAAGATAGTCAGTGCCTGAAAGGAAAATACGCATGCTGATTCTCTCAGCATCGTTCCCCATATCTTCTATTTTTGCATCGTTAGAGTAGGGTGCTTGTTGTACAGCTAAAGCTTTAGAAATGCTATTGTTTGTTGATACACAATCAAACTTCACACCTCTAAAACTTGCTTGCTGTAAATCTTCTTTCCAGCCCATAAATAATAGCCCAATCCAACAATAAGGCTATTATTTAAAATCTACGTTTAAGTGTTTAGATGGAACTAGTTCCTTTTAATGAGGAACAGAACTCATATCATTATCGTATTTATATTGCTGTGTATTATTAACTAAAGGCTGTTCCAAATTTTGAGGTATATTTTTTTGAACCTCCGTTGGTTTAGCATCTTCTTTTAATTTTTGTTGAACGATCTCTTGTTGCTCTTGATTATATTTATCAATATTTTCCTGTATTTGTTTAGATGTAAGTTGTACAGCCTTACTTCCTTGCTCCTTATAACTATGTGCTGCTACGGTATTTTGATAATTATAACAAGGCACAAGTGATGTACCAATTTTGCACCAGCCACGTTTATACACATCTTTAGCAGGAACATTTATAGTTTCCACCGCGGGCACATATTTAGTTGCTTTTACAGGTGTAGAACTAAGCAGTGGTCTGTTAGTTAATATAACCCCATTACCCTGTTTATACTGATAAACAACACGATCATCTTTTGCGAAACATGGCATTACTACACAACAAGCAATTAAAGATAAAATAAATTTTTTCATAGAATCCCCATTAAAAAAAGAAAATACTATATCAATAAGGGTTTTGAAAAACCAAAGGTTTAGTCGGAACTGCACCCTCACGATTACCAGTATTTAATCCAAAATTGCTAAAATTGACATTGATTGCACCGCTCAGTGCGTTGGGTAATTTCTGCAACTCTTTGACTACTTGAGCAGTTTGCTTATTTTGTTCTTCAAGTAGTTTATTTTGATTTTCTAATATTCCACTTTGTTCACTAAAATATTCGCCTAACGCTTCGCCACCTTCCGATCCGCCCCAATAACCCAATGCACCGCCAATTAAACCACCAATAGCTGTGCCCACAACTGGAACAACTGAACCAGCAGCAGCCCCAACCATTGCTCCAACAATCGCACCACCAGTACCACCTACAATGCCAGCTTCTTTCACATTTTTTTGGTACTGATTAAGTGATTTATCGTTAGCAGTTTCATATACATTATAAGCGCCAGCCCCAATTGTTAATGGTATAGCACCTCGCATGAACCATTTTTTTGCACCAGCTAAAGCACCCGCTGCACCAGCACCCCCCAAACCGCCGCCCATTCTCGCACCGACACCAGCACCTGCAAGTACAGCCAAAACACCAGCAGCAGCTAATGCTGATGCAGCAAGAGCCTGATTTGCTCTCATTGTATCTTTTAAGCCTCCTTCAAAACCACCCAAAGTATCTTTGACTTGGTCATAAATTTTAATGGTTGCTAAAATAGTTTCTTGTTCTAACGCATGGGCTTGTGCTGGTTCGATCACTGATTTCTCTTTTGCAACTCTTTCATTACTACCCACACCATTCCATGATTGTTTAGAAATTCGGTCAAAATCGCCATTGTTTAAGCCTGTGATAATTGACATTAAACCTGATAAAGATTGTTGGTTATGAAAAATCTTCCCAAACTCGCCAGCAGCAATAATATTTGCAGCTTCTTGTTTAAGACTGATAGCTTTACCTTGGTCGCCTGATTTTTCAGCCGTTGCAATTTGATTCTGTAGTTCTACAAAACGCTTATTTTTAGATAATTGTCGATTCATCAGCATGACTGTTGCAGTGACCGTATCAACGCCTTTTAATTTCTGATTTGCTAAATATGTTGTAATATCAAATCCAGTACGATTTCCTTTTAAACCAATCTTTTTGATCGGATCACCATCTTGCAATTTAATGTATTTACCAATGCTTGACGCGAAGTGGTTTTGAGAAAATAAGTTATAAAGATCACGCATATTATCAGCAGCTTGAGATGGCAATCCCGTATATTTTCGTGCTAACTGCATGTGGGTAGTGACTTGATTAAGACCTTCTTCACCGCTATAACCAGCCGTTTTAGCAAAAGGTAAAACTTCGGGTAAGAAACGAGCCATGTCTTTAAGCTCAAAACCGCCAGAGAATCCAGACTGTGTGGCACGATCCAGTGCGACTTGGGTACGATCAGGTACAACACCAAACTGGCGAATTTGTTGCGTTAGCATAGCAACGTCTTGCTCAGAAGCACCATTTGCAAATGCAGTTTTAGCAATTGCAAGCAGTGGAACTTTTAACTCATCTACTTTCTTATATAAACCCGATGCAGCCAAAATGCCCGCTGCGTCTCCAATCCCTTCCACAGTGCCGTGACCTTGTCTTACGGCATCACGGGCATAACCCGATAACTGCAAATTACTAGCAACAACTTGCTGGTGAGTCATATTTGAATAACCACCATTAATGCTTGTATTTGCATCAAATATTTTGGTTTCAAACGAGCGAGCTTTCTCCAACGGATTTCGAGTTATTGCATAAGCAGCCATTGCACCAGCAGCAATACCGCCGCCAACCCCGCCAATGATACCCATACGCCCACCGCCATTAAGACCTCTATCAGCACGTCCAGCAGCTTCAAGTTGTTGACGTAAACGCTCAGCAGCAGCGGCTTGTTGACGCAACATATTGACTTGTAATTGATAGTCTCGATTCTGATTTCTAGTTTGTTGTGTCAGTTGAGTTGATTGTCTAACTTGTTGCTGCAACACACGTTCTAATAATTGATTTGTGCGTAAGCTTGCTTGAGTTTGTGTAGCCGTCTGAGTAAGTGCGCTGCGTTGTTGCTGTACAAGCGTATTCATCTGTTGATATTGACGAGCTTGTATACCAGTTTGCTGAGCCTGTTGTCTTAATACACCCTCTAGATAACGATTCGTTTTAAGCAATTCAGTAGCAGAACGTTCTTGAGCTTTATTCATTTGCTCAAGCACTTGTTTTGCTTGTTGCCCGCGCAATTTTAACGTTAAGCTGACTGTTGTATTGCCGTTACTCATTCTCTTTACTCTTACGTCTAGTTGCTACTTTACGGATGCCACCATTTGTATTTGAATGGGAATTGTTCTGCCGCCCATTTTTACTAAGTCCATTTAACAATGCCAGTGCGAAGGGCACTGGCATTGTTAGAGCTTCGCTATATGGCACACCAACTTTAAGTAATGCACCGATTAACATAGCAATGCTGCTTAACTCTCGGCTTGTTCCTTTGCATCAAGTTCAGCTTTTTTAGTTGTTAGATAGTTTAAGTTTTGCGAACTAGATGACATAAGGGTTTCATAAGAAAGCTTATGACAATTACCACTCTCATCAATAAGCTTTGTTTGCTCACATAGTTCAGCAATGCCTGTATATTGATCAGGTTTTAATTTTGATTGTAAATCTAACGCTTGTTGCACAGTTAAAGTAGACATTTCAAACTTCTTTAACTTTAACTCTTTATCACTAGCAATCACTCGGATAGCAACAGGTAAAGCACCCTCAACAAAAATACTCATATTTCATTACTCAACTACATAATCTTTATAGAAACAATCAAGAGACTGAGTTGCTTCACCATCTACAACAAACTTTTTACCAACAGTTGCAACGCCAACACCGCTATACACTTCGCGATATGAACCGTCGTCTTGTGATTCAATGATCAATGTTGCACCGCTAATATTTGCCCAATCCAATGCACCAGTTTTTGGAATAAAAGCATCAATTTGAATTGAACCCTCAGAAGTCGTACTTGCAGATTTATTTGCACGACCTTTACTATTCATTGTTTTAACTAGCTTACGTCGACCTTGTTCATTTGTACCAACAGAAGCACAATCAATTTCTTGACCATTCACGTATAAAACAATCGTACCGACTAACTCATCATCAGCAGACATTTTTAAATCCTCATTGCTTTAAAAAATAAATTTCGAATCAGGTTTTATTGTTATCTGTTTTTATGATGCTGTTTAGATGGAACTGCTTCCAATAAAAAAGCCGCAATTAGCGGCTTTTTAAAAGTTTAGCGTTAGAATTTAATAAACATCTAACGTTGCTGCGATGACATGCATACCACGAACCCAATCCGACGGTATTTGTGCATTTGCACGAGTAGGGTCTGTTTTATCTTCAAGTACCTGCAATTCACTAGCACGTTCACGAACGTTTTGTAAAATTTCAGCATCATCAAGTTTAAGTAGTTCAACTAAAATTAATGAGCGTAAGTTTTTACGTTGACGAGCCGTATTTTTACGACGACCATTTTTACGCACTGCTTGACGAACTACTTTTCGCGTATAGTCGAGAACTAACGCACCATTAATATCAGCGACAATATCATCTGGATCGCCATTAGCTGGGTTCGCTTGATACGTTGACATCGCACGTACAATCTCAGGTACACCATCTGCACCAGTCGCAATCATACAGACACCCGCACTTAATGCAGTTTCAGTACGATCCCAAGTAAGCTTGTACTGATCATCAACAGGCTTCAATCCAGCTAAGTTATAGCCATTAAAAGGCACAGCGGGATCATTAGAATCAGCCAAAGCTGCTGCAACAGTAGCAGCAATTTCGGGTACTTGATCAAACGCACCATGATAACAAGCAGCTACAAAACGATAATTCGTTTTAACTGGTGCTAGAGCTGCAAATGCTTGCGCATCATCAACATTAAAAAATGGCACAATTAAAATTGCTGGTCGTTGCTCAATAGCACCACTTACATCATTTAAATAAGTTGCCCACTCTAATGCTTTTGCTGCCATGTCAGCCCCCGTAATAGGGGCAGATAAAGCAATTATGGTATGCCCAAGTGGGGCAATTATTTCTTGAATTGACATTTATTAGTCTCCAACCTGAGTTGAACCTGAATTGCCATAACCACAACTATGTATAACTGTTGGTGCTGATCCATTCGGTGCTTTCAACATCGGGTATAAATCAATAGCTGGTAGTCCGTTTGAGCTAACCAACTGATCGTTTGGTGTTTCAATAAATAAGAAATCTAACGGTCTAGAATTGTTAGCCCAGTGGTAATTATTCTGATCCATTCCTGACAGTGTGTTTTCATCTACTTTTAAATCAAGCAATGAATAAATAGTAGACCAGCTATCAACTGGATTACTTAAATACTCATAACCTGCGGCGCGGATTAATTCTGAAAAAATTGCTGCATATGTATAAATACGCTGTGTATCAGAATTAAAACTTGCAGTCTTAGTAGTAGTTACATTATTTTCAGTTACTTCAAAACTTAAATAATAAACAGCGTCAGGAACATTCGTAAAAAATTCAGGAAATGAAGTGTTTATTGATGTTGCTAAACAATTCAAATCTCCACTGGTAGCGACTTTCCCAAAATTTGCACATCCACGATACGATTAGTCTTAACCGCTGCTGTGATCATTCGACTGGCTTCGGTTGGTGCAGCAGCAGTACCGCCAAAGGTAGTATTTGCTTGTGCCTTGTCATAAATCGAAATAGGCATAGTTGTTGATTCTGGCTGAACATCATCAGTAATAAATAAGATGTGGTGAATGTTTGCAGGCAGCCCGCTACGCTGCGCATTCAAGTTGATATCTGTGTAGATATCAGGTGTTCTAATGTTACTTGGAATACTCATTCCAACTCCTTTCTATGCGCGGCTTTTTTTACTTGGCTTGAGTTGTTAATTCAGTCGAGAAAACAGTATTCACATTTGCAAAATGCGTACTTAACCAGATTCGTTTCAAGTCAGCTTCTGCAATCGTAACAATACGTTCTTTCAATAAATTATTGCTTAAATCAAAAACACTTAAAACAACAGTATCAATCGCTGTGCGGTCAATTCGTGCTGTGTAAGTTGTGTTGTCTTGCAAGTCGACTTTATGTTCATCTGACCAGTCTCGGACTGCAATTAAGCGAGCTGCTAAGTTGTTTTGAAGAATAACTGCACTAAAGTCGCTATAAGAACCCGACTTAACACCGTCATCTACCGCAAAAGCTAAATATGTAATGTCAGCAGATGCGAACTTAAAACCGACTGTTGCAGACTCACCAATTCCGAGAGATTTTTTTGCAAACAGGCCATTGTAAGTGCTACCAGTGCCTTCTTCTTCAAAAATTCCGCCAGTGTAAGTCAGCACACCATTTTCTAAAGTGGCATTTGTTAATTCCCAACCGCCTGAGTTGTTATTTCCGCCATTGTTACCGTTACCTGAACCGCCATTGTTTGAATCAGGCAAAGTAATCGTACCGCCCAAATCTTCAACCGCTTTCATCAAAGCATTTAATTTAGCAATATCTTGACCAGTGGCTTGATCTCGACCTGTGATTCGTACTGTCATATCTAAATTAACCTCTGTACTTACATCAAAATTCATTTTCTTAACTCGCTATTTGTCCAACAACACGAGATCTGAAGCATCTTCGTTGTCGTCTTCACTTGGTTTAAAGAAATAATCAATATTTACTTTTTGCATCCAATCTGCTTCAGGAGCGTCAATGTCATGATCTGAAGCGGATTTTTTAATTGTGAGTGTCGTGTGCCATTGCTGAGCAAAAACGCTAATTGCTGCGCCTTGAGTGCGTTTGTCAAAAACTTTATCAATTTTGCCCATTGTGAATGGGGTGATACCGCATACCCCATACACTTTTAAATTATTGTTTAATAATGCAAGTTGCACGTCTTGCAACAACTGAAACGTTCCGATGCTGAAAGACTGCCCATCCACTTCAACGCCATGTCTCGTTGCTTCTTCATTACGCAACGAACGTGCGCCGACCAACGTAACAAACACCAACGGTACACTAAACCTATTTGCTGACAGGTGTTCAGGCTTGCCGCTTCCTTGGAAAGTAGTCCATACGGCAGGAAAGTTCCTAACAGTTTTCGGCAAGCTATCTTCATCAAAGTCACCACCATAAGTTTCAATTGAAGCGATATACTCACGACCCAAAGCTTTAATCGCATCTTTTATTCCTTGTTCAATGATTGATAAATTCATAATCAATAACCTCGTCCAAAGTCACGCCGCCCAACTGACCACATGACATTATTAGACGATGTAGGAGTAGGGCTAGATTCACCAGCCACAGAGCCACCTAAAGCAGCACCGCCTTTGGCAATATCTTTTAAGTCTTTAACGGCTTGCTCGTAACGTTCTTTTGAATCCTTGGTTAGATTTGTCCCAACAGAGCAACGGTAGTGGGCTATATCACACAGAATATCGACTAGATACTCAGGCACTTTTTGCAATGGCATTGGATAACGACCCGCTAAAAGACCATCCGCTTGACTACTAGCTGAAGCGATTGCTTTATCAAGTTTTACAAAATCAATCTCAATCGCGAGACCTTTCCCTTGATTTGTAATTTCGATAATTTCCCGCTCGCCATATTTGTCGATCATGTCTTGACGTGTGATATAGCTCATAAGAATTAACCCTTACCAGTTGATCCGTAGATTAATTGCCAGAACGTAAAGCCCGCATTTCCACGCGCTTCAGCACCAAATAAAAACTCACCATCCATAAATACACGTTCAGAAGAAAGGTCGGTTTGACTCACTAAATGTGCTTCTTCACGGTTTTGCCAAATTAGCGGTTTAATTGCTTGATCAACGTCCATTAAGAACCATGCATCAGGATCAGTAAGCGCACCAACTTCAAGAACTTCCGCAGCACCTTTATAGGGGTTTGGGTTGCCGTCTTTGAATTGGGTAGCTGTAACTAATGCACGGGCAATATCCCCTAGAGCTGGTGGAACAACCAACAAAGTTGGGTTTAAATCTAATGGATCACCGTTTTCATTAAGCAGTGAACGCATTGCAATACGGGCAGCGCCGAAAGACTCTTGAGCAGCTTCTAGGCTTACAATTGATAATGGCTTAACGCCCTTATTACTTACGTTTTTTTTGCCAATTTTATGATTTGATGAAATCATCGGCTGACCATCAAAGCACTTGGTAACAAATGCATTGTTCAGCAATTTAAAGACTTGTTGGTTTGGTAGCTTTTTAGCTGATTTACCAGCCCCTTGCGCTTGAATTTTATAAGCCCCAAGTTGGTTATCATCTATACGATGCTTTTTAACGGCAATCGTTACTTGGAAAGCTTTGTTTTTAACTGCATAACCGTGTTCCTCTAACTCCTGAATGGTTTTTTTACCCACCCATTCTGTCATGCTAGGGAACTCAGATACCCAACCGTAGTCGTTTTCTGAAGATGAACTTGGAACAACGGTTGCTACTTTTAAATACTGAACTTCAGTTTCTTTAAAAGCATTATTAAAGTCAGCACGTAAATTTGAATAAACTGCTTGTAATACTGCTGCTGTGACTTGCTTAATAATCATTCTACCCATACCCCTTCATTTGAAATACCTACCACACGACCAGCTTTTGAACGTGTAGCACCGCCATCTGTTGCAGCAACCGTTTGGTTATCTTCGATAAAACAAACATCACCAAAATTCGCTTGAGTGACTGGATCGGTTGTACTGTTTTCAAATAGAAAAACTTCATTTGTACGAACAGTGACCTCCATATCACCAGCCGCACCAGCGTTGTTGTTGGCTGTATCATCAAAACAACCCAAATAAATCAGGTTATTTGCTGTCGATCCCTCAACCGCATAGCCAGCAGCATTTACACATGCAATCAAGCCGACTTGAACCAACGTATTTGCCGCAACGGGTACTACAATTACTCCACGCCCACGACGTTTTGTATTACGACCATCTGTAGAAGCAGTCATTTAACGAACTCCATTTTTTTCAATGAATTCCTTTGAATTACCAAATTGTTGGTTAATCCAATCGGCTTCATCATTGGTTTTTTGCTGTTGTTGGTGGTTAGCTGCAATCGTGTCTGTTTGCTTCCCACTTAATGCTTGGATTTTGGGAGCTGTGTTTAAGAAAGCTTTCAAAGCTTCAGGATTTGATTCGCTTAAATCTTTAGCCCAAGCTTTCATCCCATCGCCTAACAAACGACCATCACTACAAGCAGCGGTTATTAGAACTTCCATATCATTCGGCTTAGCAGCATTAAGCTTTGCGATTTCTGCCTGTAAGTCTGCTACAACACTAATAGGTACATATTTTGACAAGTCTGTTTGCTGACTATTAGCCGCTGCTCTGGTAGCAATAGCCACTCCAGTCGCTTCAAACAATGTTTGGGTTTGGGCTAAAGTTGTGCCAAAAGCACTATCAAACGATGTAAATAAGCTATTGGCTGCTGTTAAAACTTCGGCTTCTGTAGCATTTTCAGCCAGCCCAAGTTTTAGCAACATGAGTTTAATAAACTCATTCATTGATAAATCCTCATCATTATTTTGAGCAAATAAATCCTGTGCTGCCGCTGCTAAAAGCTGTGGCAGTTCGTCAATATTCGGTGTGTTGGTTAAAGCGACACACAACAATCCAGTGACTTCACCAGTCGTTGTATAAGTGAAAACGGGGGATAAATACTTATATTCTTCAGCATCAATAAAGCTTTGAGCTTTATCCGTCCATTTAAAATCTGTACTACATAAGCCGACTCCCTCTATATATGTGAATTCTTTTAACCATCCAGCCGCAGGCGCAGGTTGCCCACTTTCCTGTGCTTTGAGTGTCCCATGCTCATAATCAATAACCATATCGATGCGGCGGCTATTTAAGACAGCAGCAATCTGACGACCACGATCAGGTGTTAAGAACCATGTGAAAGCTTCAACTGGACGACCATCTATCCCCTTAAAGTTGCCTTCGGGGATAATGACCAGCCGTTGCTCGGACAGGTTAAGGGCGGATGCGCATGCAGCGACTAAAAGTTTTGTTTTCATGTCTCAAGAATGACAGAGACAAAAAGGGCGGTTTAGATGGAACTAGTTCCAATAGTTTTTGATTTTTAAAAGCTAATAAGATGCGATTTAAGACATGAATAAATATCAAAGCTATCATTTATCATTTTTATTCTTATCAAAGTTTCTAACGCCTATCTAACGCAATCTAACGCTAGTTTTATTTGTTATGCGAGCTTATAAAATACTTTTTAGATATAAATCTATCGTTTCAGCGACTTCAACATAGGCTTCTTGTTGTAAATTTCCGTTTGAGTCCATCGGTAAATATGGACGAGCTTTGATTTTTACTTTATGTCCACGACCAGCCATTCCACCGAATTGATGAATCGCTGCATAAACTTTATTAGAACCGACACCAGCATGATCTGCGCCATGAAATGCGGTTAAGCTTCCAGCAAGCTGCCCCGATACTTGCAGAATTTTTCCAGCTTTACGTTTTGCGGCATAAGCAGTGCTGAGACCAGCCCACTTGGGGCGACCCTCAGCATTAAAATTTTCTTCAGTAACATTCAACAGCGTCATAGAAATACGCTGCATAAGCTGGGTTGTGTCGGCTAGTTTGTCGGCAGCATCTTCTAATTTTTGTTGTAAAGCAGAATCGTCGATGATGATTTGCATTAATAAATAACAATCTCAGAATGATCAGAATTAACAACTGGAACGGGCAATTGTTCACAGCTAAAACCCAAGAAATTAAGAACTAGGGCAAACTGGTCATTATTTTTTAAAGGTTCAGTGACAGGAAAATTCACGCCATTGATAGCATGGGCGATATAACCGTCTTCAATTGCATATTGAGCGAGTTTAGTAATTTGACGGATGATTTCATCATCACCAGCAAGCTTGCCTGTGGCTTGATCCCATGCTAAAGAGACAACAGGAAAATCATCATGTTTTAATTCAATATCCATACTGCCTCCTTATAAACAGTGAAATAAGATACCTAAAGCTAATTCTAGCATACGCGTATCTTTTTTATACATATCAAATAACATTTTAGCATCACGTCTTTCAACACCCAAGATTGTCTGCAATGACATGGTCATAACTTCTAACGCTTCATGTCCAACCGATTGTTTATATTCTTTGCCAAAGTATGCATTCACATAACCATCGGGCTTTGCAACCTCTGACGCTGGATAGCTTTTAATGCCAGTTAGATCACTGAGTTTTTGCAACTTTTCATGCTTAGTGCGTAGTCGATGCTCTTGTTGAAATAAGTCATCAAGATCAGGACGTGCGGCTTGGATTCGGTGCGCGAACTCATGTACTGCTGTACTGATATTACCCGCCATGATAAAGCCTTCGCCTTTTTCTGTTCTTAAAACCCCAAACTTTGGCAAACGTACTGTTTCAGCTTTTTGAGATGTATAAGCCCAACCGCGATCATTGCTGAATTTGACATTCAGCTTGCCGTATTCATTTGCTGCTTTCACCCACGAAGCGGGGTATCCCTTTGTGGCTTCTTGCATCATATTTTTAGCTTGCGCACCGCCTTTAATTTCAGCTTTGACTGTGCCAGCCTGCCGAGTTCGCTCTAATTCTCTAACGACCCATTTTTGCACTTTTTCATGATGCTCTAAATAATCCACTGGTGACTTAGCTGACTCTAAAATCTCTTTGATGCTTTTATTTGCTGTCGCTGGAATATTCAAAACATCATTTAAACGTTGCTGACCAAGCTTAACAAAATCATCGACTGTGGCATTGCTAGGGCTAAAAACGGGATGCTCTGGTAACTGTTTAATAATATCGGGGGCAGTCTTTTTAATTAGTTGAGTGGTTGCACCAGTAGACGGGGCAGCATTAAACCCCGCATCAGTTTTAAACGGAATCTCCATACTCGGCAATTTAAGCCGCGTAATATTTGCCGATTCATTATGAGCAACGCTCACAACGTCAGTAAATAAATGTCCTTCGCTTGACTCGATTGTATAGCCGCCACGCTCAACTGATCCAGCGGTCATTGGTGAAACACGACAACGGCAATTCCAGCCACAAGGCGGAAAGATCGTATCCCATGCGGGATCATCAGCTCGCATGACGCGACCGTGCAATGCTCGATGCGCTGGACGAGTCCGATTGTCCATAATGGCAATATAACGCCAATATGGGTGCGTATCCGTTGCTTGAAGCATTTCATGCCGACGACCCGCCATGTATGCAGCTTGCAAGTTTGTACGATAAATGGTCTCAAGCCGCCACGGATTACCCATGTCACGCCCAGTATCATCTTTACCCCACCAGCCCTTTTTTTTCAGCGTAGGCGTAATATTGTTACGCCATTCCTCTAATGTTAGACCTTTCTTCTGAGCATCAATTAACGATTGCTTAATGTCGCCCAGCAAGTCGATCCGCGCTAGGTTTGCAACTGTAAAAGCTTGGTTATGAGCAGCGTCACGTATGTCATACCAATTTTTTGTAGGTACAAGTTGCTTATTTTCTAAGTACTGAATCGCAACATCAGGTGGCTGACCAAAAAAGCCATGTAAGGTTTTAGAATCTAACGGCATTATTGCAACTCCGCTTGAGCAGAAATTGCACCCCATGCTTCAGCCGCAAATAACAAACTTGCAAGCATCTCTTGCATCTGATCCGCTGAACGATCAGGGCTGATATTCGCAAGAATGCCTAAAGCATCATCAATCGTTGTTGCCGTTTCTAATTTCTTCAGCACAGACTGAATCATGACTTGCGCTTGAGCATTGAGCTGTCCAGCATCCAACTGATTAATTGCATCATCTAACGCGACTTGATCCTGAAATAGTTCTGTCTGAAGTTGTTGAGACAATGCAGCTAAACGAAAGCCTTTAAATTGCTGGTTGTTTGCAGCAATGCTTTGCTGACTTGCGCGAGATAAAACCGCTGTGTTTTTATCTTTAGGCATCGGAATGCCTAGTTTTTCATGTGCCCAATCAGCGGGGATTTGCATTCCAACGTCAACTAATTCAGGCAATGCTTTACTGTAAATCTCAATATCTTCAATGTCGTTAGTATCAAATTTAAACTTTGGATAACGATCTTTACTGATATTAGGGCGATTCAAACGCATTAAATAATCAATTAAAGAGCCATTAAACGAGCGGGCTAATTGCTTTGCATCTGATTTTGTTAATGTCTTAAAACCGTGTTCATGTGTTTTAGATTGAGCATTCGTACTTGTTTTGCCATCTGCTTGGCTAAGTAATGTTCCACCGACAATGATTTTCGATTCAGTTTGTTCACACCACTTAATGAAACCCATGTGATTTTCGGTGTCACCGTCAGCAGCTTTCTCAAAATCAATTTTCATCCCTTGTGGGATGATACCTCCCGCATCTCGTCCAATGCTTAAAACCGCTTTTAATAGCGTCCATTTTTCTTCTTTAGTCGCACCCGCTGGATATGAACCAACACGGAGCGGCAAGCCATAAATTTCTAAAAACTCTAAAATGTCTTTAACACCGTAGTTTTTAAATAAGTACGGATAACATAAAACACGGTGTAAACCTGAACGGGAAATATAGCCCGACTTCGCTTTATGGAAATGGTTCAGCCAGCCATAATCCCAAAACTCAGCGCCATCAACTGAGTAATCATTAAGCCTTAACTCATTCGGTTTATTTAACGGTGTTTTAAAATCACGGGCTAAGCAATGCTCAAATGAGGCGGGCAGAATTAAACTACCGACCCGTTGCCATTCGATTGTTTGGCAACTATAACCATGACCGATTGCATCCATTGCATCAAAAATTACGGTTTCGAAATCTTCAATATCATCAACCCATTCATGTACTTCAGCCGCCAATTTTATTTCTTCTGTTGACGCATTTTTAGGCGGTATTACCGACCATTCAAGACACTTAACAGCTTGTTTTCGTTTATCTAATTCGCTGAAAATATGACCGTCACGTTCTTCCATGTCTGCACCTAAATCAGCTTGTGCAGTCAAGTCACCAGCTTCAGCAGCTCGTAACAGTTGATTTAAACGTGCAGGCGTTAGACCTAGCGCAGGGTGTTCTTGCTGATTGATCCAGCCAATGTCGGCTGTTTGCGGGGCATCCAAAGCAGCACGATTGTCTTTAGACTTTTTGTCTTTCTTAGCCATGAAAAAATGCCAATATCAGTATTGGCATTATTTTTGATGGAATGGATTTTATTGTTTAGATGGAACGACTTCCTTTAACTTTCCAAAAAATCAGAAATAAACTAGATTGTGTAAATCAAAACTTAACATTAATTAATTGAGTAGAAATATGAGTTCTTATTTTGTTCCTGTTTACCGTAAAGATATTGGTCGATCTGTTGAATTATTAGCATATTTAAAGCCAATGACTGCACATATCGGCTATCCTGAACTTGGTAAAATATATGATTGGTTGAAAGACCAAATAAATGATGAATTAGATGAAAACCCAATTGAATGTCAAAGCATAGAGTTGAAAATCATATATGAAATACCACAAGCATACTTTCAACTTTGGAATAAGCAAACTAGATTGACTTTTGAAGAAAGAATATCAAATGCTGAGATGCAGCAGCTATTAGATAAACATAGAGTTTTTAATGTAAACATTACATTAAATGAATACCAAGAAGAAAATACCCCAATACCTCGCTTGTTTTGGTAAAAATAAGATTTAGGTTGGTGGCGTTAGATTGTTCCCGCAATCTAACGCCACCCCATTTCAATTAAAGTAAAATAATTTGAGCTAAATCCTTTTTAGTAATTTTAGAATCGCCCATGAAATCTTTATAATCTTTAACAGTGAAAAAGACTTCTTCTTCACCAAGCTGATTGGTGTCATCTTCACCTTTTTCAACAAAGGCTTTATTTCGAAATTTCATATAGTTGTCAAAACCTATATATTTCTCACCATTTTCATCCCAAAGAAAAACTTGCTGATCAGCAAGGTCAGGATTCTTTTCAAGAAAATTATTCAAATTTTCAACTAAGGTTTTTAAATTCATTTTTGTTTCCTCTTGGCTACATATATTTAAAATCTGAAAGTAAGCTGTCCAAATCATCACCAAACTCATCGGACTCTAGGCTTATTGAAATTGACATAAATTCAATTGGCGCTTCAGGATTGCAACTCGCAAAGTCACAAAGCAAGTGAGCAATACCACTGTCACCATGTCGGTTTTTATCCGTATTAGATTTTCCTGCTTCAGGAATGCGGGCAACACCTTTGACTAGCACAAACGCCCGATGATCTTCTTGAATATCCCGATCCGCTGGCATATCAATAATTTCACCATCTTCTAAAGCTGATTTGAAATGTGGCGTATTCTCTCGATACCAGCCCTCATTGAGCATGACCGCTTCAATACGTTCGCCATAGACGATTTTTAAAGCTTCAGCTAAAAAGCCGCCATTACCTGTGGCATCTTGTGCGCCTTTCCGTAGGTTCGGCAACATAGCTAAAATAAGCAGCATGACTTTTTCTTGTTGTTTGTAAGGCACGTTAAACATTTCAAAAACAAACGGGCAGTAGCGTCTGCCGTCTTGCTTACGCTGATTCAGCCAAAGTGAACAAGCATTTTTCTTACGTGCAAAGTCTAAGCCGTAGTAGCTTTCTTCTTGTCGTGGCAGGGCTTCAAGTAAAGGTTTAAGGTGTTCATTAAACCATTCTTCTATCTCAATCATACGGCTGATTTCAGACGTATCTTTATACTCCCAATGCTTTGGTGCTGTGAAACGTAAAACTGGAATATCAAAGTTTTTACGCTTATTGAGCAAAGCAACTGACAGCCATTTGCCGCCACCATTACTCGGAATAACATCCAATTCTTCAGAAGCGCCATCGCCATAGAATGAATAGATTTCATCTACCCAGACTTTTTCTTCTTCTAAATCGTAGTCTGTACCTTTACGCATACAAACACGTTTATAAAGCCCTTGTTCAACGGCTTCATGAAAGGTGACGCGATGTACTGTACCTTTACGCTTTCCAGCTCTAATCTCTTGGATCAGTACATTAAACGGATTATCTTCACCGTCATGTGTACTAATAATCCGAACTTTACCGCCCCAAATTAAGAAAGCCATAGCCGCCTTAATTAGCTCATCTAGGTCATCATGGAATGCAGCTTCATCAAGTACCAAAATACCTTGTCGACCACGCAAGTTAGATGGTCGACTGGTGAGCGCTTCAATTCTTAAACCCGACTTCGGAAAACGAATAATAAACGTTTGAATCTGTTTATCACCGTCCTCCCAAATACCATCCTCAATCTCAGCCGCCGCAAGGTCATAGGCTTTCGCCCACATTGCACAGGCTTGGATAAATTCGACAGTCATATCTTTGTTGTAGCCAACATAATAGATATTCTGTCCACCCGCATTGCGATCCGTTGATGCAATCAATGCAACGTCGGCAGCTTCAGCCCAAGTCAGACCAATACGACGCGATTTTTCCGCAATTTTAAGCGGGCTTTCATCCGCGACCCATTGCTGTTGATATGGCAGTAAGACTGCTGGAACTCGGTCAAACTCAGGCAACAAGTCGGCAAGTGGGGACGGGTTCATTGTCATTTTTTAGCAATCCCCAAAATTTGAGATCGAATTTCAGCAGCCGATTCTTGAGACAGACCGCCTTTTTTGACAATATTTTCAACCGCTTTGGCTGCGGCTTCAACTTTATCTTTAATCTCAAGCTCCCACTTTTTCTGATTGACAGAAGCTTTAGCAATCTCAGCAATACCTTTACCCGCTTTAGCTAACAGCATGATACGGTCTGCTGGATCAGCATCAGGGTTATCAGACTCTTGCAAAGCAAGAAGAGCATTGAACAATTCAGTTTGAACCAAAGACAACACTGCCGAACTGCGTAAATCACCATCATCAGGTGCAGCATCTGCAATCATCATGGCTGCTTGTGTACTGGCTTGAACCGCCGCGAGTTTATTTTCAAGTTTTTGACCGTAGCGATGAATAGAAGATTTCCCAATTGAATAGCCTAACTCAGTCAGTTTATTGGCAATTTCTTCATACCCACAAAAACCCTTATCCATGAGCCAACGATCAAGTTTTTGCTTGTCTTCAGGTTTTAGCTGATCAATTGCAGATTCACGCCCCATAATTACCCCTGCCAATACTTTGCAGGACGCGCAATACCTGCGTAGCAATCAACTGTGTATTCAACAATATCAACGCCATAATGGGTTAATTTACTATGCCAATGACCATCAGGTTGCTTTGTCAATTCAAGTAACTTTCGATCAGCTAAGTATTCAAGCTGGGTATGTAATTCATTCACTGAGGAATCGGGATAAATTGCTTGCATCACCGATAATAACAACACATCCATAGCACCCAATGGACGAGCTTTATTTAACGCATTCAGCAACTGCCAGCGCATACTTTCACGACGAGCTTTTGCTATATCTGTCATTGCTGCATTCCTTGTTTAATTTGTACATTTTCAAGCTTTTGAGCGACTGCATCTAACTTGGCTTCAATCACGGTTTGCCCTCGAATATAATCCTCACGAGCAACAAACTTATTGGGTAGCTCAGCTTTGTGAATCAGGAACTCACGCTCTAACTGGCGAATATCGTTCTGACTTTGTTCAGCCTGACGAGATACATGCTCAAGCTTTTGATTTGTGGTGCTGAAGTTTTGGTCTAAACTTTTTTCTATTCGTCCCCACAAGACTTTGACCGTCCCGATCACGGTGCTAAGCACCGCAATCAGGATCATGACAAACTGATAAACTTCGAGTTGAATCGTCATGCAGCCCCCTTATCATCAGCAGGGGGTAATGGTTTAGATTGATTGACAAAGCGTAGAATCCCGCCACTGATTGCAATACCAGCGATAATTCCTAGACGAATGTGATCAGGCAAGATAGCTAGAACTTCAGGCGGAATTGGTGCTGTTGCCGCAATTGTGATCAAACCAAAAGCCCACGTAGAAATCCATTTCCAACCATGTCGCCAGTTCTCGACCAAAAACTTTTGTTGTGGTTCAAAAAATGAAGCATCTTTAGCATTAACAGAACTTAAAAAATCAATTTCATTTTTTAAAGTTGAGACACGCCCTTGATGTTTTTTAGCTTGGTCAAGTAGCTGTTGCTTCAAGTTTTCAACCTGAAGAGAGAAATCAGCATTTTTATTCTCATAATCAGTCAGTTGTTCTTTTTGATTACGAATGATTTGTTTACTGGCTTCTTCATTGGCATAAAAAACTTCTTTGGCATCTTTAGAAGCCATCTCATAACCAGCTTTCCATGAGTAATCTAATTTATCGTTTTGATCCTCATATAAACGATCAATCACATTAGACATCTGAACTTGCTTTTTAATATGCCGTTCAACTCTATTGAGCTGAGCCAAAGGGCGGATAGGGCGTTTTACTTTATTGGTCATAAGTTAATTTACCCCGTTAGAATAATGGGTAACACCGTTAACTTTTTTAGCAGTTAGGACTTGACCACGCTGTTCACCTTTTTGACTCTTATAGCCAATATGAACCCATTCATTAAATTCAAGAATGATCTGATCAAATTTGATGCCGCGCTTTGGTAATTCTTCAGCCAAAAATATTGCAACTTCTTTAGGCGTACCAAATGAGGGACAGATAAAATCAATCGCATAACCAACACAATGTGCTGAGGTTTTACTCCCACCAACCGCATTATTGACTGCAATAGAACGATAGCCCGAACTAATCAAAACTGATTTATCAAGTGCATCACGTACAGGCTGAAATAGCTCATGGCATGCTGTGATTAAATTGGCTTGATGATCTGTTGTCGGGATATTTTTAATCCCTTTACGCACCGCAGTATTACTATGTAATAACTCTGCTAAAGTAAAATTCTTTGTGACTTGCATGAGTAACCTCATAACTTTGTTATGGGTATATTTTTATATTTATAGACAGGAGAGTTTAGGGGGAACTAGTTCCAATAAAAAATTATAATAATTATTAAAAAATTAAAGCCACATTAAATGTGGCTTTCTAACTAGGGTTCAAACATATCAAGTTGCCGAGCATCCTTTTTCACTTCCTGAACTGCTATTTTACTTCTACGCTTTAATTCACGTACCCATCTGCTACTAATATTATATTTCTTGGCAAGTTCACGATTATTCAACTTTTCACTGTCTTGCAGTATTTTTTCATGCTTTAAAAATGCCGCATATTCATGAGCATAAGGAATATAAATATTGTCTCCATTCCAATACTGACAAAGTTGTTTAAGATTATTAAAGCCAATTAAATGTGCAAGCTCATGACGATCATTGCACATTTTAAATGTCGGCAGTTTTAATTCACTGCCGCCATATTGATTAACAATTGCAAGTGTTGTCGTAAGATCAGTTAAACGAATCATCGTCTTTAACGTCTCAGGCAACTTATCTAAAAACTCATCATTCATCTTTATTTGCCCTCCGTTTTTTGATTTCTAACGCGGCTACAATCTTCCAAAGCTCATGCTCAGTGCAAAATTCTAACGCTTCTTTGTTAAACATCTTTTTGGCAATACCGATTGCATAGTTCCAGTGTTTACCGCTATCTGCCAGTAACGCTTCAATTTTATTTATAAGCTGCTCTTTAGAAAGTCTGACTTCAGGCTTTTTCCCAAAGTCTTTCCGTTGATTAAAACCCAATGTCTCCATGTGCTGTAAAACATGAATAAGATGATCATCGCTCATATCTTTGGCAGATCGCTTGCCCGTGACATGCTCAAGTATGTCACGGTAGGTATCATCATCAAGATTAAGCGACTTTTTGCCCATGTGAATTGCAGCAAGGCGGCTTTTTCTGCTGATCATGCTGGCATCTCCGTTACAAGCTCAATCGAGTCACAGACTTTGACCAAGTGATTGATTGCCGCTCGTCCAGTTGAGAAGTGAGTACCCTTATAGTGAATTTTCTCATCTAAGCTTGGGAAATTTTCATACGCTCTTTTTTTCCCAAAAGCTTTTATGATTTTTTTCTTTTTTACTGGGCTATAAACTGATTTATAGCGGTCAGGATAAAATTTACCTTCAGGGTGTAACTCTGGATGAAGTAGCCATTCGCCCTTACACCAGCTATTAACATAGACTGCAACAGCAAGTTTTAAATCTTGGATGCGTTCAAGTGACAAACGAATTCGATAGCCGTCACAATCCAAGTCAACACAATCAAACTGGCTATCAATCTTTTTAAGAATGAAGTCCTTTTGAGCTTTAGATAGAGTCACGCTACTTCTCCCAAACTTTCCACAACTTCAGGCGGTAAATTTTCTAAATCTTCGATTGCTATCATAGGTATCCAAATCCGTAATCATTCATTTTTATAACTCGTTCGTCCGTCTCAGGATTGCACTTAACCCCTAAAGTCTCTGAACCACCTTCAGGCAATAAATTCAGTGGGCTAATAGAACCAGCAGAGTGAATGGTGCAGTCTTTAAGAACTTCTTTTTGCAAGGCATCTGCTACATCTTTATGCACCAACTTATTAGGGAAAATGACTGGTATAAGTTCAGACATATCGTTAATTTCTTTTTTAAACATGATGTACTTCATAAAATCCTCGCTGCTCATCAGTACCAGTCCACGACGGCTGGTAGACACGGGCGGTTGCCCGTGTTTCGCTTATTTGAAAAGTTGAACTGCTGAATCAATCGCAAACTGAAGAACTGTATTCTTTGAAATCGTTTGATTCGCATAGTTCAAAATGTGGTATTCGAAATACCCCGAATAATTAAATTTTTGCTCAACTCTCAAGCCTAAAGATTGCAAAATATCTTCTTGGCGGGTTCTAAGATTACGGATTAATAACTTATAATTTTGAATGGTAGGTTTTGGATTCATTGGTTATTCCTTGACTCACTCATTTAATTTCAGTAGCACATGAATAAGCACAAAGCAGATAAATCCCAGCCATTAGACCTGTACAGAAATAACTACCAGCAACAAAACCGCAACATGCTATAGCTAAGGCAAAATTTCGCATTTTTTCACCTCAAACATTCGCTAGATCAAGCGAGATCGGCTGGTATTTACCTTCCGTGTCACGCTCATAAAAGCGGATATAATCTTTGCTATCAGTAATGATGATGCTGTCGCTGATCGCTCTCATAGCATCAAGCCACTTCGGATCATCAATGTTGTGACGACGCAGCCCAAGCACACGACCAGTTGAGATTTTTCCCTCTTTATCAACTTGGAAAGCATCAAGAACCAACGTTTTTAAGTTGATATTCGAGTCAGTCGACCAAGACTGGATACACTCATCAATTAAGGCTTTTGCAGCTTGTAAGCGCTCATCAAAACGGATGTAGTCTTGAATCTGTCTAACGATCTTGAAACGACCATCAAAGCTATGCAGCGTTACATTTCCTTTAGTACCGCCAAGCTGAACGTCATACTGTTCAGCCGAAAGTTCTACAAATGCACCTATATCGCCAAAAGCTAAGCCCTTAAAATCACGCAAACGTTCTTGCTCAGCTTTTGCGCTCTCACATAGACGTACAACTAAGTCGCTACGTTCTAAGTCCATTGGCTTAATTTGTGACAATGGAATCAAACGACCTCTCATGTCTTGTAAATAACCTTCAGGTAATTGCATTGCTGTATTCATAAAAATCTCCAAAAAAAAGCCACCATTACAACTGCCCAACAAATCCATCCAACACTTTCACTATCCATTAGATTTTTCCTAAATTTTTCAAATATTTGATTCTATTACTTACTGCGATTGATGTACGCTTCAGTGAATTTGCTATCTGCTTGTGGCAGCGTTTTTCACGATACATACTGATCAATTGAGCCGTGTCCTCATCAGACCAACGCGGGTTTTTAAGCTGAATATCTTCTAGCTCTAGACGTGTGCGAATTGCTCTATTTACCCCGTAAATTGTGCGTCCTAAAACTTCAGCAATTTCGGGAACTGACAGACCCGCTTCCCGCATTTCAATGAGCTTGTTTATTTCCCAACCCGACCATCGAGACCACTTAATAGCTGTCATGCTTTAGCTCCTTTACACTTACGGCATTGTCTCCAGTGCCGCATTTCGCTTGGGTTATGAGTAGGTGCTTCGCGTTCACTAAATGCAGAACACTGAGCAGTGGTGATCGACTTATCTAAATATGGACATTCAACTGTGCTAAGCACTTCAATGACACGCTTTTCAATCTTGTCTGTGCTGCCCTTATATTTGCCACGAAACGCAAGAGACAAGCTTGTACGTGCATAACCCAACTCCTGAGCTAAAGCGGTCAACGAACCGCCCGCATCAAGCTTGGCTTGAATGAGTTCTCGCCAATGATTTACATCACTTGATTGAATGATTGCGCCCACAGCACCACTCCCATGAATGTGAATAGAAGAACCACAAGCATTACAATCACTAAACCATACATACGATTTCTAAAACGCTGATTTTCTACAGCTTGGTTGTATAAGCTTTTGTACTTGTTACGCTCTTTAAGTAAGTGCCAACGGTGTTCATCAAGAGCCTTGTTTTGTTCAATTAATTGATTTAAGTTCATTTTTCTACACCCATTAATGTATTAATGTTTGGGTCAAAAACTTGCCCGTTTTTCTTCACGGCAGGGGGCATTGATCCTGTATTCATTTTTTTTAGTAGCTGGTACTTTTGACCTGTTTTACTCAAATATCCAGCCGTATGCAGATAGGACAGATAAGTCGCTGCGCAAGCATGCGAAATTGTATGCTCAGGCGTACTAGCAAACTGTGCCAACTGCTTTGACGTAAATGCTGCATTAGTGATACGCAGAGTATTCCACATCGCTTTGTTCTTAATGTTCATTGGTGTAGGCGTACCACGTTCAGTCACTTCGGGTGCTGTATAACCAACGTCTTTGATGAGTTGGTAATGGTTAGCTACAAAACCACGATTAAGATGATTTGGCTGTTTAGAGGTCTCATGAATGAAGCCTGCACGCATTAACCCAACAATGTAAGCGCGTGTAGAGCTAGGTTTCACATTGCACGTTTTTGAAATTTGAAGAACTGTAAAATCATTAGGGCACTTGCGAATCTCAAGCCACATCAACTGACGTTGTGATTGATAAGGTTTTCCTACACTCATATAAGCTCCCATTAGAAAGTCCTCGGTTTTGGGCTTTCACCAGTAACAAAGCCATGTGGTAAAATTTCTTTCAGGTTTGCCAGCGTCACTTGACGTTTACCAGCTTCAAGAGCAAGCTCTCCCAAATTCTCAAGATTGCTCGATACACGACGGGTTGAACCACGCACTGCTGCAATCAGCATTTCAAGCACTGCATCATCAATGGCAATTTCAGGTGCATAAACTTGACGCAATAAATAACAGTCATCTAGATCAGTTGGTAAAGCTGCACACCAGTTGAGAATTCGTCCGTGAAATCGCTCCCAACGTTCCAGTTTTTTTGGCAATAATTCCTCACCAATCACTAAAATTGTCCCTTGGCTTGCTTCATACAGATCACGAACAATTTCAACTTTTCCACTATTCACTAAGTGATCAAACTCATCAATAATCAGTGGCTTGCCCGTCTTTGCAATCTCACTTGCTGCTGTTTCCATCATGTCATTCAATGTCCCCGCCACTGGAATAGACATCTCACGCAGTACTGCCTGTAAAAATGCTTTTTTGCTATATGTCGATTTTACTTGCACATAAAAAGCGCCAGTTTTATTCGCTACAAAATTAGCGGCAAATGACTTTCCTAGACCACTGTGCCCATAAAAACAAGCAAGCCCGCTAAGGTTCGGATTACGCTCAGAAGTACGCATCACAGTTTCATAACACTGTGCAATGTTACGAATATTCGCGATTCCGCTATTGACACTTTTTGACATATTCAAATATCCTTTATTTGGTTTAATTGATTTATAGCCTTAGTTGATACGCCAATATCGCTAAAGCCCGATTGCTGATCGTAGTTGCTCAGTCTCTTTAAGATGCTGTTGCAACTGTTGATCTTCATTACATAAGCGTTTGAACTTCTTAGAAAGTTGAAATGCTCCCCAAAATTCCTTGTCACTATCATTGACAGACTCGCCCGCTAAAATCGCCTGATCTAGGCTCATCCATTTGCCAATTTGCTCATCAATTGAAACTATAGGAACAGCTTCCATTTCATCGACTGGCAAAGCATATTTAGGTTTAAACTCTTCAACTTGTTTGACTGGTAGAGCTTCAATCTCGGCTAAAATCTCAGCATTTGAACGTAATTGACGATTAGGGAATGGAATCACTGTCTGTTGTTCAATATGTTCAATCACACGTCTAGGATTCAGTTCCTCCATGACTTCACGCTGTTTCACTGCAAGACGATCCAAACGACCCTGAGCGCGTTTTTCTCTAGCTTGTTCAATGACAGGTTTAGGAAAATAGTCACGTCTATTGGCATCCCACATTGCATGGCAAATAAATTGACCATCCAAGTTGCGAACTGTAATTTTGTCAGCGTCATGAATGTCATAGCCGACTAAAACCGTATCGTTGTGATATTCCTCAAGTAGCTTTGAAAAATAGATATTGCTAAACAGACGGATTTCACAGCGCAGAACCTTACGTTCTTCATACGGACGAAACATATCCTCAGCATCCCAGTCCTGCACAATATGAACAGGTAACTCGCCATGCTCAGACCATGCCTCATTTGGCGTTTGATGACGCTTTTTCATCGTCATGGGGTCAGTGATACGCTTCAGAGAGCGATGAGGCTTGTTGTTGTAAAGAGCTACCACATTGGCTGCAAGTTCCATAAAATCAGACCATGAGATCAAGGCTTTAGACTCGCCAAATTCGATAATGTCCTTACGTGTGATCTTGTGGACTGTTTGGCTTGCTTCTGCATCCATGTCCTTACCAATGTAAGTAGGCAAAGTTTTGGCAGCATTGACCCATAGCGTTTTATGGCTACGTTCAATTAAACCTTTACCCTGCGAGTTATAAGGCAGAGCATGTGAGACCGTGATATTTAAGCGACTTAACACACCACGCCCTTGAGCTGTCAGTAAGTCATTCTTATAGCCAGAGCCATTATCAACATAGAAAATTGCTGGTATGCCATGTAATGTTGCACACATGCGAATTGCATCAAGCACAGCCCAAGAACTTTCAGACAATGACACTGACCAACCAACCATTTTTCGAGAAGCAACATCTAAAATTGCTGTAATTTCAGGACGAAATGGCTTTCCATGCATAGGGTGAGCTACCTCAGCATCAAAGCAGTGACCATCGGCTGTGTAGACATCTGCGGGTAATAGGTCTTTACTATCTCGACGTATAAAAGCTTTGATATTTTTAATATCACGGCTACCCATACGACCTTTTTCACGTTCAACAGCCCCAAGTTTCTGAATAAAATTGCGTGCTTGGGTGTAGCTTGGTTGCTCACCGCTGTAATAAGACGGCAAGAACTCAAGACAAGCTGCTAGAGTCGGTTTCTGTGGTCTGCGATAAAGCGTGAGTAAAGCTTCAGCCCAATCAGGAATATCCTTTTTTGCCCGTTCTTTGGGTGCAAGAACACTGATTGCGCTTATATTTTTTCCCTCAGCAAACTCAACTGAACCAAACCAGTCAAACAAGGTGCGGCGGCTAACCACACGATTGTCACCAGACTTTGCATTAGCTTTCAAAACAGCTTCTTGCAGTTCAGGTGGTAGGCTGCGGTTTGTAGCATCGGCAATCAATTGCTCAATAGTGCGTGTGATCCGCGTTCCATGATTCACTTGCTGCTGTAAAAACCGCACGATAAACAAACGGTTTTCTGCAATCTCACGTTGCCAATTACTTAGCTGGTTAGCTGACTGAATTGGTTGTGATGGGTTAGTTTCAATTAGCCCTGTTTCTAATTCCACAGTTGCAGTTAGATTTCTGCTTTTAAGAACTTTTGATATGATTAAGTTCTTAAAATTATCATTAGGTTCGTATTCTCGACGAACACCCCCTTTCCCGCGACTAGGAACTTCTTTATACTTCCAATTGTTTCGTGTTAAGAACTTGTCTAATCCTTTTTGACTTTTAGGTAAGCCATCAAGCTCTAATTCAAGTAATTCGGTTACACTGTAATGAGTTTTCATGTTTACACTCGCTCGCTATAACGAGGGTAAATACGCTTGTTATTGCTAGTCCATCGTTCAGGGAAAAGCACATAAAGTGGTTCTCCTAAAAATTTAGCAATAACAAGCTCTGCACTTTTGCATGGTTTTATTAAAGCACTGCGTAAAGTTGTTTCGGGCATTGCGTTATCATGAGCTAAATCAGCTAAAGTCTTACCTTTTCTGTAAATAGCTGCTTTGATTGCGTGTTTATCCCAGAACTGTTCTTTTGGGTTTTGCATACTTCCCATATTGAACTCCCAGCCTTGTTAGGCATTTTTTTGACCTGTTAGAATCATTGTTTAATGAATCTAACGACAATATAAGTTCTTAAAAAAGAACTGTCAATAGTTCTTAATTTAATTAAGAACTAATTTTTATTGGATTTTATAAAATTCAATATTATCAATAACTTATTTTGGTTCTTAAAATAAAGGAATTATGTGTTATGAGTTCTAATAAAGCTAAAAGTAATTCAGAACTAGAGAATCCATTAAAAGATCGTATAAAAGTTCTTATGACACCTGATGAACTTGAAAAACCATATAGTTTTGCAACACGGGTGGGGTTATCAAAAGGTACATTTACTGGAATATGGGTAGAAGGGAGAAAATCCTTCCATCAAACTACTGTAGAAAAAATATGTAAGGCTACAGGTGCAAACCCTGGTTGGTTAGTGACGGGAATAGGAGAGCCATTTACGGATGTTGTTCCAGCAGTTCAACAAGAACAAACCACACTGGTAGAGCCACAGATCATAGAGGAAGAGGGTTTAAAGATTACAACGGCTATAGATAAAGCCATGCTACAAACCGCATTAGAAACAACAGAAAAAAAGCTTAGAGAACAGCATCTTACTATGCAACCAAAGCCTAAAGCCGAATTCATTCTTATGCTTTATGAAATCCTGATTGACCAAGAAAAACAGTCATATAACAAGCAGTTATTGAATGATGTGATCTATGAAGTAGAAGAATGTTTAGAAAGGCTACATAAAATGATGCTAGTTGATAAAAAAACCTTATTAATAATAGCAATTTATACATTATATAGTGTAAATTCACAGGACAAGAACGGAATTAGACAGACCGTTACAGACATTGTTAGGAAAGCTGCATAATATGCCTGAGAGAACAAACATTTTACAATTCTTAGACCACCACACACAGGGAGATAAGCAACCACATACTATGCTAAAATTTGAGCATAAAGGCTGTAAAATAGAACTCACGACTATGAATGGCAAAGAAAATGCTAGGGAGTTGTTAGAAACCTGTTTACAAGCTGTTTATTTAAAAAACGATGCAAAATAAAATAAAAAAACGCCTGTTTTGCTACCGATAATCCAATTTCGGTGCAAAAAAATGGATAAAGCCATGATCCAGCCTTATCCTCTTTAAAAAATCCTCAAACCTTTACGCTTCAATCATTTCATCCCGCTTCATCCCATTTCTTCCCGTCTCATCCCACGCATAGCCTAGTGCAGAATCAATCAGTAACTCACAAATCTATATCAGATGAGGAAAAATAATAATGATCGTCACTTTTATCTCTCAGTGTGAAAAGAAAGCGATTCCTCGAACTCGCCGTGTACTTGATGCTTTTGCGGATCGAATTGGTGACAATACATGGCAAACAGTCATTACCGAAGATGGTTTGATTGCTGTTAAAAAATTGTTGAGAAAGACCGTTACTAAAAGTACGGCGGTCAGTTGCCACTGGATTCGTGGTCGTCGTAGAAGTGAGTTGCTGTGGGTCGTTGGAAATCGGAATAAGTTTAATACGCAGGGGATTGTGCCTGTGAATACCACCAAGAAAAAATTAGATCAAAATAAATGGGAAAATGACTGGCATTATTTACCTCTGATTAAAGCGTTGGTTGCCGTGTCCGCACTACTTCACGATTGGGGCAAAGCAACGGTTTTATTTCAGCAGAAACTCCTCAGTAAAAATAACCAATTCAAAGGTGATCCTTTACGGCATGAATGGATTTCTTGTCTTTTGCTCAATGCATTGGTTCAATCATCGGGCGATATTGAAACTGATGAAGCATGGCTCAATTTATTTATCAGTCAAAGCTGGAATGAAGAAGTACTCAAACAAACGATTGTAAAAAACTCAGACCAATCTAAAGTTTTAGATCAACTTCCACCTTTAGCACAGTTGGTTGCATGGTTGATCGTGTCACACCATCGTTTACCCAATTTAAAAAGTGAAGAAGAATATAAGAAATATGGCAGTGAAGATGTTTCATATATAAATAATTTATTTGAATTGATCAAAACAGATTGGGGTTACCAAAATAAATTTGAGGAAAAAGAATACCAACAACGCCTTAAATTGTGCTTTGAGTTTAAACAAGGTTTGTTGACTCAGTCATTTGAATGGAACAAACAAATTAAAAAATGGTCAACACGTTTATTACAGGAGTCTCAAGTATCACAACAGATATTTGCGGATGGGAGTTGGCGAGTGATTTTACATTATGCCAGATTGTGTCTTATGTTAGGTGATCACTATTATTCATCTTGTGAGGCGGATAAAACGTGGAAAACCAACTTATCACTCGTTGCAAATACTGACCCAAAAACGAAACAAGCCAAACAATTTTTAGATGAGCATTTAGTACGCGTTAGTGACAATGCGATGCGAGTCGCTCAATCTTTAAGTCGCTTAGCCGATGATATGGAGCCTGCTTATGATATTCAAAAATTAAAAAAGAAGAGTCCGCAAGGTTTTGAATGGCAAGATCAGGCAGTGAAAGGGATACAGCAATTTATTCAAAAAAATGAGGGAGTAGAGAAACAAGGTTGGTTTATTGTCAATATGGCGAGTACGGGTAAGGGTAAAAC